>Ga0157361_1000406_pt1 | contig 18018 bp, 19 predicted proteins | sample AttlaeALBM2_FD_111481 | JGI IMG/M metagenome (GOLD analysis project Ga0157361, IMG submission 111481) | Fungus gardens microbial communities from leaf cutter ant in Ribeirão Preto, State of São Paulo, Brazil - Atta laevigata ALBM2 | ecosystem: Host-associated > Fungi > Mycelium > Unclassified ...
AGTGAACAGAAGCGTCAACTGCTCTCCTAGCTGCAGTAAGAGAGTCAGTGATGATGATAATGTGCTTGACGTCAAAGGAAGTGGCCTTAACAACACCAAGTCAAATAGCAAACAACTCTGCATCCAGAGCTGTGGCTCGTCCTGTAGGCACCTTGGATGACGACACATAATTGTGATGGTCTGTGTACTAGGACAGATCATCATATGCTACTACTTATTGTTCTATATATGATAGTGCCTTTGTACTTAAAATAGTGATAACTTAACCATATGGAGGCTGTCCTTTGTTCTAAGAAAAGGACAGATGACTATCTATGGATAATTAATAAAGTCCATGTACAAATATTGAGGCCTTCATATCTCCACTAATATTAATTGCCTTGAGATTGTTCTAGGCTCATTCTGAGTGTTATGAAGAAGACTTTTGCTGAGCCTAGAACCAAAGCATTGATCATGGTAGTTTCCGAGATATTAGTGATTTAATAAATAGTAACATGGTAGTTACCAGTTGATCTACTTAATATCTTGGCCATTATTGATTGCCTTGAGACATAACTAGCATCAATTGAAAGGTTTTTTTGAGGGCTTTCCATAGCTCTTAAGATCATGAGAATTGTCAAAGAATTGATGGAGATATGGCCAAATGAAGTTTATGACAAACACGAATCTTCTAATTCCTGGATTTCGATCTAGAGTCTCCACTCTGCCTCCCGTTAGCTCATACCTAGTCTTAGGACCTCTAATCAGCACATTATCAATATATGACAACGTATACTTTGGTATCTCATCCCTCAATATATAAGTCATATTATCATGAAAGATAAACACCGAATTTGTCTATCCCATAGGTAGAGTAACCAATCTTAATGCTCTGAAGGGTATCTGAAAGGTGGTTAGGTCTCTAGACTATTCTGCTAGTACCCTCTTATCATATCCTACATATAAATCTAATATTCCACTACAGGCTCTTTCTGCAAAGTACATAGCTAACTCTTCCATCACTAGTGGCAGTCCTAAATGTGCTATCATTACTCTGTTCAATGGCTCTAGGCTGTGAACTATTCTTAAGCTCTTGCCATCCTTTTTATTATGTAGAACCATCTAGACTGATAGGACAAGTTAGACGGTTCATAAACTCCTGCATCTATCTTTTTTTTAATCATCTTACATACTTCTTCATAAATAGCTGGGAAAATTCTAAAAGGCTTTTCCATCCACAGGATATATGCAACCATTGATATTTCTACTGGTAGAAAGTACTCCTCTTTAAACTTCCCTCTCTTTGTATCATCCCATGCAAAAGCTTTGTTCTGTTCTCTTACTAGCCAATGCATTAATTTTCTTTCTTCTGGCCACAAGAATCCTACTTCATGCACTATATCCAACTTCTCCTTTCTCTCTAGAGTGTAACATCCTCTAGGTTCAAACTCTGGTGGATGCTCTGGTAACTTGGGTATTCCTTGTAAAGGATCACCCACTATCTCTCTTGTAATTCTGAATCACTCTGGTAAAGTTTCCAATACCAGCTTTATCTTCAAGGCTACCGGCTTATATTTCTTTGCAAAGCAACTCACAACTTCTTTCTCTATTTTCTCTAGATTGTCTGTTTCCTCTTCCACTGCCATCCAGTGCTGTTGAAGAGTATCAGGTCTTCTTATTTCCTATATTATTTGTCCTAGAAGTATTGTTTCCTCTTCTTCCAAGGTTGGCTTACTTCTCTCTAGATACAATAATCTCAACTTGTCCATACTTAACGTATTTCCTTCTAATAGTAGAACCTTACTGATGAAAGGACTCCTATCTCGATCTAGTTTGATTATACAGAGAACTTCTTCTCCAGGGAATGTTTCAGATTCCTCAAGGCTCACCAAAAATTTGTCAAGTTCTCTACTTTTCTTGGCAATTCCCTTCTTTTATACGTCGGTATTGCTATCTTGTTCCCAGTATTTGGACAGGTAATACACACTGTCTGATTTCCTTTCTTATCATTAACAATTTGACTTTCCATTATAGTGTCAAATAGTTGTCCCAATAATACTGTATAAGACACTGATAGGGATCAAAAGATTTGGTCATAAAACAAAGGTAAAAGCAAGGTCAGAGAGGCAAAATCTCCAAGCTGCTTTACAATTGTGCACTAAAAAAGTAGGCACTGGGGAGATAAATCAAATAATAGAGAGCTTACTAAAGGTAAAAGTCCAAAGAATAACCAAAACATATTAAATAGAAACCTAAGAAGAAAAACTATTTTTAGTATCCACTCAAGTGAGCCCTTACCATAATAAGATTCCTAAGGCATGTGTTCATCTTACACCATGACACTACTGCCCTTACCTAGTCTAGTAGCCTAGCTCGCTGTCAATACAGCAGTATTACCTAGAACTCCCATGCTATCATGTGAGCTCTTCTTTAGCTGACCGTACAACTGGAAGTCAACTCTAATGACATATAGTGAGTGATTAGCTCCTAGCGTAAGCAAATGCCTAGGTCTGTTGAGGCTTGAGTCTCTCTTCAAGGAAAGTTTTATAGAGTTTTTATAAAGCAAACATAAAAGAAATCCTCAAATCACTCAAATAGTCTTTCAGCTCTAGAGCAACAGAGAGAGAGATAATGGGGGGAAGAGTATTTTTGTTCCTTCTATGCCCTAGAGTATTTTATTAGGATTACAAAGCAATGATACAACAAAAGAAAAGAAACAAAGAAAACTTCCAAATTCCCAAAAATAGTAAGAGGAAAATGATAAGACAGCATCTCTCCCAATCACTTGGCTACCATTCTCTACTCTTCTAATCCTACTCCTGGGGTTCTTCTCTAAACAATATATGGCTCTCAAGCCTTTTGATGAGCTGTAGAGAGAGGTGGTGATCTCAAGTTGTCTTGCTCTCAAGTATGTTATTTTCATTAAACATCTCTTCTTTCATCTCTCTATCTGACCTCTTTTCCTGACCTTTCTAGTTCTTCTACTATTCCTCTATACTTCATCACATCTTTGAGTCTTAGTCTTTTTCTATTAGATTTGCAATGCAGTCCTCAAGAGAACTCGTCTTGCTAGTTCTTGCTATAATTAGCCATCAGCAATGATGGCCCTGCTCTAATAGTAACCTAGACGTTATAAATAAGTGACTACTGCTGAGATATGATATCATTCTGTTAGAGAACATCTTCTAAGGTCCTTTTTACTCTTGAGAGCACTCTAGAGGGGAGTTCTGTTATAGATCTGTTATGAAATTCTCTAGACAATGTTTATGAGGTCTCTGTAGTGGTGGTCACAGCCACTACTCTGCTACTCAAGTGGTATGCTCGAGTTCACGACTGGGCATCTAATAGTTTCTCTGGAGGGCCGAACTTGTCTTTTGAGCTAGTTATTCTCGTTATTATGGTGAAAAATGTCACTTTTATTGCCTAAACAGCTGTCTGGTGTAACAGTGCCACATCCATCACATGTACCTGCAAGAGTACCATTACTCCTCCTAGAGTAAAAGGTATATTTCTTGCCAGTCCATATATTTTAGATAGTGATCCATTTGCACTCTGTATCTGGATGCTAAGGCTAGGATCCTAGCTAACTTTATTGGCGACAGCTACTTTCTTGGTCATTGAGACTATCTGCTAGTCATTGTCCAACAACACTTTTTCTTCTCCAATGCCATTTATTACAGTTGGTACTACTCTCTCTTCTTTTTCTCCTTTTTCTCCAATCGCAAATATTTGACAATTATGCTCTTTGGAACTCAATTTCTCTAGGAACTGTAAGACCAGATCAGCCACAGCCTATACTTTAATAACCTCACCATCCTCTATCTTGATGACTTCCTGTGGCTTCTCTGGACTCTCTAGACTATTAACTGATACCACTCTCTTTTATGGTTGGTTATCTTCTTTTTCCTGATCTTTGTTCTCTCTAAATTCATTCTTATTTGAGCATTTGCTTGTCAAAATCTCTTTTAAGGCTGCTCGCAACTTTGGTACTGAAAGGGGCAAAAGGGCAATTAGCTATGACTAGCAAGTCGAAAGGGGGCGGTAACAGTTCCCAATTGCATGCTAAAGGGTTCATGGGAAGAAGAAGGAAGTGGGGGTATCAGAAAGAAATTAAAATATGAAGCATAGCTTATCTGTAATGTAAAAATAGTCAAAATGATGGTGAGTTCAATCTAGATCTGCCTTGCATAGTGTTCCTAAGGTGTCCACCTTTACACATCATAACAAGCTCACTAGTAGAATAGTCAGTAAACTACTCATGGGCCTTACCACACTCAATTAAGCTCTCATCCACATCCCTACACCAAACCTTATGAGTGTGATATGACCTGAGTCGATGATTAGCTAGGCTTTTCAGGTCTGCTATTCCATAGAAGGTTGCCCAAGCGACCGCTGCATCTTGGCTTCAGAAAGAATAGGGTATATAGTAGGAAACATTCACTAACTCAACCTCTCACCAAGATCACCCCTTACATACTCAAGAGAATTGCATTTACAACCTCAAGAGCTTCTGAGATGAAGGCAAGGGCCAAGAGGGCTCTCTCTATCAATCTCCACTCTGAGAAATATATTAGAATATTATAAATGTTCGAGACTCAATTAAAAAGAAATAGAAAAGGAAACTCTTTATTCTATTACTCTTCCTTGCGTCTTCTCTCTATGACACTACCATGCGGCCATAACAGCCATTCCCTTCTTGTCCTCTATACCTTCCAGACATGACCATGTGATTCTACTCTACCTCCATACTTTACTCCTGCCTATCGTTCCCTGAACCCCAAACTGGCTTCTTTCTACTCCAAATACAGTCTAGAAACATATGACAGTATGTCCAAGCGTTAGCAATACAATTGTTGTTTGGCAGTGCATTCATTTCTTCACTGAGTCCAGCAGTGATGGGATTACTAGTCACTGATAGACTTTTGATCTGCTGTCTTGATGTCATATTAGTCTAAGTCCACTCTAGATCAAAATTATCTTGCATTCCAAAGATATCTCTGAGCTTCTAATTTCTAGAGTTTTAACATTGATAGTCTGTATCTGAGAAACCTGATGCTAGCTTATCAGTTTTGCCTCCCAAGGTATATGCTATTCTAGCATGTGACAGCTTGGCTACTACCTAATAGAAGTACCCAGTCTTGGATCTAGATTATGTCTAGGGCTTGTAGAAGGTCTCTAGAGTAGGTTCTAATAGTAAAATCCAGGGTTATAATTTTTATCCTATGCTACTTTTCCATAGAAAATTCTCTAACGGCGTAACAGCGCCATAGCCTATAATTCTTTAGGAGTCACTTTCATTTCTCTCTCCAATATTCTATCTCAGCTTTAACTCCTTCCTCAATAGGTGCCTTATTCTTTACTGGCATATTCCTCTTAGGAAATTGTTTAAAATACTTAGCTAGGAGTGGTGGAACATCAACTACCGGCACTTATGTGGGCATCTTTTAATAAGGGAACTCATAGTTTTGACTTGTAGTCAATGCTCTAGATCCACTACAAGTCCCATTTTCTGCTCTTTTTGGTAAGGATTCCTCCTCACCTCAATTCCATCTATTTACCTCTGAAACCTTACCACTTTGAAAGCAAACCTATCTCTCAAATGGCAGCTTCTTCATTGGTGCCTCTAAAAACCCGACTTCTTTCTAGGAGCTGACTCCTGTCTTGTTTGAACATACTCTGTGGCCATCTTTCTCAAAAAAGCCTCTATATCTTCTTCTTCTTGTTCTGGAGTCAGTTTTCTTTCTAGATTCATCTTCTATAACATAACCTCTAGACTTTTAACTTTTTTTCTTAACTGGAACATCTCTTCTGACTGTCTGCTCACTCTAGATAGAGTTTTTGTCTGTCTCATTACAAGTTGGGATGACACCATGACTCCTTCTGTGTCTGGCTCCTGATCCCATATACTGCAAGTCTCTAATTCTGAATCTTCCCATATCATCACTGCTATTGACAATGGAAGATGCTTTCTCACACAGTCCTTGATGGACATGTTATGTTCCATAGGTATTAGCTCTCTATTTGTAAACCTCACTGTAAACTTATCTACTAATATTAATCTTTTCTTCTCATCTTCTGTCTTTTTAGGACAAAACAAGAACAAATGGTTTGTCTCAAAGCAGTAGAAACACTTCCTTGGAGGTCTAGATGGTCCCATCTGTGGTGGTTCCTATCTATACCTCATCGAAAAGCCTCCTATTTCTTTTGTTGGTAGCACCAATGTCTGTCCTTGTGAGTGTATCAGGGTCTTTATGCTATCTAGAGCCTCCTGTACACTCTTCTCATGGTGCTCTTGTGATCTCTCTTGTTTCTCATATAATGTCTTTAATACATTAATATCTTGTTATAAGACCTCTATGTCTGGATGCACCTCAACTTTCCTCACTGACTCTTCTTTACTATAATATACCAGTCCTCTAGTGTTCAGGTCCACTTTTCCATTCCTAGATAATATTACTAGTATATGTTTTAATGCCTATGCTATTGTCTTTCCACTCACTAGCTCTACAGCTTTCTACACTACATGATCTAGATTGTAAGGATCCTCAATGTGACTCCTTTCTTGCGCATCTACCTTAAGAGTTCCTTGTATACTTAATTTAGAGTTAAGCACATCTTGAAAGGCATTATCTAAAGTCTTAACAAAGAGCTCTATAAGCTCCCTGTTTCCTGTCACTGCTGGTGGTCTGAGATACTTCTGAGCGATATACAAAAACCTCCTCTTGAAGCTCATGAGTTGCTTCTCCTCTAATAAATTGATTCCAGCATTCTATCTACATAATTTTCTTAAATGATCCATACTACCTTGTTCTTCAGTAGTTAGTTCCAGATACTCTGTTTTAAGTCTCTCTAGGAACCAATTCCAAGACCTAGCTTCATATTCTTTGAAGCTGGTCCACTGGTCATGTATATCAGTATCTACATATCCTGTAATCCAATCTAATTTCTTTTGGTCTTCTGTAATTTCTACAGTTTGGAACAATTGTTCCATTATTCTAAGAAAATTTCTGAGTATTCTTGACTGTCCATCCTACTTAGGGGCACTTGGGCTAAGGAGCAAAGGCATATTCAATTTAGCAGTCATATTTTGTATTGGTTGTTGAGTAGTAGCTGAGTTATTAAACAGCGGTATCGATGTTTGAGATAGTGGTAATAAAGTAAGTTTATCAGAAAGTGCTTGTGTCATCTTTGATATGAGTTCTTCTAGCGATTCTTCGGGGATTACACATACACTTGAAAGACTAGACCTTTCTAGGATAATAGATCCAATCTGTTTTACTAAAGTATCTAAGAAGAGGTTTGGCTTGACATCTGAGGGAGATCCAAGGGTTGGAGTAGGCCATTTTAATAGTTCTGATATCTCGGAACTGACACGTCATTTTTTCACTACAATTCTCGCTTTCTTCTATAGTATATGTTCTGGATTATCTACCAGATGTACCAATCTAGCACACTGCACTGTAGAAGTTTGATGACTTCTAGTTCTAGTTTCTGGTTAGTTTTCCACTCTAGAAAGGTTTAAAGAATTAGGCATCTTTTAGAAATTAAAGTTTAGGATGCTCAAAGTGTTAAAGTGAAAGAAGAGTAGAAAGAATAGAAAACCCTCAAATCTGAAACTCCCCTTCCAATAGACTCCAGATAAAAGGGTGCAAAAGGGAATTGCATACTGGGACAAATAAAACAATGATATACCAGCTCCCAATTGCATGCTAAAGGTCCAAGGGGAGATTATCAAAGTTGAAGGTTTATAAATAATTAGAGAAATAAGAATTATACGCAGCTCCAGTAAAATATATATTGGTGGTTGTGAAAGGATTGTAAGATCTCTCTAGATTGTCATCACATAGCCTCCCTAAGGTGTTAACCTTTATACACCGTGATAAAAGCTCCTCTGGAAAATACAGTTAGTTGATTACTCATAGACCCTCTATACTCAGTTGCTCCTTTGTCTACACCCCCAATACTAAACCTTATGGGTGTGATGCAATCTAAGTGTGCACCTAGCCAAGTTTTCCTAGCCTACTGTCCTCTCTAAAGCCTGTTCGAGTTGCATTTGTGTTTTTTCTCTAGATCGAGTTCTGGGTATATTCTGTGTTTTTCTCAAGATACCCCACTAGTCCCAGTCTTCTTACTCACAATAGATCTACATTCACAATTCCAGAGGTAGTATAGATGGGGATAAGAGTCAAGAGGTTCTTCTCTGATCCAACTGCACTCTAGATACTATATCAAAATATTACAAAGCCCTAAAACTCAAGAAATAAAATATAAAAGGAAAACTATTACTACTTTTAGGACTCCATTGTCTTCTTTTCTGTCTTAAGGCCTCCCAAAATTCTACTGATAATGCGGCCCTCTCCTTTTTTTGTGATAATGCATTCCCTCACTAAGTTCTTCCTATCAAAGATGACGTGTCTTCATTATCACTTCCTTCTAGAATATTCTTCTATCTTCCCCTATTATGCTCTTGATACTGCTTTGTAATTTGGACTTCATTGATTACCTGTTAAGTAGTTAGCAAGTCTTAATAAATGTCTAGTATCTCCAAGTCACTTCCTAGAGGTCATTTATCTAAATATAATTGATCTGATGCCATCAATGCTTATTTACAAGCACAAAGTCTATTAGTCTAAGTTCTTCATCTAAGTAGTACTGGTTCTAGAGTACAAGTTTACTATCTTTCTAAGTTAGTCCATCCAAAAGTGGATCTAGAGTATAGTCCCTCAGTAACTCTCCTAGTAACCTAATGCCAGTTCATCTTAATTGCTTCTCAAGGTCTTCATACAAGCTCTAGGTTAATTATCACCTGCTTAATGTACTCATCATATAATGTTACGTTCTGAGGATATAGAAAGGGTTCTAGAGCAAATTCCAATTAAGAATCTATTGTTATAAAGCTTATCAAATGTTATCTTCCATGGAAAATTTGCTTACAGCATAACAGCATATTCCAACTGCTCCTCTCATGTGTGCTTACCATAGCTCCTCTGTCTAGGAAATCTTATAGGAACTATAAAAGACTTACTATTAATTAAATAACTTAGTTTCATTCTCAACTAGGATTTTCAAGCAATACTAGTTCCCCTCCTCTTTTTTACAGAATTTATCTCCATTGTCCAATAAACCATTTACTTTCCTACTAGGCAGAGTACAGGAAGGCACAATCAAAATTGAGGCCAAGCCCACAAGAGAATCCTATGTTGAACTACTGGATCCTAATAGTGGAACAAAACTAAACTATCTCTGTACTTCCTTTGAGACCACAACCAAACCATATCCAATTCTTCACACCCTGACTCATGCTTAGAACAATGCCTTTGACGTGATGGCACCTGGCCCCATCTCCTAGAGAACTCACCCTGATACCTGTTGAATGACCCCTTACTGCTACTCAAGAATGTAACATATATCTAGCCTTCCAAGACCCAGAATTGCCAAAAGAGAGGGAAATTAACAAAGTTGCACCCAAAATTCCCCTAGTATTACCTAACTTAATGTCTAACTCTATGCATAATTCCTCTTCTAATACTGCTGACCTTGACCTGCGTACCTTATTATTAGTACTCACCAACCAGGCTAATAACCCACCAAAAAAAGGAACAAGGGAATCAAAGAACCTAACTCCTTCAGTGGGAGCAACCCCGATAAGCTTAGAGCATTCATCTTCCAATGTCAGATATACTTTTGTGCCTGTGAAGAAGAGTTTAGAGAAGATTCAGAAAAAATTTTCTTTGTAATATCTTACCTCTGGGAAATAGCATTGGACTATTTCAAATCTTTTATCAATGAGACCAACCCTTCCCAGTCCTTTGACTTCTTAGAAGAATGGCCAGCATTTGTGCAGAAACTATCTAACTTGTTTGGCTCCTACTCTCCTGAGAATGACAATGAAGATACTATCATTGCTATTCCATTCCCAGTTGAAGACAAGGCAGTGAACTATTTCATTTAGTTTGCAAAGTACCAGAACTATATCAGATGGGACGACCGCTCTCTCTGTAAGGTTGTTAAGGACACCCTTCCTAGTTGCATCCATAATAAACTCCGTTTTTGTTATGAGGATATTTCTACCTTTGAGGGTTTGAAGAGAGCAGTCCTAAGAGTAGATAACAATTATTGGAAGTAGATACTAGAAGAGCCTAATAAATTCCATACTACCTATTTTCCCCAAAATCCTATGCCCTGAGCATCTAGGATAGAGCAGAAATACCCAGTACCTCTAGCTCTACTCTCTAGTTTTACCAACCAAACGACTTAGGAAAGAACTAAATTATCCTTACCCTGGACCCTCGCTCACCACATTGAACCCTCAACCTCAACTTCTACTAATAGATTAGGTCCTGATGGCCATCTCACTCCCTTGGAACAACAATGCCATATGGATTATGGCCTATGTATGGATTATGACCAAGCAGGGCACCTAGTGAGAGCCTGCACAAAACAAAGTTTAAAGCTATCTAACATACTTGGGGGCCAAGCAACATATGTAGAATCTAAACCAGAAGCAACTGGAGAACCAAAAAATATATCTACAATCAACCCTTTTCCTGGGGAGTTGACTGCATAGATCTTACTCAAGTACCATTATTGAAACTAGGAGCAGAAGGTTTTATCAGGGGAAATTTACTATACATCTCCCTTTGCTCCCCAGATATTCCTGACACCTTTGAGGCCCTGATAGATTCTGGTTCTACAGACTACTTTGTAGACTCTAACTTTTCCACAACCCATGGACTCTTGGCTCAAGATATCAGTCCCTGTCCTCTCACCTTAATAGATAGTAGTATTAACTACCTTGTGAGAAGTATTGTTTCTCTACCAATTCAGTTATCTTGCTGCTACTCATGTCTGATTGAGTGTTATATGACAAACTTGGAGAGCACCTACCCAGTAGTACTTAGCCACAACTGGCTAACCCAACACAATCCAGTAATAAACTAGAAGGAAGGCTTAATATTACTCCCATTCTTAGAACACCAACTACCAGAACCTGTGACACAACTCAACAACCCAAACAAAGCTTGTTTTAAGGATTTTCAACTAGCGGCTCCCTGTATCTCCTTTGTTAATGTAGCAGATTACCAACAAATATATAATAAGGAAGGTACAACAGCCTACTAGCTGGCACTAGACCCGATTGGACCCAAGGCTTGAACCACCTCAACAATTAACAATCCCTTGGAACTAAAAGACCTACCAGAAGAGTACCATGAGTTTGCCAACGTCTTCAGCAAACTTAAGTCCAAGTTACTTCCTGCTCACTGACCTTATGACCTTTCTATCCAAATTTAAGGGGAGTAGACCTCTCTACTAGGCCTAATCTACTCCCTCTTGGCCCTTGAACTACAGATACTCCATGAGTTTTTGGACGAGAACCTGAGAACAAGTATCATCTGTCCCTCAAACTCATCTTGTAGTATACCAGTACTCTTTGTGAAGAAAAAAGATGGCTCACTATGACTATGTGTAGACTATCATGGTCTCAACAAGTTAACTCAGAAGGATAGATACCTAATCTCCCTTCTGTTAGACCTCCTAGATGCCCCTAACAAAGCACAAATTTATTCAAAAATTGATTTGAAGAGTGCTTACCATCTAGTATGCATCACTAGTGATGATGAGTAGAAAACTACCTTTGCACCTGTTACAGGTCCTTTGAATGGTTGGTCATACCTTTTGGCTTGTCAAATGCCCCCTTAGCCTTCCAATGCTTTATGAATGAGATCTTTGCCAACCTACTAGATGTCTACATAGTAGTATACATGAACGACATTCTAATCTACTCAAACAACCTAAAGGAGCACAAGTCATATGTCAAAGAGATATTAAGAAGGCTGAGAGAAAACAAACTATATGCTTTACTATCAAAGTACTCCTTCCACTAAGACAAGATTAAGTTCCTGGGATTTATCATTAGTAAGGATAGGTTACAAATAGATGACAACAAGGTCCAAATGGTGCGGAACTGGCCAATACCACGACACATAAAGAATATACAATCCTTCTTAGGGTTTGTAAATTTCTATAGACACTTCATCCAGAATTATTCAGCACTAACATTATCACTTACTTGCCTCACCCAGAAATCAACACCTTGGAACTGGACCATGGAATGCAAGATGGCCTTTGAAACTATCAAGGAAGTATTCACTAGAGCACTACTACTGAGACACTAGGAACCAGACTTGCCCTTGGTCCTGGAAACCGATGCATCAGACTTAGCACTAGCAGCTATTCTGTCAATCTGCACTGATAGTGACATCTACCCCATTGCTTTCTACTCCCAAACCCTACAAGTAGCCAAATTAAACTATGATGTCTATGACAAAAAACTGTTAGCTATCGTTGAAGCTTTCAAAAAATGGCAGTATTACCTTGAGAGAATAGTAAACCCAGTAGAAGTAATCATGGATCACAAGAACTTGACCTACCTCTGCAGTTCTAAGGCACTAATATGATGCTAGGCTAGATAGTCTGAGTTTCTCTCACAGTTCAACCTGACAATCAAATTCAGGCCTGGGAGATTGGGAAGGAAGCCTGATGCCTTGACACAATGCTGGGATGTGTATGACAAAGCTGAGGTCTCACAAAGAACTATCTAATAACTACTATTTAGCCAGAGTCAATTAGCAAGTTGCTTAACTAAGATACTACTCTCCTCACTTAGACTATAAGCAGCAGTGGTGACAGACCTAACCAAACTACTATCCAATATTCAAGAAGCCCTGGAAGTAGACCCAAAGTACTTAGAACTGACAGGATCAAACATCAACTATCAGAACCTACAGTGGGAAATCAGGAAAGATGGTCTACTATATTTTGAAAAACGAGTCTATGTACCTGATGCCAATGACCTGAGACTACAAGTGTTATAGCTCAAATATGACCACATTCTAGTAGGTCACCCTGAACAGTCCAAAACCTACCAATTAATCTGCCAGGATTTCTACTAGCCTAATCTCCAAGAGTTCGTTGCAGACTATATAAACTCTTGTAACACCTGCACCTAGAACAAATTGAAATGGCACAAACCTTACAGAATGCTCAAACAACTCCCAATCCCTCTCTAACCTTGGGAGTCCATATCTATGGACTTCATCAAACAACTACCTCTATCCAATGGTTATACTGACATCCTGGTAATAGTAGACTGACTTACCAAACAGGCTATTTTCATACCTACGACAAGGTCAATTGATGCCACAGGACTAGCACAACTATTCATCGAGAATATGTTCTCCAAGCATAGCACCCCTTTCCATGTTATATCTGACCACAGGGTAAAGTTTGTATCTAAGTTCTTTAAGTCCTTGGCCAATGGACTAAATATGAAGTTACACCTCACCTTAGGGTACTACCCAGAGGCTAATGGCTAGACAGAATGTACCAACCAGATGCTGGAGCAATTTTTAAGAATCTACTACAACTATCAGCAATCAGATTGGTCTTAACTACTACCTCTGGTAGAATTCATCTACAACAACACCCTATCATCCACCACTGGGACCTCTCCTTTCTTCACTAACAAAGGGTACCATCCAAGAGTTCAGTTCCAAGTCTAGAGAGAACCACCCCAAGGAACAACTAATAGTTACTAAATTGCCACAAATAGGAAGCATTCCCTAGATTCTAAAATCCAAGTAGGAAACCAAGTTTTCATCCTAGTAAAATTTATTAGGACTACCCAACTATTAAAAAAATTAGCAGAATGCTACCTTGGCCCATTTGAAGTACTGGGCAAACCCAGGACATATTCCTATCTAGTCAAGCTTCCAAACTACCTAAGAGTTATCCATCCCGTTTTTTACATATCCTAACTGGAGCCAGCACACTCCAGTCAAATCCTAAACAGAGATAACGCACTACTACCACCCATTGAGATTGATGGATACCTGGAATTTGAAATTGCACAAATTCTAGATGCAAAACTTGATCAGCGAAGAAGAGACCCCCTAATGTACCTTGTATAATGGACAGGTTATGAAGGATCTGCTGAAGAGCAGTCCTGGGTACTCACTGCTGACCTGTTAAACATCTCTGAACTCGTTAACAACTTTCACCACTAGTACCCTAGGAAACCAAGTCCCAGGAGCACTGCTAGACTCATAAACTCACCACATTGCTTGGAAGCTAGTATTGTTGTTAACCACTGAAAGAGTCAAGTTTATGGCCATGAGGATATGGCCATAAGGGGGGGGTACTGTCACACCCCATGACACCTCAGATGTGGGGTGACATACATATAATGTTGAGCATGGCATATGTATATTGGACTATCCTTGGGTTCCCGCACATATGCTTATATCATTAGAAAACTCAATATGCATCCCAACTGCTCCTCTTACATGCACTTACCATAGCTTCTTTGTCTAGGAAATTCCATAGGAACTATAAAAGACTTGCTATTAATTAAATAACTTAGTTTTGTTCTCAACTAGGATTTTCAAGCAATACTAGCCTCCCTCCATTTGCTTTCCTATTGGGCAAAGTACAGGGAGGCACAATCAAAATTGAGACCAAGTCCATAAGAGAATCCTGTGTTGAACTACTGGATCTTAATAGGTAGGTACTTTATATATGAAGATCAATATACTAGTATCTACCTGGTAAAGGAGAAATTTGGAGCCTATGCATCACTAAAGGAATAATAGTAATAAGCAGAGCTAAGAACAATGAGTAGAATGATGACAAGACAAATAACTTAGATGATGTTATACTTTGTCAACAATCAGGGTTATCTTTTCTTTATTTATGCTGCTGGTGGTTGTGGGAAGACATTTTTGTGTAATACTATTGCTGTTGAGGTTAGAAGGAGAGGTCAGATAGCACTATGTGTAGCATTATCTGGAATTGCTGCTCTTTTGTTAGAGAAAGGAAGAACATCTCACTCATACTTCAAGATTTCTCTTTTAATCCATGAAGACTCTGTGACTGAACTCAAACGCAATAGTTACATGTTCCCAGGCCTCCAACAAACCAAGGTTATCATTTGGGATAAAGTTCTTATGCAGCACAAGTATGATATTGATGCTATTGATCAATGTTTTAGAGACTTGTTTGAAGTAAGTAATTACTTGCACTTGATAGCTCTTGAATTGACATATTATATAGAATGACCATCTATTTGGTGGAATTACAGTGGTATTTGGAGAGGATTTTTGTCAGACTTTGCCTGTGGTGCCTAAGGGAACATGTCAACAAGTAGTAGCAGCATCTCTTTGCAGAGGAAACTTATGGGGACATATCAAGTTCTTGTATCTCAGATAGAATATGCACTTGGGTTACTCTGAAGCTGACAATTAACATGCTCAGTGGTTGCTGGAGATTAGTGCTGGGTCAACTATGGATGATAATGAGATGATTCAAGTTCCTCAGTCCATGGTTTGTGCTAATCTTAATGCTCTTATCAATAGGATCTATCTAGGAATTGGTAACTCAAGGGCTCAAGATGACCAGTACTTTTTGGATCACATTATTCTCTGTTCTAGAAATGATCAAGTCTATGATATCAATGAGGCTATTCTTCAACAGTTCAACCCAACTGCAGAGGTCTATATGCTGAGAAGTGTGGACTCTGTGTCTAAAGAAGATAGAATGCACCATGCCTATCCTACAGAGTTTCTTCAACAACTTAATGTTGGTAGATTGCCTCCTGCTTTACTCTGTCTCAAGGTTGGCTCTCCAGTTATCTTATTGAGGAACTTGGATCCAGGAGAAGGACTTTGTAATGGGACAAGAATAGTAGTGTTGAATGTGAGAAGAAAGGTGCTCTAGTGCAGGATTATCAGCAAGGACAGGAGATTTAGAGGCAAGGTAGTGTTGATTACAAGGATCAGGTTATTACCTAATGCAGAGACATTGCCTGTGCCACTCAAGAGACTTCAATTCCCAGTTAGGCTGGCCTTTGCTATGACTATTAACAAGTCTCAAGGACAGTCAGTGGAGCATGTGGGGATTAATTTGCAGATATCAGTATTCTCCTATGGACAACTTTATGTGGCCTTTTCAAGATGTACTTTACCTCTAAACATCTTAGTACTTCTTCCAGAGCAGAGCCAAGAGAGTAGAAGGACACTATATAAAGAAGTATTTAATAGCATTAGATTATAGATTGTATATGTATGTGACAATGGACTTCAGATTGATTTTTCTTATGATTTGAGAGATAAAGAAATGAGTTAGAAAGAAAATCCTCACAGACTGTTGGAGGAAGGGAGCATAGCAACCTTTCAGACAACACTATCTGCTATTCCACAGATTGTTGTAGGAAGGAAGCATAGCAGACTGATTTCAACACAAACTTCACAAGCCAGGCCAAAGGCCTGGATGAAAACCTTGTCTACTATGTATGCAAGACTGAATGTGGGATGATGCCAGCTGACACATAGTTTAACTTCTTCACACAGCCTCTTTTTTTTACTCAAATTCACTCAAATAAATTCTATAAAATTCAAATAAATTCAATAAAATCTAAACAAAAATGATAATTGACTTTCTCTTTTCTCTCCTGTATATTCAATCATCACAACCCCTTTCTTTTCATAAATGGATATGTGGGAGGGATATAACATATACAAACAATGCCAGTATATGTATGGAAGACTAAATGTGGGATGATAACAGCTAACATATAATTTGACTAAGTATCTTTACATGGTTTCTCTTTTCACTCAAAAACTCTATAAAATCCAAATAAATTCAAGTAAATTCAAATAAACTAGGAATAAAATTAGAACAGGTAGTGAGCAAAGTGAGCTGACTGTGACATGAGCTGACTGTGACTTCACTATTAGAGTAAGAGAGCAAAGTGACCTGATACACAATATTACAAACTACTAGTATAGAAAGGAAGCAAAGTGACTTGATAAACAACACTGCTCACTGTTGCTGTATCATATGATGGAAAATAATAATTTAATAAAAATAATTTCTTTTATATTTTATTTATTACTAAATTTTGCTCCTGAACTCCTATTGTCTACTCCTATAGGATTATAATGTAGACTAGTTACTTGTACTCCCCCTATTCTAGACTTAGTATAAGTACTCTAGTAGTTATATCCTAGTTCCTTAGTTTGTAGATTAACATCTCTTACATGTTCTATCCTCACTCCTATCAACCTGTATACTATTCCTCTCCCAAACTCCTGGCAGTAATTTAGTTCTCCTGAAATAAGTAATCACAAGTGACAGTAGATTAAGACACAGTAAATGAGCTGAGGCCAAGGTTGTTCCCCAATTTTGTTGTCAATCCCCTTTTTCTTTAGAGTAACTCTGTTCTACCCTGGGTTACTTTGTTTTTGCTCTACACGTACATGATATGCTGGAAGGAAGCAAAGCAACCTGATAGATAACACTACTCATTGTCACATAGACTATTGTAGGAAGGGAGTATAGTAGACTGACTTCAACATAAACTTAATAATACAAAATTAGTAGAGGGTTCAAGTTAGACCAGAGGCCCAGATGAAAACCTTGTTGTATATCTTTAGGATCATCTCAAGAGAAAGCTCAATGACTATAAAGAACTACCTAGGGGAATACATGAGCTTTGGGCTAGGGTTGACCTAGGAAATGTGTAGTAGTAATAAAGGCCAAGAGGAGACATACCAAGTACTAGTAGATATGTTTTATTATTACTCAAATAGCTAGCAAAAAAACTGTTCAAATGCTATACCATTTTGTTTGGCTTACTGTTTGGCCATTTTTCTACCAAATCACATGATAATTAACATGAAAGCACTAAGTATGCAAATGGTTTTTGCTTATTGTAAGTCCAAATGAAGTTTGTAATAGCTTTATAAGATGATAGAGAAAGAATAAAAAAAGTAATAGAAACTAGTTCATTTTATATTAATGTAGCCACATGACTTTGTTTATTGTCCCAATACTATATTACATAATATTATCTACTACTATCATAAAGATCTTTTTGAAATAAAACAGGTTAAAAACTATTCTAGTAAGTAACTACTTTTTTCAATCTATTGTGAACTAGTTTCTTATTCAAAAGCTATAATTAGGATATTATTTTAAAGC
>Ga0157361_1000407_pt1 | contig 17995 bp, 21 predicted proteins | sample AttlaeALBM2_FD_111481 | JGI IMG/M metagenome (GOLD analysis project Ga0157361, IMG submission 111481) | Fungus gardens microbial communities from leaf cutter ant in Ribeirão Preto, State of São Paulo, Brazil - Atta laevigata ALBM2 | ecosystem: Host-associated > Fungi > Mycelium > Unclassified ...
TCGAGTATACCAGCTAATGGCATTTTCGATATTCTTGGACTGGCCGACACCGACTTCAGCATAGTACCCCATGGCGAATTCGGCGGCAGGAAGACCTTTTTTTGCAGCTTTTTCTGCAAAGGTGAAGGCGAGGACTTCGTCCTTGTCGAAACCAGCACCCGGGGCATCCGTGTCTGCGAAACCACAGAGGAACCACTTGCTGAGTGCCATATCTGCCTCTGGCTCGCCTTGCTGGCTGGCAAGGCTGTAGTACTGGACGCTGAGGAGAGGATCGAAAGGAAAAGGGGGCTGAGCGTATTCATAGGCATGGCCGAGCTTGTACTGGGCAGGGGCAAAGTGGAGGAAGGCAGCACGTTCGAGGTATTTGCGAGCGTCTTGGGGAGGATCAGCGGTGAAGGCGGTGAAGGTGTGGGCAGGGATGGAAGCCTGTGCAAACTCGTTGAGGAGGAGAAGGGCATAGGCGTAGGCAGGCTGCGGGACCTGGACAGTAGCAAGACCTGCTGCTCGCTGCAAAAGGGTGATGGCAGCGTCGATGTTGACGTCGAGGCCAAGCTGTCCCAGAAGATGTGCCATTCCGATTCGCTATGATATCAGAATAAGTTGGATACTACAGAATGAGTGTGATAAAGACTGACATAAGTACAGCTCTCCACTCCCCATTTTACACCCCGTTCAAAGCACTCACGAGCTCGCTGGGTGTCCTTGAAGCTCTCATAGTCCCGTCCAAGTCGGAACCAAGCGGCATGGTACTGCCCCCGCGCAGCTGCCTCAAAGTCACGGAACGCGGCTCGCGGATTGTGCCCAACATACCTCGGATATCCACCCGTCGCTGCAAACAGCGCACGCCAGTAAATGGCCTCTGCTGCGTACAGTGGCATTGGGGTTGCCCCTGTGTTCGCCAACTCCAGGATCGTCCTGACAGCAACTTCCGCCAACCCCTGCAGCACACTATCCCGCACCAAGACAGGCCCAATTGCTGGATCGGTGCTGGGATTAGGGTTCTGTTGCGCGCGGTCGACCAGCAGTAGCACGTCCCGACACCAGGCTATCCTGAGGAAGGGGTCGTGCTGTGGATTTTGAATGGCATGGACTGCGCCTTCGAGATCGGGGATGGTCGGAAGAGGGGCGGTCAGAGCAGGTGCGGAGGCGAGGGGAGCGACGGGGAGAAGTGGCGGCGGGGGCGGCGGCGGCGGGGGGAGCGGGGGCGGGTCATAGGGATTGGGGGTTGTGTAGTCAGCTGGAGTCATGGCAGTCTAGTCTCCTCTTGACAGACTTCCTTATAGCTCTAATCGATCCCATCACAGATCATGGATCAATCTTTTATCAGTCTTTTTCTCAGCGACAATTATCAAGATATTGCCATTTGGGTTATATATTAAAGAGCGTGAGATGTTATACAAATGGTTGATTATCACGTTTTGACCACATTCGTCGTAACCGTAACCCCTGTAGGATAAAGATCATCCCGAGATGACCTCTCGTCTCCTCTATGCTCCGACTTGATGTCTGTCAATTCCACTTCCTGACGCCTGAAAATGATCGAGCTCGATGTCCCCGTAGGTTGCATCGCGTCAATTTGTCCATTATGATCGAACGTGATAAATTGCTGGTCTCGACTCGCAGAAGATCGCACCAGAATAACGTTGTATGCAATCCCGGTCGCTACCAGTGTCTAACACCACAACTATCAGTCTCTAAGCGAAATGTATATGTAGAACGCACCATATCGGCTGTCGGATACATTGCGTTGCTTCTTGTCGCACTCACGATAAACGTCACAAGCACACAGGCTGTGTACGCAGCCCCTGATTCCGCAATCACCCGCATGACTTTCTGTAGACGGCGCGGTCGATAAACCACAGACGTCATGAATCTCTCACTCTGCCTCTCCACTTTCCAGATCCGCCATACCAGGATACCTATCAAACTTCAGCTTCATTCGCAACTTGAAAAAAAATATCGACTGACTTGTTGTCAAGGTGTTTTGGACAGCTGTGATGGCGAAGAAGGACAGCCACCACGGTTGGATCTGTCTCGAGTTGAGCGTGATATCTCGGTCCGTTCTTGGATTTGCTTCCACTTCGATGAGCTTTGCGGCCATGGCCAGATTCCCGAGATAAAGCATGAGCGAGGGCGTGATAACGCGCCATCGACGTCCATGGATGACCCAACATCGATATATCTAACAGCAACTCTTCAAAAAAGAAAGGCACAAAAACCGTAGAATGGCTGATAGCGCACCAGAACGAAATCCCCAATAATCATGGCGATAGTTTGATTCACTGACTGACATTGGTCAACACAACCTCCTCTAACGTACCATCCTCAACACCAAAAAGACGAACCACTCACACGGGCAATATTAATCCAATCCGCAATATTCCTAAACTCCTGTTCCGGATCCTCCGAATCCACAAACGCACGGAAATTGTGTAACAGCCCCAACACAGTGTCGAACGTGCATATGACAAACAGAATAAACGCGACGATCGTCAATATCCACCGAATTTCGTGCGGCTGGCGCCATCGCTCTTTTCCAGTTCCAGTGCTGATGGTAAGGAGTGTACGGATGCAGGATGTGCATGTTACTAGATAGATGCCGAAAAATAGGGTTTCGCAAAAGTTTCCTGAGAGCTGCGCGGCGGTGATGGGGAAGGGGTCTCGTTCGACTGTGCTATTGCTATTCGACATCAGGTGGGGGAGGGGGAAGGAATGCAGGGGTTATCATTTCACCATCGTGACTGCGTTTATAGTCGTCACAGCAGGGACGTAAATAGCCTCCGATACTGGCGCAATGGGATAATAAGGTAGCTTACTCCGCTGCGATGGAAGAGGGCGAACAAACTGAACGATAAGTACAGTCCCCGTACCCAAAGCAGAAAGAATGGCAGATGAATACCACATCCAAGGATCATATCATAATCATGCGCTCTCACCTTATTCGATGCCGTCACAAGTGATCGATACCCAACCTATGGTGCCTGATACAATTTTACAGACGATGAGATACTACTGCAGAGTCAAAAATCACTGTGTAGAGATCGCCAATAGACCTTACGAGGGATCCAGAACAGACGACCATATACCTATCAGAAGGAATTATCGACAATCGCGCTGGGCAAGAGGAAATTTAATAGGAGCAAAAGGGGGTTGAAACGGAGTGGATCTCTATGAGCCGCATGTTCCTAGAGATGGTGGAAGGTTTACTCATATGAAAGCCAGGAGTCCACTAAGCTGAGAGAGCATTCACACATGAGAATACAACTTCGATTGAGCGCCAATTCAGAAGCAAATGTAGGGATGCTCATTTCCTTATTTCTATATTTATTTCTTTACAATCAATTCTCGAATTTTTACAACATTCAAGATCCTTCCCAGCAAACCAAAAATAGCAGACCGTGGGGTATCAGGAGGTCGTCGTCGTCAATTTCGTGACCTTGACCGAATTCAAATTATCTCGAGACGACGTTCGATCTGTTCCTGCTTCTGTCTCTGCTTCTACTTCTGCTTCTGATCCAATCGCTGCCAGCTCGACAACGTCAGGCCTCGTCAAATTACCAAACACCACCACTCCAGTATTTTGCTGTGTTCCTACTTTGGTAAAATGTTGAATGTGCCTCGAGGAAGAGCGGGCAAGGATCGCGTTGAATGAGATTCCGGTGACGATGAGTGTCTGAAACAAGTTACAGTTACAGCCTCGAAGGAAGAGGGGATCAGAAAAGATACTTACGATGTTTGATACAGGGTATAGAGCATTGCTTTTGATGGCGCTTACGATGAAGGTGACGACAACACAAGTCGTATAGAACGTCCCCGATTCTGCAATGATATGAATAACGCTGCGTAGATGGTAGCTTTGATAGAGTGGTTCAATCTGATCTAAAAATACTTGAGTCCGTTTCTCTACTTTCCAGATACGCCATATCAATATAACTTGTTCCCCCCCAAAAAAAAAAAAGTCAAAAATCACACTCATTCCCAAGAACATTCAATCAAACAAAGACGTACATGTTGTCAGAGTATTTTGAGCGGCTGTTAAAGCGAGGAAGGACAGCCACCAAGGTGCGATCATATTCATGTTGGCCGTGACGTGCGGATTGGCGTGGATTTCGGTGAGTTTGGCGGCCATTGCGAGATCGACGAGGAAGAGAGTGAGTGAAGGGAGGATGATGAGATATTGACGGCCGTAGATGATCCAACACCGGAATACCTGAGAAAAAAAAATTATCATGAATAATAATACAGAAGTGAGAAATCAGAAATACTATACCAGAATAAAATCGCCGATGAGCATGGCTATGACTTGGTTCACTGACTGGATTCAGTGAGTACAGACTTGCCAAGGAGGAACTACATATCCACTCACGCGGGCGATGGTAATCCAATTCGATAAGTTCACAAACTCCTTCTCGGGGTCATTCGAATGAACAAACGCTTGGATATTGTGCACTAGGCCAATAACAGTATCGAACGTGCAGATAGCGAACAACACGAGGGCGGTCATCGTCATCAACCAACGAATTCTACGAGACCGACCCCATCGTCCCACTTGTCGCGTCCAAGCATCCAAGAAGACTCGAACGCAGGATAGACAAGTCACTAAATAGATACCGTAAAAGAGCGTTTCGCAAAAGTTGCCGAAGAGTTGGGCTGTGGTGAGTGGGAAGGGGTCCCGATGGATTGGACTGTCCGACATGGTGTGCAAAGGACAGAAAAAGAGATGTGTTTTTTGGGTATTCGGGATTTCGTATGTTTTTGCTGACAAACGTACAATAGGTGTTACTACATTTAGTTAGATATCGCCTAAACGTAAAGTGAATATCAGTGCTCATCTCCTGTTTCATCGTCCGGATTAAAGGGGATCCTCAAGGTATCAACAGAAAGTCATCTCACTCGACTTTGAGTGAGATGACTTTCTGTTGATACCCATTTGAACAGGGCTCAAGGGCCACTTGAAGCAAAGCAAAGCAGATGTATCAGTAATACGGCAAGTACTCTAAAATAGTTGGTTGCAAGCGTAATTTCAGGTTTTAAGCACGGTCAAGTTGTACATCAAGACTGATCAGATCATGCATCAAGTGTCACTGAAAGATATCAAACTTTTAGATGCTCGTTTTTCATGAGATGACTCTTAGAGGCCATCTCAATCCACCTCCGTTCAGTCTGGGAGAGTACAATTTCCCAGAAAAACTCGCATCACCGAGGTTTTTAGGGAGATAACCGCTGAAGTAGTCTAATCGGTTCGTAAGTCGACCAATTGAGTTTCACAACCGCTCCCCCCCCCCGTGCCTGCTGTCACTCAAAGCTCAGGCCGCTACCTAACCCTCGGCCTAAAAGACAGGTGTAATACACTCCGGTGGGTATTATACTAGGAGCTGTCACCCAATAAGAAGCCTGCGACATCAATTTGCCAAGATCACAGCCACCAAAGTTCGCCAAGCCTTCTTTCATTGAGTGCCGAGTTTTTCTTGGGCAAGTGTAGGTTATTTGGGGAATATTTATGCTGTTCAGGCAGAAGTGGATAGGTTTTTGAAGCACTAGAAGATATAGCTGGTATCATTTGCGCCGTGGTATGATCCTCATCCGACAAGAGGTCCCTTTTTTGGTCATCGACTATAGCAGGGAGTCATTGAGGGGGGACGAATTGAAAAAAAAACATGACGCCCAAGTCTAGATAGTGGGTTCAGACGTACTAAAAATCTTCGAATTGATGATACCTATTGATCGAATCGCACCCAGGCGTTCTGGGCTGTTGCTTCTTTGAGGAACCAAGGAAACTCGAGCCGAAATTCCTTCACCGAAAAAGAGCTGGGTAGTATAGAACACATGCAGGTTTGCTGCGCTTTCGTCAATGAAAAAATCCGTCGGACGTTGATCAATTGCTCGTCATATGCTGATTGGATTGATGAGAGCCTAAATGAGGTATTGAGAGTAAACAAGCCCAAAGCAAACGGAGCCAAAGACCAATTGTGAAAGTCTGGATCTCACTGAACACCTTCTTCAAGTGAGCACTGGAATAGAAACTCTGAATCTGGATCTAAAAAGGGCTATGAGGCAGGTTTGTAACTTAAAATATATTTTTGCACACTGCGTCATATAAATATACTGCTACTCACGTGAACTCGAACCGAACATACAGAGAGCCACGAGCTCTTACATTTGCAGGAAAACTTGATACCTGTGAAGCATACCCACCTCTGAGCACTATCGATCGAATGTTGTGCGATGGTTGTTACCCACCTAGACAACTTGATTTATGATGATGTCCTTCCGAGCTTGGTTTCTTTTCCCTTGGCCTCTTTTAGCTTGTCCAACCTGGGTCCAGGACAAATCCATGGGGCCGCGCCCTCACACCCATCACAAGTGTCACAAAAACAACTAGTTCTTCACACCCTTCTTATATATTGACGGTCATCTCTCCCCTTTCGCTGCCCGTTATGATGCTCTTAGTCAAGACCTCAACTTTTATACATTCCCCTCTCCCTCCGCCCCAGACTCATCTCCCAACGGACGGTCTCACTATGTGGGCTGCCGGCGATATTCACTTCAACTCGGCCGAGTTTCTCCTCCAATCTACTTTTGCCTCTTCACGTCCATCTTCACGTCCATCCACCTACCAAGCCCTCCTTCTCATGGGTTATCACGGGATCGGCATTGGTGCTATGACACTTGCTTAGACCTTCATCGGCACGGCTATCCGCATGGCTCAAGATCTGCACCGGAATGCCGATGATTGGAGATGCCCTGCTCAAGATCGGGGTCTATCCCTATCTATACCGCCTCGAAATTCGAAGAGTGATGTCGGATTGAGTTTGGCTATGTCATCATGGAGTAGGTCGAGTCTACGGGTATGTACAACAAAGCTGACTAAATCTGATAGCGACATCCTATCACAACGTGTATCCGCTTAATAGAGCTTCGGTGTTTCTGCGTTTCTGTGTGGTATCATGCATGTCACCAGCAGTACGTCCTTTTCATTCTTCAGCTAGTCGGTCTTTGTCAATTATTGTCTAGTTTTAGCTCATCCACTAGCACGTATTCGTCTTGGCCAACGTGTCGAAGCACTGACTGCGATCTGGCCTAGTGCCGAGAGAGCACACAGAAGTTGTTACTACTACCACTGGTCAACATTGGGTAGATAAAATTGATAAATCAGCATTATGATGATTCTGCCTGATGCACAATGTCAGAGATTGAAGTCTGGCTTCACAAGAGAATGAGATGCTTCCTTGAGTTCGGGATCTGATGCCCCTTCAGCAGTTCAACAACTTTTTGATTTCTGTACTAGATATAACACTCCAAAAATATCATTCAGGACCTACTCAAATTTTACGAGCAAGTGAACCTGTCCCGGTGGAATCACTAAGTAAGTCTTCAGCAGCCGCAGTTGGTTTCACAGTAGCAACCAGACAGAAGGGAAGAAAATCAACAAGTAGAAAGTGTTATTTCCTCATGTTTCCTTGCAGTGGCAATGTTGACCAATGCAACCGTTCTAGTCAATACGGACGAAGGCAATCTATAATATGATGAAGCCATTGGGGACACTACAACAGGCGTAAAAGATATCACTTACAGTGTTCATAGCAACGTTGAGCAAAGAAGTATTTTCAGAGGTCAAGTGGGTAGAAAATTCTGCTCTTCAATGGTCAGTGTGCTCAACTAATCATGCTCTTCAAGGTCGGAGATCAATCCATGAACAAGGTTCCTTATGAATAGGTACCGAGATCTTATTTCTGTCTCAGATGACGCCTGATGGTGGAAATTCGGAAGTTTTCTATGATGACGTTAAACGCTTCTAAAACAAATTATCGACATCCATGGCTACGGTCAGGAGCTCGTTCCACTCCAGCAGGGACTATTGTTAATGCTGTCATTAATAAAGGGATACTATCGGCAGTCTAAAGCCTACATTCGGAAAATGCCAGTGTCAGTCCATTGTCCACCTTTAGGTACAGTGCCCGGGATCTTCTATATCTGATCTAACCCCAATTTTTTCTAGCGCAGATCCAATTGAAAAATAAGTGATCTTTGAAAAGGAAGCATTGCCAGGTGATTGGGTCCCGGTTAAAGAACTTTGTGAAGAGAACCAATGCACGGTCTGGAATAGTGGGATTGTACTTGATATGTATTCCACATTTCCTTGACAAGGGCAAAAAGCACTCGTCGTACCTCCTGGTCCAATGTCAAGATGGAGGATTCCGGAATGAGGGTAGTTACTGACCTTTTTGGGTATATATAATCACGGTTAAGAGACATCATCCAGACTCATATTAGACAATTTGGCAAGTGGGAACTGCCATCATATATCTAGTCTAGTAAATCAAGATTTTTTGAAAGGCATCGAAAGCCTCATCGAAGGCCTTTACGCGTGGTCTGTTCACAGCCACAATTTGGCAGATTATGATTGATCCGACTGAAATGTCTCTTCACCCGAGCTACACTCCTCACAACATTCAGTATATCGATTGTAACCATTCCTCGATGTCTTATACAGCTCGCTCCACCTTGTAATAGTACGAGCTTATTTTGGTCACTGCAGTATTCTAAGCTTTTCTCCAAGGAGTTTCCGAGTTTGCGTTTACAGATGTCTGTCCCCAGCTATATGCCGTCGTGTTCGACGTTCTACTGGCAGCTCAATTGACTCTCTCGTATCGACCTCTACATGGATGGGTCCTTTCTCATGACCAAAGTCAAAGAGTTCCAGTCTAGACCAGATCATGGGTGTTTATGGGATTCCGTGTCTCTGCCACAAATCATTTCTTATGATTATGATTTCCTTTGTGATTCTGCTCATTCAGGTATCTTTTCCGGTCAACACACCTGTACATGGGTATCAAATACTTTGATAGTTTTTTTTGTTCTCTACCCATATTTCTTGTGATTACATGAGGCGCCTGGAGGTACAACTTACAACTTTATCATAGGGACTGTGTGTTGGAAAATCAAGCCGACGCTGTGACCTGGTGGAGGTTTCAGGAACTTTCTAGAATTCTTATTTAGTATATATTATTCCAAGTCAAACCAATGTGCAACTGGGTTTCTGTGACTCTGTGTCCAAGCATCTTTTGCCATATAGAATCATTCAATAAATTAGTTGATTAATTTCCTAGGAATTTTAATGGTGTCTAATAGCAAGGGACATGATAATATTTATAAGTGTGTGATATCCCAATTACCAGTGCAGTGTATATTTAGGTTTAGACTCTAACATCCATCTTCATCATGGATCATATCTTGGGTCAATCCTTAGCACTCAAACTCTTTTGGTCTCATGGATTATATCCATGATCAACTTACTCAGCTTCTCCAAAATGAAAATACTTTATTCAAATTCTTTCTGGTCTTTTTTATCATGGTGCATATCTATTGTTGCAGATCAATCAGGAAACAACCATCAAGGGGCCAGTTATGTAGCTTGTATATTTTTTAAATCTCATCTTTTTTGTATCTTCTCACATCTCTTTGTCTTATAGAGCTTCCAAACCTTCAAAACAGGGATCTAGAGGTGGCTCATCCAACACAGCAGTTGGGTGCAATCAGCAGGACATACCTACTCGAGAAGGTAATGGGTGCAACTTGATAACGATTGCAAAGATGATCTGACTTAGATGTTTCTGAAATCAACCTATTCTCAATTTATCATCTGGAGACAGCTCGTTGCTGGTAGGTCTGACCCATGTGTATATAATTATTGTCTAACATACACCTAGTTATGGTAACAAATCCCACCACACCCACATCCGCCACCAAGTCAAACTAAGAACAGCAACAAAAAATTACTGTCTAATTGGGCGTATGCGATTACTGCGATAGTAAAGCACGGTCTCGGGGCAGCCCGGCAACATTGCGAAGCGAGTGGGATTGATTACATCTCATGTTCGTCAGTCGACCCGTCTATGTCAAACGCAATTGTCAAGCGTATCCTGGATCACCGTGAAGTGCGGTACCTGGAGTTCAAAGACATGAGAGGCCTGTTTCCACTCATCGCCACCAATAATTCCTCCACGACAAACGCATCGGTGGTGTCTGATATTCAACGCCATTTAGAAGACAGAAGCATCCGCTCCGCAGTCCATCAAGTGTTCAGCGACATTGTGCCACTCAGGCATCTGCTTCCCTCTGTCTACGCAGACATAGTGGCCGCACTGTATGAGCCATACATATCTGAGAACACTGTTCTAGTGAACATCAAATTTATGAAACCCCGAGCTAATAACACAGCCGAGGATGTTGCGAGTAAGTTGAAGCCAAGCGACCCAAGTTCTGCCATGAAAAAATACTTTTCAGAAGCACCAGGAGTGAATAGCATCCGAGACGCGTTGTTGAATGTCGGCTCCGAACGTGGCATAAATGTCGAGAGACTATGCAGCGAGCTGGGATGCTTGAGTCATGTCGACGACACATAAACCAACTGTCACACAATTCGAGATTCAGTTTTTTTAAAAAATCCAACGAACACGTAATGAATGAAGACAGGATACGGAGAGAGGTAACGAAGGAGAGGGAGGGAGGGAGGAGAGGATGAGCAGGAGCGCGACACAAGTTAACGGCGGTCTATTATTTGGAGGATCTTGATTTTTACGGCATTTAGTTCATCACTATCGAACTCAGGGGGCGCATGCATCCAATTTCACTCGCGAAGCCAGCAATGGCAATGACATCCAGGCATGAGTTGCTCAGTGAGACGTTGGAAAGTGCAAGTGAGAAAGCGCTGTAGTCCTGGAATCTGCCCGAAACGTTCCTCTTGCTAAACCACGATGCTAGTGTCTCTCTGATTAACTCGGCTGAGCTCTGGTGCGCGTGGTATTTGCCTGGACTTGGGCATCACGACAGATGGTCCCTTGTTAGCTGGCTTCAACATGGGCGCAGGCGCAGCTTTGACACAGCGGATGTAGCTCAAGTTGAGATCACGGACTTGGCATCATCGGTTCCCCCTACATCGCGTACTGCATTATAGTGGATGATACGAGGGGGGACATGCGATACTTTGGTCAACGCAGTGGGCTTCAACGTGGACCTCGGCTCAAGGTCTGGAGTTGACTTCCCGGGAGACGCAAAAAAATTGCATTCTCTTGGCAAGAAATATGACAACAAGTCCAGCAAGCACTCTGCCGATAGAATATCAATCAAACACAGCAGCCGCGCTATTGGCGAAGCCGAACTTGAGGCCCTACTGTCTCTATCCACTCCGTCAGGTGCCGCAAGTCCCTCTCAACCATATTTGACTCGAACACCAGTACCTCTGCCACTCCTGCTGACAACCCATGGGCTGCCAAAGTCAATGCTCCACTATTTCCATCCACCCTGTCAGATGCAGCTGAACAGTTCAATCATCAAAAAAGCGCTCGAAACAAAGGAAAAGGGCAAAGCGTAATACCTTTATTCTGTGCTGTACTGACCTTGCATTTAGGTTCTGCACCCTCTTACGTCTTATCTGCATTGAGTGGTAGCACCTCTGCTACTGCGGTTCACGATACATTGGCCATCGAACTTGAAGTTCTATACATGTCAGGTGTTGCAAGTCCTTCTCAACCTATCCTATCTGGATCGAGTACCTCTGCTACTGAATATCCACTATGGTTGATGATACGTTCACTGCTGGACACGACATGTTACAATTTCTATCCACCTCATCAAGTGCTGCAGGTCCTTCTCATCCTACGTTCAATTGTACCAGTACCTCTACTGCTGAATTTACTATTGTTGACGATACATTGGTTACCGGATACGAAGCGTCACAGTTTTCATCTCCCATGTTAGGTCTCTCTCAACCTATCTTCGACTTGGGTGCCAGTACCTCTGCTGATGATGATGAATTAGCCGCCGAACTTGACGATAAAATGACTGCCAAAACTCAAAGCCCTGATATATACATCCACTCCATCAGGTGGCACGATCCAGTTCACAAAAAATGGCTGAAGGAGAAGGAGAAGGACAAAGGCATCGTCGAGACAAATGCTCACAAACAAGTCGTCGTCATATCCATCGATTCAAAGAGAGCCTAATCTCACAGTTGCTTCGTTTCCTCCTGGGTCAGATAGCCAGCTATCGATGGTCACCTTCAATCCCTGGAGATAGGGCGATCGACGTTTCAGATGCCCCAGCAATGGGTTAACTTCAGCTGGCAACGTCAATGCACCTCAGTCATTTACATCTGTTTCTGGCATCATTGGCGGTACATGAAATCCTTTCAATGATTTTAAGACCTCAAATATCTTTGGCAGGGCAATGATTGGTGCGAACAAGCAGGCAGAGGCCGTCCTCTCTGCCCAAATGTCAAAGCTACTATTCGATCTTGGAATGACTGGAGGACAGTTGTCCAGGATGACGTACGAAGATCCTGTATCTGTGCTTGGCATGGGTGCAGGTTCCTCTGCTGTTGGTACGATGCTATCTACTTCCTCAAGCCTGCTCAATGCCCCTGGTTCCCGATATTTAGGCACAACTGGGGTCTATGAACATCTTTAGGGCATTGAATACTCCCATATCTGATAGCTCAACTTCAAGCGATCGTTAAGCCCAAACGTTAACAATGTTAGTTTTAGTTTCGCACCAGCTTCCACCGTTCTAGATCAGATCTCATCGGCTTCATCTAGTAACATGCTTTCTAGTATCTTCTGCAGCGCTGGAATTGGCAGCGCCTTCGGAGTAAATACCACAAACCCTGCAGCAGCATTCAATGACATATCAAGTTCAACCTCAGCCTTCGCACCCGGTAGACCTGCGTCAGTGGGTCTTGCTGTTAAACAAGAGTTGCGGATATCTGAATTTCGACTATTTGCTTTGAGTAGTTCTAGCGGCGCTGGTAGTTCCGATAGCACTGATGCTTCTGGGATGCCATCAGAGAATTATGGGACCTCAGTTCACATTCAAGTCCTCTCTGGACAATGTATCAGTAGTATAGCAGTGGTGATCAAGTGGTAGTGTAGTAGTAGCATAGCCATGATAGTATATGGAAAATAAGTAAAATAAGTTCGCTCAACAATGAACCTATCGGCCAAATATGCTCACAAGACAAAATTGTAGCAATGCACATGCTTTCCTTGTTGTATCGTATAGTCCTCTCTAAAGTCAGCAATAATTCATTAATTACTTGGTCAAAGATGATACCAAACTCATGTAGCTCCATGCAAGTCCCTGATGTACGTCTCTTTCCCTGTTTGAACCGCTTTCACAATGCCCTTATCCCTGAGTTTTCGAATCCCCACCCCAAGTTTTCGAATCAACTCGTATGACACTCCATCACAGCCCCTTTTCATCACAATCTGTACAGTCATAGGCATCCACTCCCACTGACCCGTGATAGAACTCGTATACTGGACCTGGCCAAGAGGGATAATCACCTCTGGCAGTCCAGCCATTGAAGCAACGTAATGCAAGAGCTGATCAGTCCTTGAGCCCTCTGGTGACAACATGAGGATCAGCTCAGTGGCACCCTCGAACCCGTTCAAATCTTCACGTCGGAACGAAGGCCTTCCACCAGGTGCAGCACCACACATGAAAAAGGAATCTATACAGGTCTTGAGGTTTAACAGGAAGACCTGTTCTGTAAGGCCTTCAACGAAATCCGATTGCGTGAGCTTCTTCCCTTTCTTGAGCATCCTTTCAGGTACTGTTTCGAGTTCCAAGTCGAGAGTATTCTCGGCACCAAATGTATCGACGCAGGCATGAATGAGAGGCTTGCCAACATCGCGTCAGCTGCGCCATCCTGCCAGGGTATTGGAAACGACGGATTTGGAGGGGAAGAGAGGGGTGAACGTGCTAGTCATGTCGATGGGCTTCGTAGTGATGCTGAGATGTTTACGAAGGTGTTTAAGATTAGGTGCTGAACATCCTTTTTTGGCGAATGGAAAGCGGTCAGTGGGGTAGAGCAAGTGTCTTGGAAGTCAGAGGGTTGGACTTCGATTGGCAACGTGCGAGTCTGCATACCTGGAGCCAAGTGAGTGAGGCTTTGAGACAGGGGAGAGGCTCACCAGTTCTTTCCAAGAGCCCCGAATAAGATGGGTCACGAGTAAAAATCTATTGTATCCATCTGTTCCGAGAGCGCAACAACGCCGCTCATGTCTAGCGTCTCATGAGACGGTCTCAGCCCAAAGGCGCTGACAAGTGCTGCCGGTTTCCTGATACTCTCTTTTGTGTCACTGCCCGCAGTAAAATCCAACCAGTGATAAGCAGCTATCGCGCACGCACTGCCTGAACCAGTCAGATACCCATCGCCTCTTGGACCCTGTTGATAGTCAATATCAACGAACTCCCAAGGCTAGGCTGTGTGAGTCTTGCCGATAAGAGTGTCCCCAAGATCGAGTAGACGTTGGATCGAGGGAGCTGTAGCCTTGGCCCTGTTGTCTGTTTGGAGGTAGGTTGCTGAGCCTGCGCCTGTTCGGAGGCCTTTGACATCGAATATATATCTTTGACGGCAAATCACATGCCTCCCGGTGGCAAGGACCTACCAGATCAGGCAGATAGACGAATCGGAACGGAAACGAAATGAGCGCCTGGTCTGTTGTCGAGGTGAAGTTGGTCGCGGTGTAACCACCGCGAACAACGTCAGGAAGGGTACCCACTGTGAAGGCATCGTCATCATCCTCCATTAATTCATAAACTGGATAAGCACAGAGGTGCCTGCTTATTGTCTCGCACGTACGAGCCAAGGGCCATGCGGTGGGACATCGGGTACCTGATGAATAGCAAAATCATTGGCCTTCTTGTACCTGGATCGATTGATGGTATCGGTGATGAATAGATATTATATCCCTTTCTCGAGGAGCCAGTCTTTCCCTGGATCGTCGAAGAAGGCTCTCATATCTTGTCTCTCGAACGCGACAAACAAGGTCTTTACAAAATTTTCGTTCCAGACGTCATCGATGGCCCTGAATGCATCGAACTGGGCTTCGAGAAAGCGACGAGAGAGAGAAGAAAAACTGACACGGATGCTCGTAGCAGCACCGAATATGGCATATGCAGCGGAACCTCCCTCAGTGAGGATGCCAAGAAGAAAGTAATGTTTGTCTGGGTCTTGATATACTCCGCACTCGTCTGGATTTGAAAAATGAATGGATGCTGAGGCGAACGAGAAGAAGACAGACGCTAAGAGGAACGAGCTGAACAACACCCGGAACTTGATAAGGAGTAGATACACACCTGAGAAGACCGACACGACATTGTGTACATTGGAACCAATGCAGGTGTGAATAATGTTTGTCAGATGGGCGCAGGCGATGGCTTGACCAGCATGTTTTCACACACCGGTCAGGACCTTCTCACAATCCTAAAGACACCTCGGTACACAAGTTTCTCGAGTTCACATTGATGTCCCTTTTTGGTCATCGACGATAACAGGGAGTCGTTGAAGTCAACGAAATCCAGAAAAAAACCATTGCGTCCAAGTAGTTTAAGGCATTACTTTTTTTCAAAAAACGAAATCTTCAAGTTGATGATTCCTATTGATCAAATCTGCGAGAGATCGCACCCAGGCGTTCTGGGCTCTTGCTTCTTTGAGAACCAGTGAAACTCGAGCCGTATTCACTTGATCTACTTCTTCGAAACAGAGCTGGGTAGTATTGAACACATGCAGGTTTGCTGCGTTTTTGTCATTGAGAAAATCCGCCGGACGTTGATCAATGCTCATCGCATTAGTGCCATTGGAATGATTACTAAAAGAGGTGTTGAAAGTAAAGCCCAAAGCAAGCGGGGCAAAAGATCTCGTTGACCACCTCCCGCATGATGATCTAGTATGCAGATGAGATAAGTGAGCACTGGTTCACTTGTTGTAGAATAGAAACTGCGAATCTTTAAAAGGTAACAGGGCAAGTTGGTTACATTTTACACTGCGTCATATAAATATAAATATACTGTTACTCACGTGAACTCGAACCAATAGGGGTAAGTATATACAGAACCACGAGCTCTCACATTCGCAGGAAAACAGCCAGCTTGATACCTGTGAAGCATTTTGAATACAATACCCATCTATTGAATCGAATGCTGCGCAAGGGTTGTTACCCACCGAGCTTGGTTTTCTCTTGGCTTCTTTTCTCTTGTCCAACCTGGGTCCAAGACAAATCCATGGGGCCACGCTCCCACACCCATCAACTTATTCCTTCACAAACTCTTGGCTTTATATACATTGTCCATGATCCTCTGATCAATTTATCCGCCCAATTCTTTGTGTCCAAGCGATGTCAGCCAAAGTATTGATTCGTCCGATAAGCTTCTACTTTATTCAAGATGACGGAGGAATGTTTAAATTGAATATAAGCCCCACTTCTGTATTGCATCCAAAGATTGCTATTCGCTGTCATCATTTGACGCTCTTATACCAGGAGTTTGGGACAGAAACCGCCGTTGAAGAATGGTTGGCAATCAATACAAAGGTCCATTATCATGCGCGACTTATGGCAAGGAAGATCTCAAGCTGCCAAACCATTTCACGGGACACGATCGGCTGGACCTTCATTTTTTGTTTTCATATCGGGTTGATAATTCCAATAGGGATATTTTTGAAGGCAAGCTCGACGACCGCGATCTCTTTTCGTGAGAGAGATTTTGGAAATCCTATTATTGATGTCCACGGATATGATGTCCGATACTATCTGAGTGTTGCAATGATGAGATTCCGGACTTGAGTATGTAGTGAGCCTTCACAGAAGGTCAGCTCAACGAGGTAAAGTATTGATATATTCTCAGATTCACGTTTTCTCAGGCAGTGACAATCCTTTCTTTTACTCATATCGAGAACCGAAGCTATGGAAACTTTTTAATTTGACCTTCTCTCTCTCGATGCTCGTACCAGAGTCGATGGGAATCGACGTGTACCAAGAAACTGGATTTGCAAAGGATCCATCCATCTTATGTCGGTTCCGTTCCGAGTCACACAAGTTTTTTAATACATAGATCAAAGTGCCAAATGAGGAGAGGCGCAGCAACAGGGTGTGGTTTACTTGTATCCATATGAGAGGGTTACAGTCTCGATCTGTCCAAAACTATGATGTGTACTAGTATAGATGGACCATTGCCACTCTGTGAGCCAGGCAATTGGTGTCGTTTCTGATTCCTGATCTTTTCAGTGTCCAGGGGTTATATAATCAGCAACGTCTAGAAGCAAATGTCTGTGGCTTTCTCAACAAGCGACAACTCTTTCCCATCCTCCACTAAAAAGTATATCTTGTCCTTAATACGCACAACCAATACCCAACTCTGTGACTCTCTGACAAGTCCTTCAACAAGCTTTCAAGTTACAGAAAATAAATTAGCATAAACCCATCCAAAGAGGAGGAGAATTGACATCTTCTATGTTCTGCACAAACAACAACAAAATAGAAAGGGAGTGCTCGAATCTCAAGGCAACAAAAGAAAAACATAAAATATTGACAATGCATATGTACGAATGAGGGGGATGGGATATCATCATATTCGATTTGAAAAAAGTATCAATTATATCAATGAAATGAAGGACGACTAAGTAGGTAGGTAAGGGATAAACCGACGAGCCAAATAACGAAGTTAATGAGAGTGAGAATGAAAATATGGACAGAATGTAGAGCATGGTCACAACAAGAAAGTGTGAAAAAAAGAAAGAGAGAGAGAGAGCAGCGGCTTATCACACAAAGAGTGACTATATCCAAAAAAGCCGAGTCCACGATGCGTTTTTTCTTTCTTCTTCTTCTTCTTCTCTTTCTTTCTTCAGAGATCCTCCACAGCATCAACCACATAAAGAATCTGTTGAGGTCTCACAAACAACCCTCTCGATTCCGAGCCAGAAGCATCCGACACCGTTGGACTGGCACTTCTCATCCTCCTCATCCTATCCACCGAGCTCACACCCTTTTTTCTCGTCGCTCTATCATCATAAGAATACTCCCAATCAACTCCCCCTCCTCTTCGATGTCCACCATACATCATCCCATTCCCAATATCAAAATAGCGAATCCCATCCCAAGTCCCGTCATTCCATTGTGTCCCTTGCCAGCCCCGATCCAAATCCCGATCCGTCCAA
>Ga0157361_1000408_pt1 | contig 17983 bp, 11 predicted proteins | sample AttlaeALBM2_FD_111481 | JGI IMG/M metagenome (GOLD analysis project Ga0157361, IMG submission 111481) | Fungus gardens microbial communities from leaf cutter ant in Ribeirão Preto, State of São Paulo, Brazil - Atta laevigata ALBM2 | ecosystem: Host-associated > Fungi > Mycelium > Unclassified ...
ACAGCCTCCATAAGGTTAAGTTATCGCATTTTCAAGTACAAAGGCACTACCATATGTAGAACAATAGGTAGTAGCATGTGATGCTCTGTCCTAGTGCACAGACCATCACTTTTCTGTATTTAAAGACTCATAGTCTGAGGATTAGACCTCAGACTTAACAACATCTTTTGTCACTGTCTAAACTTCGCATTTTTGAACTCTTTAAAGTATCAAAGCACCCATCACAAATAGTAAGTGACCATTTGTGATACCTAGGGTATCCCCTTACAATTTGGTTCTAATCTTATCCCTGTCCACTCCAGTTCCTATTCTACTTCCTTAGGACCTCTGTTCTAACAACTTCCCTCCACTCCGAAATAAGTGACTAACCTCATGACCGGAGACTAAGACGTAACACATAAGTTAAAGCCAAGGTCGTTCATCAAAGTCATACTCTGCTCCAACATCTTTTTCTATCCGCCAGAGTCTTCTTTTGGTTTCTCCATCATCGCTAAGTACTATCTATTCTCTGAAGTAGTGCAGTACATCGTTCCAGAGTATACTTCTATTTATTACTTCTCTCCTCCATCCTCCATCCGTTCCATCCTTGACAATGACTATTTATGGGTAATTAATGAAGTCTATGTACAAACATTGAGGTCTTCATATCTCCACTAATATTAATTGCCTCAGTGTTGTTTTAGGCTTATTCTGAGAGGTATGAAGAGGGCTTCTCTGATGCCTAAAAGCAAAGCTTAGATCATGGCAGTTTCCAAGATATTGGCAATTTAATAGTGGTACCATGGCAGTTATCTACTGATTTGCTTAATAGCTCAGCCAATATTGATTGCCTTGAGATGTGATTGGTATTTATCAAAAGGTCTTTTCAAGGGCTTTTGGGAGCTGTTAACACTGTGTGAATCATCAAAGAATTGATGGAGATATGGCTGAATGAAGTTTGTGACAGTAATGATGAGAGAAAAAGAGATGAAATAATAGTTCACAGAGGACATATTCAACATGGAGGCCTAGGCAGGGACTGCATCGGTTGCCAATGTAGCCTGTTTTGGAGGTGGCTGTCCATTCCAGCAGAAGTAGATTGGAGAGAAACTGCAATGATCAAGAAGAAAAGAATGTTATGATCCTAAATAAGAAAAGCATGAAAATCTACACCATCTACATTTTATGAATGACTATGACAAAGAAAATTTCAGGTATATGTCTCTGGAACAGCAGTATAAATTGTAGTATCTACTATGATTCTCATATCCATATAAACACAACTCCTATCTACTTTTCCCATATGACAAAGTTTATTCTGGAGAGTTCTTTACCTTTCATCATTACTCCTCTCATTTCTTAGTTACATTCCAAATGACATGATCTAAATGTCATCTTCATTCTCTTTCACTCATATTAAATTCTTCCTTCCTAGCAATACATGCAGAGATACCCGAGACTCCTTCATTCCTAGGTAAACGATTATATACTTGTCTTGTATATAATGTATCTACCTGTAGACCCTAAGGCTAGTCATTTCCATCTAGCTTTAGTCCAACCCCTTTTTCAGCACCTGAGGACATACCTGCATTTTACTTTGATACCATAACATTTTTAGCAACCTCAATGATGCATCTGCCATGACACTGATATATACATGGAAGACACTGATTTCCAGCCATCTCTGCATTGCTTTCACTATGCTTGAGATCGCAGACAGGAATAGGAAGTATCAGCAAAGTGATTGAAAGTGCATTAAGGCATCTTTTGCATGAACTGCACATGTTCTTCCATCATGCACTGCCATAGGCACACTGATCCTTTACTACCAGCCATTCTTAGGTCTGCAACCCCAGCTCCAGTCCCTGTTAGTCCTCTATTTCCTCTCAATCTCACTGTTGTTTCTGTTTCTATTTCTTCCTCATATACGTTACCTCCTTCATCTACAAAAGGTTCCAATTCCACTACTGTCCTCTACGTGTTGCCCAATCTAACCTTGTACACACTTATCGTAGCCTCCAGCCATCATCCATTCATTTCCTCTAATAAATCTCTTGTTTCAGACACAATCTACGTCATAATACACTTCAACCTCAGGACCAATTACTAGCAAGGCAACTGCTACAAGCTTGAGGCTACTGAGCCATTCTTTGGTGCTACCCCTGACTGCTGTATTTACTATATCTGAAGGTCTACTGCTCTTTGGACTCTAGTTCCAGAGTCTAAGGTATGTATGACAGCGTCTATTTTTGTATGCATAAGCAGCTTCATATACTTGGCTTTTTTTTATTCTTAGATATTGAGAAACAGTGGTACGAGAACAAAGAATAAGATGATCCTCAGAGGTCTAAACTACCCGGTATTTATACTACTTGGAAAAGTATCTAGAATAATCAAGAAAACAAATCTTGTATCTCAAGGTGTGTCTGTATTGAGCCCGTTGGGCCATTTCTCTTACTTCTACACCCAGATGAAACTAGAAAATACCAATGCTATGAAGTTTACCCATTTGTAAGCAGAGGATGCTCAAGTCCATCTGTTGGAATCACTTTCTTTCCTCTACACCAACCCTTTGTCTATAGTACATTTATATTACAACCAAAGTCAAAATCCGCTACTCAATTATCTCTACATTTGCTGTCCATTACAGCAAATTGAATCAGTCTATATCAGTCAGGCAAATAATGTTGATGATTCTCTAGTCTTCATCCTTTCAGCAGCCCCATTTATACTCAATGAGGTCCAGGACTGAAGATTTGATTCTGCTTACTCATATAGACAATTATCACTATCTATTGCCTTCTTACAGGTGCATGCAGCTAGGGAATCTGTTGTCCTGTTGCTTTGTATCAAATATCAATAGTGATGAAAATGATCAAGGTGTCTAAAAACAAAGAAGTACCTTTTGATGCCAATGAAACATAGTACTAATGCTGGTCACTTGTTGCACAATCAGTGACAGTGACTTTATTTGACTCATTTGTTTAAGGTTATTATCCTTTAGAATCCATAAGAAAATACACAGAAAATTCTTGAGGAAATCGCATCAATTATTACCTACTCAGGTATCTGTCTTTATTGGAGAATTCCTTTCATTTGTGACCAAGGTATGTTATAAGATTTAAGTTATCTGCTCCTGACACTCTGTTCTGGTGCATGTTATTTCATTACCCTGATCAACCTTGCAAGTCTCATCATTGCCACAATCTTGTCACATTCTATGTAACTATCTTAGAAAATAGTGGCTCTTCTGAAGTGATAATTCTTTAATGAGTTTAATGCTGGTCTTCTTGTCTGTAATCATGGCTAAGAGCAATGAGATGAGAAACTTGTTGGTGCTGTATGGAATCTCAGAGGGATGTCAGAACAAGATGTGCGAAGCTAAGTAGATTGTCACTTGTCTGTTTCTTTTGTGACTCAAATTATCTTGAATGGATATATTGTTTCCTTTATATAGGCCTCTGAACTAGTTATTCTAGAACTTGTGCTGGGGCCATAACTACAAGCTTGGAAAATATGCCTCTCCCCAAAATTTATCTAATATCCTTTGTGCTACCTTGTCTCTGCCTCCAACCCCCTATTTCCTCATTTTCACGTCGTTGCTGTATGAATGTCTCCCTTCAGGTTCCAGTAGGCTCTGACAAGACCACCTCGTCACTTTTAGGGTGGTTTAGCAGTCACTAGCTGTATGTTGCGACCTTTTGAAAGAAAATTGAAGACCAAGCACATAAGAGATATGTAATTGTGTGTAGAGTGTATATGAGTATATGTGCATGTGTAAACTGATCGAGATCTCTTAAATATCTTCTGATGTGAAGTATGTTAGAAGGATGGAGAGCAGCAATTACAGTGGGGACAAATGATGGCCCACTCACCAGGTTATCCAACAGATATTGATAGACAGCCTGATGGGAAAGGGAGATCTTGAGAGAAGCAGAGAGTTTCCGTGACGTGGCAGGTGAGACAAAGAAGCGAGCATGCTTATGTAAGCACGGCTCGTATATTAAACTACAGTAATACACGGTACAATAATTATTTATTTTAACAAAGTACTTGTAACAATCACGGTAACAAGAGAGATATCATTGTGCCATTCCATTACAACTACTTGTTATTCTCTGGAATAGCACACTAAAACTTTCACACTTCGACTCTCCTTCTCCTGTGAGATGAAGCTTTGTTATTTTGAACCCTTCAAACATATTCTTGTCACCGATAAATAAATAAGAGACTTCAGAGCCAGCATCTGAAGGAGCCATAGAAAATCAGCGTCGTACGAATATCCCAAATTTCTTTTAACGAGAATGGCAAAAACAATGAATAATCAATTGCTATCGTGATATGTTGGAACAGAAGTGGACTCAATGAGAAGCCATAATTAGCATGTCGGCGGCCTTTAGTGGTTGTTGACGAAGAACATTGAGCCGAAGTCAAAGCACGGCGGAAACCGTGGCATGGCGTTGATCAGGATTGAAGCAGTCACCTTCATCGTCGATACTACTAGGGCCAGCTCCTCGCTGAGTTCGCGCTTGTCCGTGGTCTAGCTTTGAAAAGTCAGTTGGGAGTAGATGCTTCAATGGATCTCAAAGTTGTGATCGATCAGACATCTTGCCCCAGACAATAGTAATCAACATCACACCGCTCGGATCCACTGATTGACACAGAGTTGACATTCTGAACAGCATTTTCTGCAACTTGAGACATCACGGAACCTCTCTTCTACCACTTCGATCTGATTTGATGGATGACGAGCGCTGAACAATGTCAGTCACAGTAGAGCTCCTTCAATCATCATAAGTTTTCACCACTATCGTGATACGAGAACGGCTTGTCCCTTTCAGCTGCGATCAAGTTTCATCACAGCTGTGATGCACTGATCTTTCTAGGGTGAAACTCGATGTACATACGATCAAAGAGAAGATCAATCAACACTTGATTTACCTGACAACACCAGTCGACATAAAAATGAAGCATTCCCATCAAGATGCGTACAAAATACCCCCTGCTTCCCATCTCAATGGCTGATCAATACAAACTCACTCAAGAAGCCTATGCCAATGACATAAAGAGGTTATTAGATAGACGTTATGGTCAAGGCATGCTAGTTCTGGATCCATTGTTCTCAAAACATCCACTGAAGCCCTTTAAAGCTGTCATTGCTACGTTAATGGCATATGATATTATGAATCTCATTCCCCAACAGGTGAGGCTTTCCTTTTGTAAATAATGATCCCACATAACCCCTTCTCTCCTAGGTTCAATATCTTCACAGGCATGTACCCATTTGATCATGAGATTCAAATTGACTATTGCCACTAACGTATGAGAACTCAGGAGGAAGTGGTCAAAACTGCATACTATCTATTTTTCCGTCCTGATAAGTAACTGGATAAGCATGATGTAAGTGTGTCTCACTTAAATTATTGAATAAGAAAAATGATCCAAATGCTCAGAATAAATACATATGGTATGAGGTCATCTGTAGTTAGTCAAACAAATATTGATAACAACGTCACCAGGCGATAATAAAGCCTCAGCATCAAAAACAGTAAGACATTGTTCTTAATCCATTTTCGTTTATCATTGACTAGGATGTTCTTAGTGGTATAGATTAGATATGGTTTTTTTTGCTCAGTCTGATTCATCCTTTCACCAGGTGTACCTTCGGCCATGTACTACTTATTGCGTGAGTTTGATTGTAAACTCACAAAGACCAGAATAGCTAAATGTCAATAGTTTCAATAATTTCGTGTTCGCTCCATTTGTACTGAAGATGCTGCTGGTTTTACGTCTTCGAGCGATTTGGAACAAGGATTTAATCGGTACGCGAGCAGACACATACGCTGATGAACTTATTCGATTTCATTTCGATTTCAGTCACACTGATTCTATATTCCATGACGGCAGGTATGTCTTACACAATTTTATTTCTGATCAATAGAGATGACTGACGGTCTAAAACAGCTGAGGTCCTGGTAGGTTTTCAAGACAGTACGATACTTGCCCATCAACTGATTTGATTCTTCAGGCTGCCCTGGGTAGAACGATAGTAGATACATACGTCGTTTCAGTTTCTGGAGTGCTGAGTCCACTCCATGGTTGTTGGATCGAGGTAACACACCTCGGGGACATAGAAAACAGTGTTGATAGATTTTTTTAGTACGTATGTTCTTACTTTGCGAACTTGGACGTTTATTCTCACACAAAAAAGCATTGTCAGGACTATTACAACAACGATCGAAGTCCTCTTGACTTTGATCAGGTTTATTATGACATACAAGGCACAGAAGTCTTTTCGGCATGGAATATGCAGGCGTATCTCTCACATGCAAACCTCCACTCGTCTATTGTATGTGTTTTATCGCGATGGGACCCTTTTATTCATACCGTGAGTCCAAATGTAAATTTCATCAATCTTACTCATGGATCTTATTCAGTCTTCTTGGTAAGTGTAGACTAGAAAATGATTAAACTAGCGTTCACTCTTTCCAAAGTCCAGTTAATCCTGGAAGCCACCATCCCCATGAATCTACCTTTTATTCTTGAAACTTTTGTAACCTAGTATGTTGTTATTGTTGCTCGTCTTCCTATTTTCACCTCTGATTTTTAGCTCTTCATACTTCATTGTTCCCTTTATTGTAAGTTGAAAGCTCCTTTCGTTTTATCATCACTGAATCTTGTATCATTCAGGTTTCACGGTTGATACTCAATTTGTTGGAAGCAAATTGTCCTTTGGATGAAAGCATCTATTCCGGGACAACTGAAAGCTTCACGGGCCACAGAACAGAATCTAATAGGGATACCGAAGCAGATACCTCGCTCGAGACTGAAAGAGAAACCTCCCTGGGTGAAGAAATATACGAAGAAAGATGATGGATACAATATTGTCAACGATGTTGGATATAGATAGAGTATACAAAGGAGAAGTATCACAGACAATGTAATTGCCTTTACGCTCATGCTATTCTTCTTGTAATTCGAGACATCATGAACGAAACCTTCACGCAATGAGCATCAAAGCCTGGGACTTTGATATGGTGATTAAGAGACAAAATGACTTCAGTTAACAGAGATAATTACTTCATCGACGAGACATTTGTTTGTATGGACTCAATAGTGCCAAATGTAATTGTAAGGGAACATGAGTCAGGAGAGGTATTAGATTATTTGTCGATGAGAACATGACAGGTCTTCTTCCTGGTCTAGATACGAGCATGGATCTTTATGTTAGATGAACGTACTATCGATACCAAAAAGTTGAGTTTATTGCCCTTGTCATCCTGCATTTAGTGAGTACAAAGCCGTCAGAATGGACTGGTGCACTCTTCATCACGGACCAGAATGGAACTCTCCACATTCTTAAGGTCATTTCCCCCTTATATTGAAAAAAGCACACCTGTTCGACGCCATCTCGTTCACATGGTAGTCGTTCAGTCCACCCACAACCATAATCACATAGTCTTCCCCCTTATAGAGGCAGAAATCGTTGACAAGAAGCTGTAACATGCTCTCAATGCATGTCAACCATCTTGAGAAATTAAGCGGTGAGGTAAGCATCCGTCTTCGAAAACTCATGACACTTTTCTGATATTTGCATATGAGGATTACCGGAATAACATCTAAAAAAGAACTCTGACAAACTAGCCATCGGCAAAAGAGCCAGGCCCAGAGAACGTCAGACAAGTCAACGAACCGCTACACAAAAGCCAATACTTCTGTCTTATCACAAAGTATGTCTCGTGTAGGAAGTAGTTCGCCATCAGAGATGGTCGCTAGAGCAATTACGGGTGGAACATCGGGTTGTACAAAGGGTTCTGTACAGTGTAAGCACAGTCAAAGGCGTCCGCTTGGATGTTGACAATGGCGCGGACGATGTTAGGACAATGTTCGATGATTGCGGTGTACTGGTGGTCCAAGTCGACAAGTTGCATCATGCAGCGATTGAGACCGCAGTAGCGAATGAGGGAAGGAATGCCTAATTGCAACACGAGTTCGTAGGGGAGCCTACCGAGCTGATTGGCGGCAACAAGTGGAGAAGGGCGTGCAATCGTATCGCCCATTGTCGAGCGGACACCAATGTTTCCGGCTGCGTGTCAAGGGTTATCATAGATATTCGAAGTCCAGTCTGCATGGACCCGGAACCAACTGAATCATTCCATCATAGGGGCAAGGGCCATGCTAGGAAGCCGAAATTTCAAGTGACATCGCGTCAATTAATAGTAACTGGTATGCGACCATCGTATGGTTGAAACCCTTTTTGCATTGTATGATTTGTGGATTGAAATATCTGTGAGTGCGTGTCAGCTGCTGACATCAACCCGGATTATCTTTAATCGTGATATCGTTTTCATCGTTCTCCCCTTCAATCCTATGTCCTAGGTGATGAATAGCACCTGCGAGTTGCCCTCCAAGCGGATCTCTGTTGGGTCTTATGAAATGAGTAAGAAGATGATTCCAGGCAGGCTGATCAAAAGGTTGTCTAAGTAAATTGCCTCTTGTTTCAGTAACTCTTCCGCTATGTAAAAAAGTGTCGTAGAGCTGTCCAAGGAAGATGGCGAAGCGAAGGTCACGACAGGTTATTGCTGGAACACGGCGAGAGAGCGAAGGACCGGTAGAGGGATCTTCTTGGTTCCAGCGAGGACGAAAGGCGTAGTGTGTTTGAACACAGAGGGTGAGTATTGGTGATTGATCACTGCGTAGGATCAAAGTAGAGGATGATGCTTCGAGCGAATGAATAGGTTGAAGACGAGAAACTGAAACTGAGCATACGTGTTCTCGCTCACAAATTGAATCAAGGGTTGTGATAAACTGGACCGCACAACTGTATTTGGTGAAGGTGAAGTCTGTCACGAGGTGCGCAACATATCTATCCTACAACGATTTGGATGTGGGAGTAGAAGTAATGACTGACATTGACGGGAGATGTAGTCAGGGGTCTAGGTTGAAATTTAATGCCCCGACCCGTTTGTGCACGGGATAAAGAATATGTTACGACTTGATCCAGAAGGGTGGATTGCAACAGACCGTTGGTGGCATGCGTGGAATAGGCACATGTTCCTTTTTTGTTTCGTGCAGGGAAAAACACAGCTGGGGCTGTCTCGCATGAAATTGAGGCCGTGTTGCTGCAGCGAAGATGGCATCACGTGAGAGCCGTGCCCAGAAATTTGCAAGGCAGCTCGGTGTGACTTGGAAATGTGACGGTTATGGTGTGACAGTGACTCATTCCCCTTCGCCGCTCATTCTACGAAACAAATGCTTGCCAAGAAGTGGGTAGGCACGTTTGGTCTCACCTGTGACGTAGGAAAAGAGCAGTTAGGGGACGCTCAGCCCGTCAAGATACTCGGCCAAGCGAGATTCTGCGCCTTACACTCCTGAGCGAAAGGCTCCTGGTCATCTATCAATTTGTCGTTCCTCTCAGCAAGTCAAATCAGTTGATGTTGGTCAGGGAAATAATGCTGATGATTCTTTAGCTGTCAAACTTTTTCAGCAGCCTCACTCATACCAAACAGTGAGTTCATATTATATGCTTCTGTTCAGAACCTGTGAGCTCATGTCTCTTTTTTCTGTCGTTATCCAAGTCAACTATCTCTGAAGTTAAAGCAAGTAACAACAAGTCTTTGCTGCGATGTACCTCATCAATCAATCAGAGATAATCCCAGGTGAGGGCATTGAAGCCAAGTCATCTCGAGAGTCATGATGTCATTGTATAGGATCCAAACTCATGCATTGAATGATAACACATGAGAAGACTGGCATACCTTATCCTGAAATAGCTCGAATCAACTACATATATAACACTATTTCATGCGAATGCACTCATCGTTCTTTGACAATGAACATAGAAATGATCAAGTCAAGTCTCTAGGTATAACGTTCCAACGTTTCAACTTGTCTTTTCTTTTTGTACAACAAACAAGATGCTATGAATGAGTGTTGGCTGATAAGGAAACGCTATCCTCCACAAGTTCAGAGATAGTTCTCTTGATGTTATTCAAAGAGGAGAAGAATATCTACCTATTTTAGTACTGAAGAAATATTTTGTGTGGTTTGGAGACAAAAAATTCACTCCCTTGTATAACAAATAACATGTGGTATTTACCTATCCAGACTCAAACTAGATGATGGAATAGAAAACCTGAGTGAGGGAGTTGTGAACAACATAGCTATCGCACTTGTCATTCATGATTTGATCAAGTAATTCTGATTTATGATACCGACAACTTGTCATTTTTGACATCGAATGCGTATCAGTTTCTTGGATGACCAACAGTCCCAATACATTATGGGACCTATGGGCCAATACCATAGTAGGCTACAAATCTTGCTAATACAAGAAATTTTTTGACCTGTAGACATAATAGCATAAGAGATACACAAAACAAGAAAAGAGAAAAAGCAACGACGGCAGATACCAATACTTGTAGAAACATATTCCGTCCACCAGGTTTTCAATTTCTCGACATATACTCTCATGTATACCATCTTCCCTTCAACACCCGTTTTAGTGAAAGTCACACCATTCATCTGTGTATGCGCTGGTTAATCTCGCCACTTGATCTGCTGATGCTGATGCTGATGCAACCCAGGGGGTATAGGCAAGTGCCTGTGAGATAGAGGAACTTGCTGCAGAGAAGGCGGAACATCATGGGGATACACGCCCGGGCGATAATGATAATGGAAGGGGTGATTTATGAGCGGGAGGGGGAGGATATCCACCATAAAATGCACATACAGGCAGCAGCAGAGCTCCAGAGTGAAAGGCATGGAATAATGGGGGCCGGGGCAGATAACGCACATAAAGTGAAGGGTGCCTGTGGTGCATGCGATGGTGGAGGATAATATGGATGAGGTTGCGCAAATGAGGGGGATGATAACCCACTTGTGATTGCAATTGCGTTTGAAAGATTCCTGACGATAAGGTTTGAGATGGCGAGGGCGCAGTTTTTCCTGGGAAGGATCAGGATTTGACATAGGAAGAACAGCAGTTGGAGGCCAGGAAGGCGACGAAATACCAGGTTGGGGGGTATGGTGGCTGCATTTATCCGTAGTACAACGCAACACCGAGCGGAGGATAAGGAGCTATTGGTGTAGCCACAGTCGGAGCTGGAGGTGAAGTGGTTGTTGCGGGTGGACTGAAATCAGTGGACTGTTAGGGATGTGCCTGAGCTTCCTGACCAGACTCACAGTCAAGCATGCAGCAAGGTGCCCATACGCGTCCACAAAAAGCGTGTGAAGGACGCACATACAGATCCCGCATGGGAGTCCAAAACTTTTAAAAAGAATCAAGCGAGAACATTATGAGTTCAATCTGCCAGGAGCGTTGGAATGCAAATCAGTTGGAAGTCTTATCAATGAAAACAACAACTGTAAATTAAGAGACAAATAATGGGCATCAACTGGATGATAGTCGGGAAATAAGCTGACAATGTCAAGATTTAGAAGTGTACAATTTAGTCTGGAACAAATATGATTCCTGTAGCAATCCACAGATGTAAGATAATTACATGCCTCAGTGTTTGTCATCTATCATACTCCTCTTCAGGCACAGACACCCGATACAACAAGAATTGCTTGCAGATCCTCATGAGCCATTGTAATAGCTGTGGAAAAACTACCAGGACTGAGAATTTATTATTCGCAGAAATTGGTAATCTGCAGGGCGGCACCATCAAGACATATTATGTAACTTTGATATCCATAAAAGTCACGACGTCCAAGCATTGACAAGCAAAGTATCTGAAATGATCGATCGATTGAATGAAACAAAGTGTGACCTATGATGATCATTCCTCGATCAGTGGCAATGAGCTTGCCATTAAACGAGATGACTGCCAATGAGGTGCTTCAAGATAGACACAACAATGGACTGAAAGCCATGTTGGAATCACTATGTATTATGTGTAAGATGTACGAACACAATGTATACTACCCATCACACTTGATTGTGTCCAAAATTCAGGCATCCTTGTCCTTGATAAACCAATATGTGGAGGAATCTGAATGAGCTCACTGCTATTGAAGTTGGACTTGCGCTTATTGTAGGTTAAGTCATATCTGAGACATCATAACATGTAGGGTAGAAACACCTCACCTTTGTTTGACAGCGGAAGCTCTAGGCTCAAGTTTAACTAGCTGTATATATATTCAACACCTTGTCCTGACTGACCTCAGTTGTCTACGTTACTTGGTAACGCCTGAGATCAGTATATCCACTTGCTGTGCTGTACTTTTTGCATTGTAGGCACTTTATCTAATAGGTAAAAATATGAGTTGCGCACACTACTTGGTAACGTCTGAGACATTTGATCTAATAACTGCCGTTGTAGAACTTTCGTACTAACATTGTTTATACTTTGTTGACCAGTCTCAAGATTATTTCTTGGTTCCTAGATCATTAATTGGTGCCTCGATCAATGCTTAGCTTCTCAATCATTGATCGTTCCTTGATCATTTGGACCCTCAATCAATTCGTATTTTCTAGAATCCAATATCCTGCTGAGGAGCAAATATGCAGGTCACCCGATACCCTGAGCCAGAAGAAAACAAAAACGAGTAGAAAACAGAATTTCTCCAGGTAAAACCCGAGGAAGGAACTCCCTGACCATCACCACAGAGAAGCTATCCCAGCTTATACAAAGGGAGACACATAGATGTCTTAATTTTGCCACTCTATCTCTGTTTGTGCAAGAAACACCAGGAATATTCTGAACCATGCGAAAATAGGTGAGTACAGAGCCATGAAAACAGTCCCAGTGCCTTTCTTCACTTATATAGGTATAACGATATTGCTGTTCTTGGAAATACTTGATCATTGTCAATAGCTGACCAGCTTAACTAGTTGTTGTTATTTCATCAAAAGACGAGAATACAATGGTATAATTAATAGAATTGAGTTGAAAAGATGTTCCTCATTTGTCTCAAAACCAAGAAGCTAAGAAGATGTTTCCTGGGAAGAATGTGTTGGCATTTCTATTTGCCTGCAGTAATATAATTGAGAACTCAAGTGACCTGTAAGACTTTAGCCAAGGTGACTTAAATCCACTCCAAGTCTAAGTTGACAAGGAGAACTCGATAGAGTTCCCATTTGATTTTCTACACTACTTATACATTTTACTATGGTGGCTGTGCAATGTCCTCATGTTATTCCTGTTATGTGTCTACCTTATCACATGTTTTGACTGTGACTCATGACATGACTTTGTGACATGACCATGTGTGACTGATGTTATATTTTGTGACTTAGTGACTAAGTCACATGATATCTTCCCATGCTCCATCCTTGTAGTAGTAAGTCCAGAATAAAAGAAAAGAAAAAGAAAAAAAAAATAGAAATGACTTAGACATTTTGCCAAGTCACGACATGACCCTCAAAGTCAACATCACTCTTCATTTCTACCCACTTGCAGCTGAAATACCTTTCATATATGTACTTTTCCCCTTACCTTCTCTTTCTCAGCCCTGACTAATATTGGTTAAATAGATTCTATTTAGTGGGTACAGCTACATTCTCAACAGTTTGGTTGTATATTTCATGCTATATGTCATTCTTCCCAAAATCAAGGTATTACAAATGGTCACTTACTATTTGTGATGGGTGCTTTGATACTTTAAAGAGTTCAAAAATATGAAGTTAGATAAGTGACAAAAGATGTTGTTAAGTCTGAGATCTAATCCTCAAACAGGAAGTCCTTATATACAGAATTGTGATGGTCTGTGCACTGGGACAGATCATCACATGCTACTATCTATTGTTCTATATATAGTAGTGCCTTTGTACTTAAAATAATAATAACTAACCATATGGAGGCTGTTCTTTGTTCTAAGAAAAGGACAGATGACTATCAATGGGTAGTGTCAGGATCAGCTCCTAAGTTCTGTCCCAATAGAAAGGGAACTCTTGGTCTCAACAATTAGTTCTCTATCTCCTATACCTTTCCCCTTGTGTGGATTCAAGATATATATTGAGGAGGGACAGAGGATGGTAAGAGTAGAGATGTCATGACTTGGCAAATTGGCTAAGTCATTATTTCTTTTCTTTTTCTTTTCTTTTAATTTGTAATATCAACAGATGCACAAGAGCAAGTTGACTCATAGGGAAGCATGGGATAAAAGGACAGGGTTAGGGTTACTCTGCATGTATATATAGTGTACCAAATCTAACAGAAACTCTATCGAGTTCTCCTTGTCAAACACTGATAAAGGAGCAGTTGGCTTAATTCCAGCTTTGGAGTTAGCTAGTCTGACAAGAGAGGAGCTTTCCTAAGGGAGAACGAAACTAAGTAACTATGACTAGTACTGGTGTTTAAATACTATGGGAGAAGAAAAAAGATGATATAATCTGCTGACTAAGTGGGGCTGAGATTTGATGTATGTGCGCACAGTAACATGCATCGTAGTATGCATCATGAGGTTATGGAGTGTGACAGGTAGTTAATGAAGTTCATGTGCAAACATTGAGATCTTTATATCTTCAGTAATATTAATTGTCTTGGTGTCATTCTAGGCTCATTCTGAGTGATATAAAGAGGGCTTCTTTGATGTCTAAAAGCCAAGCATCAATCATAGCAGTTTCTGAGATATTGGTAATTTAATAAATAGTACCATGGTGGTTATCTGTTGATCTGCCTGATATCTTAGCCATCATTGATTGCCTCAAGATATGACTATCCTGTCACACATTATGACTGTGACCTGTAATGTGACCATTCTGTGATTCATGTCACACCTTCTTGTGACTTTGTGACTGTGACATGACTCCTTACCCACGCTCCACCTTCATAATAGTGATTCAACTAAATAAATGAAATGAAAATAGAAAATGACTTAGCCGTTTTGCCAAGTCATAACAATAAGGTTTCATGATGGGTCACATAAGAGAATATATTGTATTGAGAATTGTAATATGGCTTGTGAACAATATTACCACAGATATAGATATATGTTATGTGTAAGGGAACACCTCTATTTCTACCCCTAAACGACATGACAATGCTCTGGAGCTACTTTAGCCTGTTTAACTAGTAATACTTAAACACACTAGTTTAGCTCTGATCCTGTGAACCCTGACACTGAGAGATGTATATAATGTAGAAGATCCCTCTAGGAGCCCCATCCTAATCTCTGAGGATTCTCCTGGAGTCTTGTGCCCCAGTCGCCCTTATATCATGGGGGTAGCCTTTGGGCTACCTACATAATGATAATTCTTTTAAATCAACAATTTATTATGCAGAGTGTTATCATGACTTGGCAAAATGGCTAAGTTATTATTTATATTTCTTTTCTTTTGGACTTACTACACACAAGAAGTGCAGGAAAGTGTCACATCACATGGTCACATAGTCACATGAATAGGATGTCACAGTATCACATCACATGATCAAGCCACATGAGGAGTGTGGGAAAATAGTACACAGACCATGTAGTAGTTGTATAAGTAGTATACAGAAATAAATAAGGACTCTATCGAGTTTTCCTTGTTAACTCAGACTTGGAGTAGATTTAAGTCATCTTAACTAAAGTCTTACAAATGCGTAGGCAGACCATGGTAGCTAAAAAGAGGCCAAGGGACTACAACCCTGTGATGCACATTGTAAATGTACCTCTGACACTATCTAAGTACAAGGCAAAGAAGTGCAGGTACTGAAAGAAAGGAATGACTACTTATAGAAAAAGGAAGGTGACCTAGCTTCCAACACATGTACTTGCCATGCTAACTCCACTCCTACTCCACATTCTAGGCCCTGATCAAATCAACCCCTCTACATTGCATGCAAAATCATAGACACTATCCCTTAGTACTCTGGTCAGACCTTTTGGGAAGGTACCAGTGACTTCCACTACAAGCTGAAGCTCTATATGAAAGGGCTGAGGACAGTTCATGCTGTCCTAGTCTCTCCTGGTCAGCTTACCTAGGATTGTCTCCCTAACAAGGTGTAGGTGGAGGGCAAGGCATCCCACCTATGAGTGAGTACTAGGACTTTTCCTTGTAGGTCACAGAGAGCTGGGTACCCTCAAGCAACTGTAAACCATTGGTTGTCTTAATACATGAATTCAGGATGACCTATAAGGAAGAGGGCCAGAGGCCAAGGATATTATAGACTACCCAGAGCTTAGCATTCCCCTCCTAGTCTGCCCCATTTGCAGAAGCAACTACTTGAAGTTCCTTCCTGTGAACCAAGAGGCTCATAACTTGACAAGTCTCCACCAGGTTAAAAGTGCTAAACACATGGTGCAGTACTCATGCATCCAGCATAAGATAGAAAAAGGGGCTGCCTTGAAGGACAGACAGAGATAAATGTTGGAAGGTGAATGATGACAATATTAGTGTAAGAGGTTTAGTAGTATAGTAGTCCCCCCAACAGCTATTGTGGCCAGAAGGGAGGAGATGGTGGTAGTTGAAGAGAATTTTTGCTGCATAATAATAATGTTTCTTATTATTTTCTTATTATTTTCAATTATTTAATTTTGTAATTACATAGAGTAAAAGTGATACAACACAAAAATAAAGAGAGGAATCTTTTACCCTCAACCACTCTATCCTAAACAACTTTTCCCCTTTGAACTCATTAACCTTCCCACAATGTTAGGGTTCTGTTTCCTTCCATCTTCATGGGATGCTCCAAGATTCAAAAGATTCGAGTAGGTTAAATAGTCTGACCTTGTACATAGTCATTACAGCCTGCAGTTGTTATCCATTTATCTCCCCTAATTGTAAGGGGCACACTTGGTGAGGCACCCAGTCACACTGCAGTATAGTAAAGCAGGCATCTTAAGTTAGAGCAATGAGTAGCCCAGGAGCTCAAACTATTGTTGAGGTCAGGTATTCTACCGTACATCACTAGCTACTTATACTAGACTAGCCTGGTCTGTGTGCCAGTTGCTATGGACACCTACATCAGGACAATAATAACTACACTACCAGATATAGCTATGTAGTACTGTGATGGAGACCCGAACTAGAGGGAAGGGAACTATAGACCGCGGACTCTGAGGATCCGTGGGAATGCTAGCTGATGCGAACCCTACCAGGTTATCTAAGTGATCTTAGGATTGTCCCCTTACACTAATGAGTCTTTTGTTTCAGACATTCTCTACATGGTAATATACTTCAATATCAGGATCTATTGCTAACAAGCTTATTGCCACAAGCTTGAAGCTGCTAAATCACTCTTTCAACTCTGGGAACTCTCTCTCTGTGTGTGTAAGACTCTAGCCGAGATGACTTAAACCTACTCTAAGTCTAAGTTGACAAGGAGAACTTGATGGAGTTCCTATTAGATTTTGTACACTACTTATACAACTACTGTAAGGGGACTACCCTAGGGTTGGGCTTAGTGACATGAGTAGGTTCCCACCTAAGAGCCGTCGTCTCTCTGATCGCCTTCCCACTGTCTGCCTTCCTTCTCTTCTGTAACATACTGTGTGATACCTGTAACTCTATTATTGGACAATGTGTGAATATCTGTCAGGTACCATGAGAACGGTGTCTTGACGATCTAGTAGTATAAATACTAGTCTTCTGTGGTAGATATACTTCAGTTGAATATCACCTTAGCTTCTGGGACTATCCAATAAGCTTACTGGGCCTTCGCTTGTGTGTGAAGTGCACCCTAACAACTACTACATGGTCTGTGCACTACTTTCCCATAGTTATTCATGTGACTGTGACCTTATGACCTGTAACTCTTGGTCATGTGATACTTTCTTATGCTCTTCTCTTGTATAATCCAGAAAAGAAAAGAAAAGAAATATAAATAATAACTTAGCTGTTTTGCCAAGTCATGATACTCATCTACATAATCATAACAACATTAAATAATGATTGCAACCACCACCATCTCCCCTCTTCTGGCTGCAATGGCTGCTGAGGGGACCATTACTCTACCAAAACTCTTTCACTAATATCGTCGTAACTCACTGTCCTCTTTATTTCTGCCTGTCCTTTGAGGCAGCATACTTTCTATCTTATGCTGGATGTGTGAGCACCTTGCCATGCATTCGGCAC
>Ga0157361_1000409_pt1 | contig 17936 bp, 12 predicted proteins | sample AttlaeALBM2_FD_111481 | JGI IMG/M metagenome (GOLD analysis project Ga0157361, IMG submission 111481) | Fungus gardens microbial communities from leaf cutter ant in Ribeirão Preto, State of São Paulo, Brazil - Atta laevigata ALBM2 | ecosystem: Host-associated > Fungi > Mycelium > Unclassified ...
TAAGAAAAGGACAGATGACTATCTATGGGTAATTAATAAAGTTCATGTGCAAACATTGAGGTCTTCATATCTCCACTAATATTAATTGCCTCGGCGCCGTTTTAGGCTCATTCTGAGCAGTATGAAGAGGGCTTCTCTGATGCCTAAAAGCAAAGCTTAGATCATGGCGGTTTCCGAGATATTGGCAATTTAATAAACGGTACCATGGTGGTTACCAGTTGATCTGCCTAATATCTCGGCTATTATTGATTGCTTCGAGACGTGACTGGTATCTATCGAAAGGTTTTTTCAAGGGCTTTTTGTAGCCGTTGAGACTATGAGAATCGATGAAGAATTGATAGAAATATGGCCAAATGAAGTTTGTGACAGTGATCAAGTATGGAAGCTGCATGGGCTTCCAGAAAGTATCGTATCAGACAGAGGGGTGCAGTTTGCAGCAGGAATGATGAAGGAGTTGAATAACTTGCTGGGGATTCAAACAAAACTTTTGACGGCCTACCACCCGCAAACAGATGAGCAGACAGAAAGAGTGAACCAGGAGTTAGAATAGTACCTGAGGGTTTTTATTGACCACAGACAAGAACAATGGCCAGATTGGCTAGAAATGGTAGAATTTGCATACAACAACAAAATTCACGCATCAACAAAAGTGTCGCCATTCAAAGCAAACTATGGTCAAGACCCAAGGATGGGATTTGAGGGAAGAAGGAAGGGAAAGTATGAAGTAGCAGAGAAGTTCATAGAAAAAATGAAAAAGATCCAGGAAGAGGCAAAAGCAGCACTAGAAAAAGTACAGGAGGAAATAAAGAAGTTTGCAGATAGGAAACGAGGGGAGGGAGAGGAATATAAAGTAAGGGACTTAGTACTGTTAAGTACGAAGGACTTGAAATGGCAGATAAAGGGCAAAAGATCGGAGAAATTGATGGAACGCTTTGTAAGGCCCTATAAAATCAAAGGGATCATCTCTAGTAATGTAGTAGAGTTAGAATTACCTAAGACCATTAAAATACACCCTGTAGTAAATGTAAGTAGAGTATGACTCTACAAACCACAGGTAGAAGGGCAGAAGAAGACATTGCCAAAACTGGTTATTATCGAAGGAGAAGAGGAATTTGAAGTGGAGAGAATTTTAAACAAACGAGTGGTGCGAGGAAAGGAAAAGTTCCTAGTACGATGGAAGGGGTATACAGTGGAAGGAGATACATGAGAAGGAAGGGAAAACCTGGGAAACACAAAAGAGTTGGTAGAAGAGTTTGAGAGAGAGTACGGGGAAGAGGCAGAAGAACTCAGGCGATAGGAGCTGGAAGAAGAAGAAAAGAAATTTAGCCAGGAATTACCAAGGGAATTCATAGCCAAATTACTATACAGTTGGGGAAGAAAAAGATATGAAAGGAAAAGAGAGAAAAGGTGGGACGAGAATTGGAGTCAATGTAGAGTCCCCATTAGATTTGCTACACTATATATACAATTACTATTGTGGCTATGCATCTTGTCTCCCACAGTCCTCATGTCTATCAGCTAACTTCTTCATCACATGTTGTGACCATAACTTGTGACTATGTGTGATGTGACCATTCTGTGACTCTGTGACTATCACATAATATTTCCCACACTCTACCTTAGTAATAATCTAAAGGAAAAGAAAAGAAATATAAATATTGACTTAGCTGTTTTGCCAAGTTATAATACAACTTAGTCAGAGAAAGGAAGCCTTATGTGAAAAAGTCTAGAGAGATGCCTATCACAAGGAACAGGACCAGCAGCCTGGCAGAAAATAAGAATAGCCACAACATCACTCAATCAGTGATGGCTAAGAATAGGAGCGCATCAAAAACTGATCTACTATGATCAGAAATAAAGGAGTAACAAAGTACCTTAGAAAGCAGTGGAAATAACTCCTAAAACTCCCTAGACAGGAAAGGAAAGAGTCAGGTCCTGAGTCACTAAGATAAACCAAAGAAAGGGGGAGATTGCCATGGGATTGATGGTAGGCAACCCAGTAACTCAGCAAGGGCGGAGCAGACCTAGCAAAACTAAAAGAAAATAATCAAGAAAAGACAAGGAGGCACGGGACTCCCTATTACTACTGGAACAATCATTGTAATAATAGATTATGACTGGGTTTATTATTTTCTCTATTTTTCATATATTTCTTTTTGTATTTCTCTAAACCTATAAAAACTCCACTTAGTAGGGAGAGGGCAAGTAATCTCAGTCGTTTCTTTCCTCTATTTGGGTTTTTGTCACAGAAAAGTGGCTACTAAATAGTATCATGGAGGTATAACAAAATACCTGTTCAAATGAACTACATAAATAACTAGATTCTTGTTAGCAAGTAGCCTTGCTAACGTCACTCTTTTGGTGTAGTGGTAAACCATATAGTATGTGACTACTGGTCCATGGCACAACTGTGACAGTTTTCAAAGTGGAAATCTATTTTTAGAGTGATCAGATCAGTAATTCAGTTGCTTCGACTCAAGACTGAGTCAAACCAAAGAGACTACAGGACAGAGTGACTTAGCTGCAGAGGCAACGTCATAAAAGCTCTAAGACAGAGTTTAGTATTGCTAGGGAGTCGAGTTATACAGGGAAGATTCAAAGTCTCATATCTGATCACATAGTCAAGAGTACTACTATGAGGATAGTCTGATCACATAGCCAGAGAGTGCTACTGTGAGGACAACTTTGAAACAGGGCGTTAGGGTGACACTAGGCAGGTAGAACTCAGGCACAAGGCCAATATAGTAGTCTAGAATCAAGTTTTGAGTTTTGAACATCACCGTTACTATGGTACACTGGCAGAACTTTAATTTCACAACTTCTTTTCATCTTCAACTTCCAAATTCATTTTCCCACAAATTTGCACAAGAGATACTATGCTGATATACGGTGTCAACTAGGGTGCTTTCCTTAGGAGATTACACATTTTATCTTTATTTAAACTTTTATCTTCACTACTACTTAGACAGTAGTTGGGGAACTTCTATATAAAAAGAAAACAGGAAAACCCCTAGCACAAACAGCCTCTTCACCAAGGCTTCTATGGCAGAATTTCTTACCAAGACCAGCCTTCCTGGCTTAAAGTCCCAGTCTTTTATTTGTTTTTCTTGTATTAGTTTAGCTGCTCTAGTCATTTTCTCCTTATGAGCTTTTGATCTTATTGCTTCAACATGTTGTACATATTTTGCTAGTGCCATAGTTCTTAATCCTATTAGCTCTGTTGTAGAACTAATCTTGCTAGGGTAACTAACTAGCCATATTGCCTCCTGTATATCTAATGGCAATATTGGTTGTGTGTCTATTACCATAAAGTACAGAGAGCACCCTGTTCCTTTTCTAACCATGATCCTGTCTGCCTACATCACATAGTACAAGAACTAGTACTACTTACTGACATCCCCATTGGTAGCCTTATACAACATTTGCCAGACATCCCAATATGGTCTTTCTATTGCTCTGTTAGCTTTCAAATTATATGGGGAAATTGTGACTCCTTTAATGCTATACTTTTCTTCTAGTCATCTTAGCACTTTCTTAAATAGTGTGTTATGAGAGCCCCAAGAAGGAAGTAATTTCCTGCACATTTGAACATTTGATCCACAACATCAAGACATACAATGGGGTCAAGATATAAATAGTGTGGGAACTTAAGTAAGCAGATCATGTGACCATAGAACATTCTGGAAAGACTTGTGACCATGGGACTTTAGGGTACAGCCACTTGTAAAGTAGTATAAAGTAGTAGCTCAATTCAATAGAGAACTCCATTGAGTTCTTCCTGAACATCTACCTAGGGTGATTACTAAAAACTATCATAGTCCTTTGATAACATAGTGCTCCATTGTCTGTTACTATTTTTACTAGAGATCCCCATCTACAAATAACATCCTCGAACAGCCATTGTCCAATGGATCTTCTATTTTTCTTCCTAAGTGCTCTTTCTTCTATCCAGGAGGATAACCTACACCTTCCATGAACAAGGTAGCTGCAACCATTAGATGGTGGACTTATATGTAAGATATCCACGTACAATACCTGGAAAATTGATGGCATATGTGTCACTACTAGTAGTAGTTCCAGTGCTGTCTTTTGTCTTATCTGATATACATGACAGCTTCTTACGAACTAGGCTATATCCTTTTTGACGTCTGGCCACCAGAACCTCTCGGTTACTATCTTGGTAGTCGCAAAGATTTCTTGGTGTCCTAGACAATTGTGCACTGCTATCATTATGTACATCCTATGTTTCTTTCCTACTACTAGTTGAGGAGACCTATTTCCATTTCTTCTGTAGAACCTCCCTTCTTTGTCCAGATAAAAGTGGGAAGCTGTCCTTGTGAGCTTTCTTTCTTCTGAGCTACTAATACTTGTGGCATTGTAGCTACTGCACAACCCTAACCACTTCTTGATTTCTGGTAAGTTTTCATCTTGTCTCCTGGCTTCCAGAGATCTCAGTTTCTTATCATATTGGTTTTCTTCCAAAGTTACGTCCCATCCTTCTAAGTCTGGAATCATCCTTTGTCCTAGCTTTAGACCTAGAAATATTTTATGCTCCAAAGTATAACCTTCTTCTTTTATTAGTTTTCTTGTGGCTAGTGTAAGGGCGACCGGAGTGAAAGGCTCCAAGAGATTCCTCAGTTAATTATAATTTATGAAATATGGTTATAACCTACCTCCAGAAGATTCCTCAGAGAATTAGATGAGGCTCCTGGAGGGAATAATCTACATTATACTACAGTGTCTTTGCATCCCTGCATCGGTAACCAGGGTCTGAACAAGGAAAGTGCATTGGGTGGCAATGGAATGCTCTCAGAATGATGGGAGTAAGACCCAATATTACATAGTAATATTGGATTGGCTACAGGGTCGCTCTGGAGGACTAGAACAGGCTCTGGAGTCGCAGATTAGAGGTCCCCTTACAGCTAGTTTCTCTGCCTTTGTTTCTTCTAGTACTTTCTATAACTCTTGCTCAAATATAAGCAAGTCATCTTCCTTAATTTCTTGGCTGAATCCTGTTCTTGTGTCTATTTCTTTCTAGAACTCTTCCAGAGGTAGCGGATCAGACAGTTCTGGGGTCTTCTTTTGAAAAGCTAATTCTTCTCCCTCATCATCTGTTCTATCATTAAACCTTCTGGTCTTTTTATCTCCTGAATATCCTTTTCTTCTTGATAGTCTATCTGGCCCAAAGGTCTTTTCTTCTTTATGTACCAAGGTAAACTGATAATGTCTTATTTCTGATACCCAACAATTTATTGTGGTATTAGGTAGCCTTCCTGGATTATTTAGCATACCGAACAAATATTTTGCATCAGTTTTTATTATTAAATTCCTACATCTATATAATAAATAATTTTCCTCATCCAGTACCATTTTTAAGCTGCACAACTCTCTTTTTGGCTGAGAATAGCATTGCTGTCTCTCATCCATGAGAATTGAGCTAAATTTTACATAATTAATGACTTTAGGATCTGTCATGTCTTGCTGTCAAATATAGTACCCTACAGCTTGCCAAGAGCTGTCTACGGATACTACCAATGGTTGACTACTAGGGAACTGGGGTCTCCTGATAGGTACACAGTTCTTAATTAATTCTTTTAATTCATCCTATATAGCCTATTGTTTAGGTCTCTATCAAAAATCCTGTCCTTTTCTCAACATGTCGTAGAGTAGACTAGCTACCTTGGAAAATCCTGGTATGTGGTTCCTACATCTTACTGCTGTCCCTAAGAATACTCTTATATCTGTGAGGTCTTTACAGGGCCCCCATCTCAAAATAATTCCTATGGTATCTGTAGTTGGTATCCTTCTGCAAGACTTTAACCAAGATGACTTAAATCCACTCCAAGTCCGAGTTGACAAGAAGAACTTGATAGAGTTCCCATTTGATTTTGTACACTACTTATACATTTTACTACAGTAGCTATGCAACATCCTTCTATAGTCCTCATATTATTCCCATCATGTGTCTACCTTATTACATGTTGTGACCATGACCATGACCATGACCAATATGTGACCAATGTCATGCTTTGTGACTATGTGACCATCATGTGACATTTCCCACACTCCACCTTAGTAATAGTCTAAAAGAAAAGAAAAGAGAAAGAAAAGAAATATAAATATTAACTTAGCCATTTTGCCAAGTCATGACACCTTCCTTGATATGAACACTCAAAACCTACAATTGTGATTTTATCTGCACAAATTGTTTTAGGTCCTGAGAATGTTCCTCCCACATATCTCATGTACTGTAATATTCTATTCACATTTATCATATGTTCATACACAAATCTCCACATTCCTTGGTTCCCCAGCACAGTTTTGTAGCTACCATCCGGTTGCTCATACCTGGTTGCCGGTCCTCTCAGAGGTACATCATCTATATACAGTATAGTAAACTCTGGTTTCTCATCTTTTAAGATCTCCGTTATATCGTCATGGAAGATAGGCACTGAATTCATCTATCCCATAGGTAGCATTACTAGCCTCAGTGCTCTGAATGGTGTCTGAAACGTAGTAAGGTCCCTTGACTTTTCTGAGAGTTTTCTTTTATCATATTCTACATACAGGTCAAGAATCCCATTGCAAGTATGTCTTGCAAAGTGCATTGTCAGTTTCTCAGTTGCCGGTGGCAAACCTGAATGTACAATGGTAACTTTGTTTAAGGGTTCTAGACTATGTACTATTCTTAGACTTTTTCTATCTTTCTTTACTATGGTAAACCATCTTGATCTATAAGAAGAATTCGATGGCTCATATACTCCTGCAGCAATTTTTCTTTTAATCATTTTACACACTTCATCATAAATTGCAGGAGGGATAGGTCTATTCTTTTCTACCCATGGTGTATGCAGTATGGTTGGAATTTCTATAGGCGGGAAAAATTTCTTGTTGAAGCTTCCCCTTTCCAAATTATCCCATGCAAATGCTTTATTCTATATTCCAATTATGTAGTGTATTAACTTTCTTTCTTCCAGCCATAGGAAACCTTCTTTGTGGGTATTATCCATAGTCCTGATTCTTTCTTCTGTATACCTTCTGCAAGGCTTACTTGGTGGTGGCTTTACTGGTATGTCCAGTAACTCTTCCAGGGGATTCCCAGTTATGTTTCTTACTATCCTGAATTCTTGTGGTAATTTTTCCAGCACAGGTCTGACCTTCAGCGCTACAGGCTTGTATTTCTTTCCTACAAACTAACTAACTACGTCTTCCTGACCAGGCACTTCTTCTACTGCTGTGACTCTTTTTTGATGGGTTAACGGCGTAGTTACTTCTTCTAGGTAGCAGCTCAAGAGCTCCTGGTCTATTACTGCCACTTTTTAACTTTTGGTCAGGGACTTTACCAAGTACATTTATCAAGGATGGAATTCTGGAGGAAGGAGATATAGAGTGATAAATAGGAACCACACTCTATTCCGGAGTAATGTACAACATCAGAGAGGAATATACTTAGCAATAATAAAAAGAAAACTCCAGCTGTGAGACAAGAACGTCGGGGTAGAGAGCGACTTATTGAACGACCTTGGCTTCAACTTATATGTTGTGCCCCAGTCTCCAGTCGCGAGGTTGGTTGTGTATTTTGGAGTGAAGGAAGTTGCCAAGACAGAGGTCCTAAGGAGTCGAGTGAAGGAGTCGGAGTGGACAAGATGAGATTAGGACCAGATGATGTTAATATACAGACTAAAGAATTACATGGTAGCTACTCAGTACTTATAGTAAGTGCGGAATAGGAGGAGAGTAGTCTACTATGCTATCCTACTATTATTAATTTTAGGAGGATTATTAGGAGAAAGAAATTACATAATTATCATATTTCCGGAATATGACAATATTAAGTTTACCTCATCTCTTGTAAACTCTTTTGTACTGGCATCCAGAACCTTTGTAATCTCTGGTTCTTGTTCTTTTCCTTGTTCTATTATTAGAGCTACCTCTCCCTATTCTCCTATTAGATCCTTGAGGTTGTCTAAAAATTTCCCACTGGTCTAGTATTTTTCTTTATTATCCTAGGACTTTCTCTCTTTGGATAGGTTGGTAACATTATGTGAGCTCCAGAGTTTGGGTCAGTAAGTGTTAAGGTTTGTCCTCTATCACTACTGTTCTGTATCTGACTCTTAGTTAGCGCATTGAATAGCCTTCCTAGTAACACTTAGTACAGTAGATTTGGCAAAATATGAACTTGCAAATAAATGACTATTCCTCCTATTCAGAAGGGTACATGTAAGGGCAACTGGGGCACACAAGACTCTAGGATAATCCTTAGAGATTAGAATGAGGCTCCTGAAGGGATCTTCTACATTATATACTAGGTTTACATTCTTTTAGTGTTAGAGTTAGTGTGATTGGAGTGTGTTTAAGTATTACTTTGGTAATACTTGAACAGGCTTAGGCTGCTCTGGAGTGTTGCTGTGCAGTTTAGGGGTGGAAATAGAGCTGTCCCCTTATATTCACCCCTTCTTCAAGATTGCTATGTCTCGAAGCAATGGACTCAGAATGAAAAATGTTGTCAGATTCTACCTGCTGGATGTGTCTCGGAGCTCCAGGGTATTTACAATGGAACTCTGCTATTAGTTCTGGAGTGGAGACTTCGGAGGCTGACTCCCAGGAATTGTGTTTGCGGTCATATCCTTTCTACTTGATGAGGTACTGGAATTTTCTCCAGTGCCAACGACTGTTGAGTATCCCTTTTACTTCCCATTCTGTCTCTCCATTGATGACTACGGGTAGTGGGTGGTCTTCCATTTTCTGTCCTGTAATCGGGTCGTCTGGAGCCAGAGTAAGCTTCACTACGTTAAACACTGAATGGAGTTGCTTCATCCGGTGTGGCAGTTTTAAGCGATAGGCCATAGGTCCAATCTGCTGTTCCACTACAAAGGGGCCTAGCCATTGATGCAAGAGTTTTTGCGAGGGGTGTGTAGTCTGGATATCTGATGCGTCAAGAAAGACTTTGTTGCCAAGGTTGAACATCGGAGCTGGAGTTTTTTGTCAGTCATAGTATCTTTTTATGTTGTTCTGTGCCTTGCAGATCATAGATTTTGCTTCTTTGATTGCTGTTCTCATCTTTTCCATGAATTTGTTGACTGTCTCTAAACCAGAAGAGTTCTGCTGGGGTTCAAAGCCCATGTGGGAAAGCTGTCCGGTGTCAAGCAGGAATAGAGGCTGTTAAGTAGTGGAGTGGATGTAATTGTTGTGCTAGAACTCCGCCAGGGGTAGGAGGTTGTACTAATCGTCTTGCTACTCATTCACAAAGAGCCAGAGGTACTGGTCCAACTCTTGGTTGACACGCTCCGTCTGTCCATCAGTTTGAGAGTGTCAGGCTGTGGAAGATGCCAACTTTATTCTTAGCAGGCAGTAAAGTTCTTTGGTAAAACGAGCTACAAACTAAGGTCCATAGTCCAAGATTATGCACTTCGAAAGACTGTGGAGCTTCCAGACTTAATGCAAGAAAAGCCTGGCTGCTCCTTCTGCTGTTACCATCATGTGCATTAGAATAAAGTGTGCCTGTTTTGACACTGAATCCACCACTGTCATCACTGTATCATGTCTGGAGGAGAGAGGGAGTTCTACGATGAAATCCATGCTAAGTGTCATGACTTGGCAAAATGGCTAAGTCATTATTTATATTTCTTTTCTTTTCTTTTTCTTTTCTTCTATCTTGGACTTACTACACAGAAGGAAGTGCAGGAAAAGTGTCATGTCACAAGTGTCACATAGTTACAGTCACATGACAGAAAGTCACAGCATCACATCACATGATGTCACATGATGAGTCACATGATAGGTGTGGGAAAATAGTGCACAGACCATGTAGTAGTTGTATAAGTAGTGTAGGAAATCTAATGAGAACTCTATCAAGTTCTCCTTGTCAAACACTAATAAAGGAGCAGTTGGCTTAATTCTGGCTTTGGAGTTAGCTAGTCTGACACTAAGTGTATCCTATCGCGAGTCCGGGATCTGGAGAGGGTGCAATTCACCTACCGGAGCCTGCCTTATCAGCTTTGTTCTGAGACAGAGGTCACAGGTGCTGACATACTGTTTGATGTACCTAGACATTTGAGGCCACCAGTAGTCCCTAGAGACCAACTCCAGTGTTTTCCAGCATCTGGGGTGTCCAGCAATCTTTATGTCATGACACAGAGAGACCACTGGCCTTTGTAAGTCCGCACTCCAGGGAACATAGATCTTGCCTCTGAACTGGAGTAGTCCTTTGTCTTCCAACCATTCCACAGAGCGGACCATCTTACTCGATGCTTGTCGGAGTTTCCTTGCTGCCTTTGCTACTGGCTCTTCCTGGTCTCCTTTCTGGTTCCCTTGATGAATTTCTCTAAGAATGTCTCTCTCTGGTCCCTCCAACTAAACTCCTTTGAGAGCTCAGATTGCCAAGAGCTCCGGTCATAGGAGGACCACGTCTTCGTTGTCAGAGGCTCCATTGCCATAGTCTGATCTCCATGATAATGCGTCTGGTTTCCCCATGCAACGTCCTGGGCGGTGGATCAATTTGAAGTCAAAGTGAGCTAAGTACAGAGACCAGTGAGCCTGGCAATGGTTGAGTTTCTTAACCGTCATGAAGTACTCTAGGTTCTTGTGGTCTATCCAGATCTCTACTGGGTATCAGGCTCTCTCTAGGAAGTGCCTCTACTCTTCCAGTATACGGATGATAGTAAGCATCTTCTTGTCATGGATCTTGTAATTCCACTCCACTGGAGACAGAGATTTGCTGTAGAAGGCCACTGGGTGCCATTTTTCTTCTCCAGGTAGTTGTTAAGAAAGGATAGCTCCGGAGGCGAAGTCTGAACTGTCAGTCTCAATGTGGAAGGGTTCCAAGTCCTAGGATGATACCAGGACTGGAGCAGTGGTTACTGCCATCTTGAGACATTTGAAGGTTTCCTATTCCTTGGCATCCCAGTTCCAGACCTTGTTAGAATGAGTGAGGTCAAAGAGGGGTCTGGCTATGGTTGAGAAATCCTGGATGAAGCGATGGTAGAAGTTGAAAAAGCCTATGAAAGCCTGCACATTAGTCTGGTTCTCCAGGATGGGCCAATCATGTAAGGGGACACCCTAAAGGTGCGCTTAGTAAGTTAGGTAGGCTCCCACCTAGGGGCTATTATCTTTCTGATCGTGTTCTCACTCTCTCCTTTCTTTCCCTTCTGTGACATACTGTGTGATTCCTTTGTAACTAATATTGGACTTCGTGTGATTATCTGTCAGGTACTATGTGAACTGTGCCTTGACAATCTAGTAGTATAAGTACTAGCATCCTGTCATAGATATACCTCAGTTGAATCTCATCTTAGCTTCTAGTACTACTCATTAAAGTTTAAGGGTCTTTACCTTGTGTGTGACTGTGCCCTAACAGAAGATTCAACTCTATACTAGCTTCTACCTCTCTTGCTCTAGCTTCCCTCCCTCACCCTGTTAACGCAGTGCTACAGTGATGCCTCATAGATGCTCCAAATGTTCCAACCCTACCCTGGCCACGAAAACTATGGCTCAGCTTGCCACCTTGCAGTTCCAGGTTACTCACTTAGAAGAAACGATTGCTGCCTTGCAGAAGGCTCTAGTCAATGCTAAACTACTCCCCAGATCCATGTCTAAACCTGCACCCGGCGAGTGTATTGCCTCTGTCACTACCCAGTAGAATCGCTCACGATGGTGCCCTGCTCCTTCCTATACAGCAACAGCCAGAACCATCACAGCTTCCCTTTCAGCACATCATCCTAGGGAGACCTCCCCTGACCGCTTCTCCACCTCCTTGGTCCTCGCTGATGACCTTGTGGGACATGTGGTTGGGCGTGGTGGATGCGGCCTGAAGCAAATCACTGACATATCAAGTGCTTGTGTCTCGGTCTACTTACAAGAGATCAATGGCTACTGGGAGTACTTGGTCTCTGTACAGGGCACCAATAAGCAGCTCAGTGATGCCTTAGTTGTGTTAGGTAAGCAGATTGCACAGAAACATGTATCTGTTCCAAAGAAGAAGAAGAACGGTTTGGCCTCCTCTGGCCCAGTGAACGCTGGCCCCGGCCCGCTGTGTCAAGTAGCTCTTCCTCAACCCTCTGCCCCTCCCCCTCAATCCTCGGCCTGTCAAATGACAACACCTACTTGCAGTCAAGCGCGCCCCTCTGTGGCTTCTCAATCCAAGGCTCAACCACCCTCTCTACTGCCTCCCACTCCTTCCAGTAGGACTGTGGTGATGGCATCTCCTTTCCACTCTACAAGTCGGAACTGAACACCGACAGTGCCCTCTGTTTGCATAGCCAGCCCTGAACCCCTACGTTCCCGCAATGACTTGACGTCGATGGAAGTCGACCATATACTGGTACTTGTCGGGAGTGACTTAACCAGTCTCCTGCCATTGGAGAGACGCGACTAAGCCTAGCAACTCTATCAATAAGGTCAGGTAGTCAGATCTCATGATGGTTGGAAACTGTATTGGGCTATCTAAAAAGAAGCTAGGATCACTGGGTTGTTGATCATAGAAGGGGGGGTGAATGTAAGGGGACACCCTAGAGGTACACTTAGTAAGTTAGGTAGGCTCCCACCTAAGGGCTGTTATCCTTCTGATCGTGTTCTTACTCTCTCCTTCCTTTCCCTTCTGTGACATACTGTGTGATTCCTTTGTAACTAATATTAGACTCCGTGTAATTATCTGTTAGGTACTATGTGAACCATGCCTTGACGATCTAGTAGTATAAGTACTAGCATCCTGTTGTAGATATACCTCAGTTGAATCTCACCTTAGCTTTTGGGACTACTCATTAAAGTTTAAGAGTCTTCGCCTTGTGTGTGACTGTGCCCTAACAAATCGCGGACTCTGGCAACTTTAACAGGGTCCATCTCGACCTTATTCTCTAAGATAACCAGTCCGAGGTACTCAATCTGCTTCCGATGGAACTCACACTTCTCCAGGCGAAGGAACAACTTGTGTTCTGCCAGTACTTCCAAGACCCTCTGAACTGCTTGTTCATGTTCCTCTTCTGTCTTTATAAAGATCAAAATGTGGTCCAAGTACACTACTACAATCCCTTCAGCTATGAGGGTTCTGAAGATGTCATTCATCATAGTTTGGAAGGTGACAGAACTGTTGGTCATTCCAAAGAACATTATAAGAGATTCAAAGAGGCCATGGTTGGTGTGGAAAGCCGCTTTCTATTCATCTCTGGGCTTGATGTGTACATTATTGAAACCCCACCAGACGTCAAGTTTTGTGAAGTACCTGGCTCTGTGGAGCTGGGAGACAAGTTTAGAGATGAGAGGGAGGGAGTATCTGTTCTTGATGGTTACAGCATTCAGTACGTGATAGTCTTGGACCAGCTAGAGCAAACTATCTTTCTTTTTAATGAAGAACACAGGGGCTGCTATGAGGGATTTGGAAGGTCAGATTCGTCCGGTATGCAGGTTCTCCTCCAGGAAGGTGTCCAACTCAGCTTGTTCTAATGGGGACAGGGAATAGACTTTTGATAACTTAGACTCCGCTCTGGGGATCAGTTCAATAGCATAATTCCATTTGTGGTACTCTGGCAGTATGTCAAAGTCCTCTTTGGCAAACACAGATTGGAACTCTGCAATGTAGGCAGGCAGCGGTGTTACGCTGGACAGCTGTTTAGGCAATAAAAGTGATATCTTTCACCATAATAATGAGAATAACCAGCTCGAGAGATAAGTTTGGTCCCCCAGAGATGTTTCTTAGATGTCCAGTCATGGACTCAAGTACCTCACTTGAGTAGTAGAGTAGTGGCTGTGACCACCACTACAAAGACCTCATAAAGATTATCCAGAGAATTTCATAACAGATTTATAACAGAACTTCTCTCTAGAGTGCTCTCAAGAGCAGAAAGGATCTTAGAAGATGGTTTTCTAACAGAATGATGTCATATCTCAACAGCAGGGACTTATTTATAAAATCTAGGTTACCATCAGAGCAAGGCCATCATCACCAATGGCTAATTAAAGCAAGAACTAACAAGACAAGTCCTCTTGAGGACTGCATTGCAAGCCTAACAGAAGAAGACTGAGACTCGAAAATGTGATGAGGTATAGAGAAGTAGGAGAAAGACAAGAGAGGTCAGGAAGAGAGGTCAGGTAGAGAGATAGAAGAAGAGGTATTTGATGAAGACAATGCGCTCGAGAGCAAGACGACTCGAGATCTCCGCCTCTCTCTACGGCCTAGCAAAAGGCTCAAGAGCCATCCATTGTTTAGAGAAGAACCCCCAGAGTAGGATTAGAGGAGTGGGGAGTAGTAGCCAAGTGATCGGGAGAGGTGCCGTCTCATCATTTCACTCTTACTATTTTTGGGAATTTGAAAGTTTTTCTTTGTTTCTTTTCTTTTGTTGTATTATTGCTTTGTAATCCTAATAAAATAATCTAGGGCACAGAGAGGAAAAAGACTTTCCCTCCATCATCTCTCCCTCTGTTGCTCTAGAGCTGAAAGGCTATTTGAGTGATTTGAGGTTTTCTTTTGTGTCTGCTTTATGAAAACTGTAAGGGGATATCCTAGGGCTATGCTTAGTGACGTGAGTAGGTTCCCACCTAAGAGCCACCATCTCTCAGATCGTATTCCCACTCTCTCTTTCCTTCTCTCATGATTGACAATTCGTGTAATCCTGTATATCTAATATTGGACTCTGTGAGAATACTATTCAGGTACCATGAGAACGGTGCCTGGTAGTCTAGTAGTATAAGTACTAGTCAGTTGTAGTAGATCTACTTCAGCTGAATATCACCTTAGCTTCCGGATCTACACATTAGCTTAAGGGTCTATCGCCTCAGAGTGATCTCAGTGCCCTAACAAAAACTCTATAAAACTTCGCTCGAAGGGAGACTCAAGCTCTACAGACTCAGGAATTTGCTTACACTAGGAGCTAACCACTTACTACAGGTCGTTAGAGTCGGCTTCCAGTTATACGGTCAGCTGAAGAAGAGCCCACACGATGGCATGGGAGTTTCAGATAGTACTGCTATATTGACAGCGAGCCAGGCTACTAGACTAGGTAAGGGCAGTAGTGTTATGGTGCGAGATGAATGTGTGCCTTAGAGATTCTATTACGGTAAGGGTTCTCTCAAATGGATACTAAAAACAGTTCTTTTCTTCTGAGGTTTCTATTTGATATGTTTTGGTTATTCTTTGGACATTTACCTTCAGTAAGCTCTCTATTATTTGATTTATCTCTCCAGTGCCTACTTGTTTAGTGCACAATTGTGAAGCAGTTTGGAGATTTTGCCTCTCTGACCTTGCTTTCACCTTTGTTTCATGATCAAACCTTTTGATCCCCCATCACCACTACCCCCACAACCCTTCCCTCTCATTCGAGTCTCTCTCTATCAGTACTATGTAGCCTTATTAGGTAGTGTAGTTATTAATGTCTGTGATCTGTGTTCCCTTAGCAACTAGCATACAGACTGGCTAGTCTAGTATAAGTAGCTAGTGGTGTATGGTAGAATACCTTACCCTAACATTGATTGGAACTCCTAGGCTATTCACTATTCCATCTTAAGTCTGCCCTCTTCACTAATACTAGAGTGGTTAGGATTGCCTACTGCATCCCTTACAAACAGTCTATATAACAGCGGGTAGTATTGTTTATCAGGTTGCTTTGCTTCCTTTCAACAACAGTCTGTGTAGCTGCAGATAGTATTGTCTATCAGGTTGCTTTGCTCTCTTCTAACAATGGTCTGCATGACAGTGAGCAATGTTGTGTGTCAGGTTGCTTTGCTCTTTTCCTACACTGGTAGTTTGCTACTGTTATAAGTCAGGTTGCTCTGCTTCCTTTCTACACTGGTGGTTTGCACTGTTGTAGGAAGGGTGTCATAACTTGGCAAAATGGCTAAGTTATTATTTATATTTCTTTTCTTTTCTTTTTCTTTTGGACTTACTACACAAGGAAGAAGTACAGGAAAGTGTCACATGACAAATGTCACATGTCACATGTCACAAAGTCATGTCATATGATTGAAGTCACATGATAAGTGTGGGAAAATAGTGCACAGACCATGTAGTAGTTGTATAAGTAGTATACAAGAATTAAATGAGGACTCTATTGAGTTCTCCTTGTCAACTTGGACTTGGAGTGGGTTTAAGTTGTCTTGGCTGGAATCTTACAGGTAAATGATACTATAATCTAAAAGAGAAGTAACCAGAACTAGAAATAAAAAGTAGGAATAGTCTAACAATTTACAAATATTAAAGTTTCTTATAAAGACACTAACTGTAATAAGGTCATGACAGAGATAGTTACTACTTTGTACTAAAACAGGATCATCTGTAGCTAGTTTCTATAAATATAATAGGAGAGAGTAAAAAACTCTAAGTTTTTCTTTTCCTAAACTCTTTGGCTTGGAAGGATACTCAAGACCCTTGCCCCTTTGGTAGTATTCTTTGAGTGAACATTGACTAGAAGATATCTGGATATACTTTTGTTTAAAGACCCTAACATCACATCACATCAAGTAATAGCACAAGAAATATCCATTATTCTTAGGTGACAATTCTATTTGAAGTCTAGGTCATAGCAACCTATTTAGAACAACAGAATGCTATCACAAAGTCCTTCTCCTGGATTCAAGTTTCTGAACAAGATAGCTAGACAGCTAACCTTGAGATAAAGTAGAGCAAGAGGCAATAGAGTAGTACCAAGTTATTAGAGAAACTCTGTATGATAGACATAGTGTATTCTATCTTCCTCAAACACAGAGTTCACACTTCTTGGCATATGGACCCTACATCTGGTACTGGCTGAACTGTAGCTGAACTGTAGGGGGATATGAAGTAGAAAACAGAGTTACAGGTTGGTTTGGACTTGGAATAGAAGAAACAAGCATGCTATATTTATTCCTCTACAAACCAGTGAAGTACATAGAACTAACAACCAAGCTTATATACAGAAAATATCTAGAATGTTCTTGAGCCTCTGGCCAGGATGATGGCCTATTGATGCCATGCACTATCATTCCTGATGTGGTTCAAGAGATATTAGTTCTGGATAGCTTCATCTGATACTCATGCTTACTTCTGCTCACTGTGCTTGCATTAATTTGTAACATGTGCCCAACGTCTCTGAGAAGCATTGAGACATGGATGTTTCAATGCCACGACCACATGGTCAAAGTTTGTCTCACAACCTTTGTTCTTTTATAGATCACTGGTCGTTCAACATTCTTGCAAACAGCTATCCAGTGAATTTTGATGATGAGTGCGTCAAGAACGCGCGACAACAATGCCGTACGCTACTTTCTCCCTGCTAAACACCACGGTGAATCGATGACGACTTCGGTTTAAGTGCTGTGCCAAAAGTAGAGCTTTGTTTGTTCCGCCGAAGCGGAGATTGAAAAATGTTAACAATTGAACTAGCAATGGAATGGACAATGGAATGATGGGAGATAAAAGGCTTCCGGCCGCCAGGAAGAAATGCGGCCTTTCTTTCCTTTCGCTGTGCGAATTGACTGACATTTGCATCCTCAATACAGGGCTTGATCGCTCTCCCATCCCACATTTCTTCGTGCTCCACAGCTTTTTGCTACGAAATGATCAAGCTCACCATTTTCGTTGTTCTGCTCCTCTCTGCTATTTCTGCCTCTGCCCACGGCTATGTCGCTGAGGTCGACATTGCGGGCAAAAGCTACATGGGCAATGTCCCTGGTGGACCTACCGACCCCAGTATCATCTTCCAAGTCTCTGATGTCAGCCCAGTTAAAGGTGCAAGCAACCCGTCCCTCAACTGTGGCCTGAACGCGACCCCTGCTGCACTTGTCGCAAGTGCAAATCCGGGAGACAAGATCGATTTTCACTGGAGAGGCGGTGGCGGGAGTAACGTACATCTTCTTTTCTCAAGTTGGACCTTAATGGAATACTAATAGAGTTTTTCTATGTTATAGTGGCCTCACAATACCGGTCCTATGCTGACCTATATGGCTTCTTGTGGAGACCAAACTTGTACCAA
>Ga0157361_1000410_pt1 | contig 17922 bp, 15 predicted proteins | sample AttlaeALBM2_FD_111481 | JGI IMG/M metagenome (GOLD analysis project Ga0157361, IMG submission 111481) | Fungus gardens microbial communities from leaf cutter ant in Ribeirão Preto, State of São Paulo, Brazil - Atta laevigata ALBM2 | ecosystem: Host-associated > Fungi > Mycelium > Unclassified ...
AATGTAACAATCAGTATGAAAGAGTAAAAGCGAAACGCCAGCAGGTGCTTAAAAACCAGGCTAATCACAGGAGATTTTTTCCGGAAGCGCCCAGATGGCTGCACGCTCCACGGCGGTTTTATCCGCTGCGCAGCTCATGGCCATGTTTGCGCGTGACAGTGCAAGCCTGGAGTGGCGCTGTGCATCAGCGGCGTAACGATGCGGCGCAATCAGCGCCAGCGCCTGAAGCGATTTCTGCAGACGAATTTGTACCTCAGCCAATCCTGCGCCATCGCGTCCGATGGCGGTGAACACATCATCAAACATATCGCTGATTTGGGCGGGCCGGATAAATATGCGCGGCCAGGCTACTTCATCAGAAGCCGGAGGAACAGGGTGGCCGAATAGTCTGACAGCCCGGCCAATGATATCTATGGCGGTGCCGGGATCGTTAACTGCGGGGGAAAGCGCGCGTGAGGCGATTTCTGCGAGCACGCAGAGGCCAAAGCGCGGGTCCTGCTCATAAGAGCGCTGCTCACCGATGGTAAATGCACTCTTCAGATGGTGCTGATCTTCTTCAGACATCGGCTGGGTGCACCATAGCAGAGGCGATCCCGGATGAACAAAGCTGCCGGGCTGAGCAGCCAGATAGAGATGCACCTGCTGCGCGTCTGCCCGGTCGTTAAGCCGTTGCAAATCGATATGCTGCAGGTAACCAATACTCTCCGGCAGAAGCGGATGGGGTCGTGCCGCGGCGGGCAGATCACCCTGCCAGGCCGAGCCGCCCATACAGGGGTTCTGCAATCGTTCAGTCAGCGCCGCGCGGGTCGCCTGCTCGACACGCTGAGAGGTTTCGCCCAGGCTGCCAAAATTAGCGAGATGCTGGATCCAGCGCAGCAGGGTGATCACAATCATGGCGATCACCAGCAGCGTCACAAAGAACAGCACCACCCGCCCCTGTGTGCCGTATGCGCCCATACCCAGCGCAATGATCCCCACCAGGCTGTAGAGAAAGGAGCCGATGAACGTCGCCAGCACATTCTGCGTGGTGCGATCTTCCATCAGCAGACTGGTAGCACGCGGCGTCACGCTGCTGCTCGCGGAGTTATAGGCTGTCACCATGATATTCAGCGAAAACGTCGTCACCGCCAGCATACTGGAGGCGAGGATAGCCAGAATCTCATCTACGGCTTCACTGCCAATCAGGCCCGATACGGAGGCAGGAATAAACGGTTTCACCGCGATAGCCACCAGCGCGGTGATCACCGCCAGTACCGCAAATAGCGAGCTGCGAAACCAGAGCTGTTTAGTCAGCTGGCGCAGTAACCATTGTGTTTTGGACATTGTGTTCTCTGTTGTTATACACCGATCGTCAGGCGCACCTCAGCCGGCATCAGGAGGCTTGCTGCAGCACAGAGGCGAATAGCGCTGATGATCCTGGAAAAAGTGAGCCTGCGAATGACATCGTCGCTTCGAGTGTGCGATAAAACACCATAGTCGATATATACGCAGCGTGCATAGCTGTCTGGCAGCGCAGAGAAGGAAAATCACAAACGATGAAAACCATTGGTATTCTGGGCGGAATGTCTGCCGCCTCAACGCAAACCTACTATCGTCAGCTATGCGAGCTGACGCGCCAGCAGCTGGGTGGCCTGCACTCGCCGGAGCTGCTGATTCGATCGCTCGACTTTGCGCGCATTGAGCAGCTGCAGGCGAGCGGGCAGTGGGCGGCGGCCGGGGAGATCCTCAACGCAGAGGCGCACGCGCTGGCACGCGGCGGCGCAGATTTTATCGTGCTGGCCACTAACACTATGCACAAACTGGCTGACATCATGATGAAAGATGTCGCTGTTCCGCTGCTGCATATCGCCGATGCTACCGCTGAGCGCATCGTAGCATCGGGACTGCGCGCGCCGGGCCTGATCGCCACCGCCTTTACCATGGAACAACAGTTCTATCGTCAGCGGCTGGAAACGGCCGGGCTGCAGCCGCTTATCCCGGACAACGACGATCGCGCCAGAGTGCATCACATTATTTATGATGAGTTGTGCAAAGATATCACCACGACAGCCAGCCGCGAGGCGTTTGAGCAGGTGGCTGAACGGCTGGTAGCGCAGGGCGCGGATTGCATGATCCTCGGCTGTACCGAGGTCGGGATGCTGCTTAATCCGCGTAATGTGTCGGTTCCCGTCTTTGATACCACGCAGATCCACTGCGAAGCGGCGCTGGCGTTAGCGCTGGCCCCCTGAAGCCGGCTGCAGCGCCAGCCGGATAAACGCGGTGATATCCATCATCGCCTGCCGATGCTTCTCTGCTGAGGGAGTGATGCTCAGCACCTCAGCGTAACCATTGAGCATAGCGCTGAGCTGGCGGGTCACCCGGGCTGCATCAGCGGTGTGAAAGCGCTGCTGCTCCACTCCCTGCTGGATCATGCCGCCAATCAGTGCGCTCCAGCTGGCGATATTCTTTTCAGCGAGTGCGGCCCAGACCTCATTGTTCGCCGCCATCTGCCAGAGTGAATCGTAGAGCTTCCACGTTGCATCCACACTATCGGGCAGGTAGATCTCTGCCAGCCGGAGAAGCTGCTGTTCCGGTGCCAGTTCCTCAGCTTCGCGCGTGAACTGTGCGATCTCCTGCGCCATAAAGCGCTCAAGCGCCGCCAGCGAGAGCGCCTGCCAGTTACTGAAGTAGTGATAGATATGGCTGCGCGACAGGCCAAGTTGCTCGGTGACGTCACGGGTCGTGACGCCGGCAATGCCTTTTTCAATAAACAGCGCCACAGCGGTATCAAGAATACGGTGCTTTAACTCGTCGGTATTTTTCTTCATCTGCGCTTTTTGCATTCCGGCCACAATACAGGGCGCATGGTAGCAGATATGCCGTCGATTGCAGCGTTTAACCATTGGTGTGGTCTATAACAGCAATTGCTGAAGATTGTGCCCGACAGGTCGATAACCCTGGTCCGCTTCTGCACAGATCAGCGTGCAGCAGCGGTCACTCAATGATGAGTTCTGATTGCGAACGGACCCTGCTTTTAGCCCTCTTTTAACCACACCAGGATGCGCAGTTTCAGTGCGCTACAGCTTACAGCAGGAAATATAAGAATATGTCTTTAATGAAGACGATGTTTAACCGCGCCCGTTTTAACGCACGATCTCAGCCTTCAGATGGTCTCTTTGATTGCCAGAACCTGCCTGCGTCGCCGGGTGATATAGGTCTTTCCTCGCGCGCGGCCGGTATTTTACTGACCTTCGTGCCACCGGAAGCGGACTTTTATCGCGTCAGCCAGGCATGGCAACGTTTTAACTCCGCCGCCTTAACGGTCATTACGCTGTCATCCAACGGCGCGCTGAGCGCCAGCGGTAAACACAGCACCTACTGTGACGGTAACGGGCAGGAGGGCAGCTGGCTCTGGCTGCCTGATTCACTGGTCGCTGAACATGAAACGCATATTATCGATTTGCATCTGGAGGATACGCACAGCGTTACCGACCGTATCAGCGCCATCCAGCGCGACCTGGCCGCCCTTCAGCTGCGTATGCCGCTTTCTGCCGATCGCACCTTTGCCATGATCTACTGCGACGGCTTATCTGCCTCAGAAGGCTTTTTTATGCAGGCCTGGTATAACAGCGGCCGCTTTCCCTGTCTGGCCATCGGCGGTTCTGCAGGCGGGCGCGTAACGTTTGATGGTACGTGGATAGGTGCAGGTGGACGGGTGCTGCAGGGGAAAGCGGTGGTGGTGTTCTGCCGCATGGCGGCCGGTAAATCATTTGCGCCGTTCAAAAGCCAGAATTTTACGCCGCTGGATAAAAGCTGGCTGATCGCCGAGGCCGATCCGCTGACGCGTACCGTGACCTCTGTCTTTACCTCTCAGGGACATCAGCAGCCGTTCACCGCCGCACTGGCAGAGCAGCTTGGCTGCAGTGAACAGCAGCTGAGCCAGCATCTGCAGGGGCTGACGTTTGCCGTTAAAGCAGGCGATGAATATTTTATACGCTCGGTTGCGAAAATCGAGGCCGGGCGCGTGCATTTCTTCTGCGATCTGGAATTTGGCGACCGCCTCTGGCTGATGCAGGAGCGCGACTTCAAAGCGACGACGCTGCAGGACTGGGAAAAGTTTGTCTCACGCCACGGCAAGCCCGCCGCTGTAATGATGAATGACTGCATTCTGCGGCGTCAGGGAAATCTGAACGCCCTGCAGAGCGCACATTTCTTTAAAGGCATTCCGGCGGCCGGGTTTTCCAGCTTTGGTGAAATACTCGGCGTGCCGATTAATCAGACGCTCTCGGCACTGGTATTTTTCAACCGCGACGTGAAGGCGATGGCGCAGTTTCCGGTAGAGTATGCCGGATATGCCGCGCACTACGCGCAGCGCGCGCTGCGCCGCTGGGAGGCGCTGAACGGCATTCAGACCCGGGTGCTGGGGCGCGTGGTCAGTTATCAGCAGGAGCTGGCACCCATTGTACAGGCGCTGCCGGCGCTGGAAGCGGCGACGCACAGCCAGAGTGAAACGCTGAGCATGGCAGAGAATAGCATCCGCGCAATCAGCGCCATTGCCAGTGAGAGTCAGCAGGCACAAAGTCAGCTTGGTGAAGGTCTGGACGATCTGGAGCGGATCTCTGATGGCATTAATGTCATCACACACGGTATCAGCAACATCGCGTTTCAGACCAATATTCTGGCGCTGAACGCCGCCGTCGAGGCCGCACGCGCAGGCGAAGCAGGGCGCGGCTTTGCCGTGGTCGCCGGCGAGGTCCGGCGGCTGGCGCATTCGTCAAAAGAGCAGGCGGAAGCGACCGCCAGCAATATCAGCGACGCCGTCGGCACCATTTCCCGCATCCGCAGCGTGGCCAGCCATACGGTGCAGACCGCCAGTGACATGGCCGATCGCAGCCTGCACGCGGCGGATGCTATCGCAGCCATGAGCCAGCAGACGCGCAGTGAACGGGCTGACATCTCACAACAGCTGCAGAGCCTGCGCACGATGACGGCCGGTATGGATGCGATGCAGGCCGCCGTTGACGAACTGAAAGTGCTGCAAAAGCTTTCGGCCGAACGTTAATCTGTCTTCCCCCGGGCGCACGACTGGCTGCGCCCGATTCTTCCGGTTTCAGCCTGACCGCAGATTGACTTTGAGCAGTTGCTCAAATAGACTCACTCTCAATTTGAGCAGCCGCTCAATTTTTAATAACCTCAGATGAATTTATGAAAACCCTCAGTGCAAAACATCCTCAGGTGGCTCCGACAGGCGCGGCGGCCATGCTTAAAATGCTGGGAATGCGCCACAATAAAAAACTGATTATTACGCTCGGGCTGGTGGTTGCCGAAAACGCACTCTACCTGCTTTATCCGTTACTGGCGGGTTTTGCCGTCAACGCCATTCTGGCGGGTAACGCGCTGCATGCGGTGCTCTATGCCGTGATGGTACTGGTTATGTGGCTGATTGGTGCCGCACGACGCAGCGTTGATACCCGCACCTTTGCCCGCATTTATGCAGAAATGGCCGTACCGGTGATCCTCGCTCAGCGGCGTGAAAATAACCGCGCTTCATTGGTGGCCGCGCGCGTGACACTGTCACGCGAGTTTGTCGACTTTTTTGAAAAGCATCTGCCGGTGCTGATCACCTCAGTAGCCTCCATCGCCGGCGCGGCGGGTATGCTGCTGCTGATTGAGTTCTGGTCAGGCGTGGCGTGCCTCGGCATTCTGCTGTTTTTTGCGCTGTTCCTGAAAGGATTCACACGTAAGAATGAGCAGCTGTTTCTGCGCCTGAATAACCGGCTGGAAAAAGAGGTCGATATGGTGAGTCACGCGTCCGCCTCACCGCTGGTACGGCACTATCGCGTCCTGGCCCGGCTGCGGATCTGCCTCTCCGATCGCGAAGCGTTCGGCTATCTGGCCATCGGCAGCGTAGCCGCACTGCTGTTTGGCAGTACCATCCTGGTGATGAGCCTGAGAGGCGGCGTGGAGGCGGGTCACGTCTACTCTGTCATGACCTATATGTGGATGTTTGCCATGAGCCTTGATGACGCTCCTCAGCTGCTGGAAAAATATTCTCAGCTGAAGGATATCGGACGCCGGGTAAACAGCGGTCAGGTCTGATCCGTCACCCTTCGCTGACCAGGCTCAGCAGATGCAGCACGCTTCTGCTGGGGTGATTACGCCGCCAGGCAAACGCGATATCCGTAAACAGCGTATTGTTCTCGATCTCGCAAAACCGCAGCTGCGGATTGCTGATACAGCAGAGTGAAGCGGGCACCAGCGCAATGCCGCTGCCGGCCGCGACCATGCCCAGCGAAGAGGCGATCTGCGGGGCTTGCTGGAAGCGACTGGCGCAAAAGCCGGCGCGCAGGCAGGTACTGACAATCAGCTCATAGAGGCTGGGCGCCACCTCGCGCGGAAACATAATCAGCGTCTCTTCCGCCAGCTGCGTCAGCGCCAGGCTTGCCTGCTGGCTCAGCGCATGCCCGGCCGGCAGCGCAATCATCATACGTTCAGTCGCGATAACCCGCAGATTGAAGGCTTTGCTGCTTTCGCACGGCAGGCGGATAAACGCGGCATCCAGCAGGCCGTCACGCAGATCCTGCATCAACAGCGCCATATTCTCTTCGCGGGTGATAAGCTCCATCGCCGGATAGCGCGCTCTGAAGCGCCCGATAAGTTCAAACACCGGCGTGCCAAACGCAACGGAGCTGGCAAAACCCAGCGACATCTGACCGCTCATTCCCCGCGCCACGCCGCGCGCTTTCTCCAGCGCGTGGTCTGCCAGCTGCACAATCTGCAGCGCATCGGGCAAAAATGCGCGCCCCGCTTCCGTCAGCTCAACGCCGCGCGTCAGGCGCTTCAGCAGCGGCGTCCCTATCTCATGCTCCAGACGCTGGATCTGCTGACTTAACGGTGGCTGAGAAATACCGAGCATCTCAGCTGCACGGGTAAAGTGCAGCGTCTCAGCAACGGCAACAAAATAACGCAGATGGCGCAGTTCCATATTAAAAACGTCTCAAAGCTGGCAGCTTTCGCTATTGGATTCTGTGAGCAGGCTGGCTCATTCTGATATTAACACGGCTTAACTATCAGTTTGCGAGGCAGTAAATGTATGATTTTGTATCTGGTTGTTCATGTGAAGAACAGCTCAGGAAAACCGCTGATCAGCTGGCCAGTCAATCAGCAGAAAAGGTTATCTATCAGACCTCGCTGATGAGCGCACTGCTGCACGGCGTCTATGACGGCACGACGACCGTTGCTCGACTGCTGGAGAAGGGCGACTTTGGTCTCGGCACCTTTAATCAGCTTGATGGTGAACTGGTCGCCTTTGATCGCCAGGTCTGGCAGCTACGTGCTGACGGCAGCGCCCGCCCGGCCCATCCGGATCAGCTATCCCCGTTTGCGGTCATGACCTTTTTCACTCCGGAACATCAGCACCATTTCAGCGAAAAAAGCAGTCGTGAAGAGGTACACCGCGTCATCGACAGCGTGATTACCTCGGATAATCATTTTTGCGCGCTGCGTATCAGCGGCGACTTTGTCTCGGTGCAGACGCGCACCGTGCCCTGCCAGTGCCGCCCCTATCGTTCAATGCCTGACGTACTGGGCAATCAGCCCACGTTTGATTTTCGTCAGCGCACCGGCGAACTGATCGGTTTCCGCACGCCGCAATATATGCAGGGCATCAATGTCGCAGGCTATCACGAGCATTTTATTACCGATGACCGGCAGGGGGGCGGCCACATTCTCGACTACGTGCTGGCGCAGGGCACGCTGACCTTTGGTGCAATCAGCAAGCTGGTGGTCGACTTACCGCAGGATGGCGACTTTCTGCAGGCCAACCTGAACCCTGACAACCTGGATGAAGCTATCCGCTCCGTCGAAAGTTAATAACCGAGGTAACAATGAAAGAACATAAAACCCAAACGAGCTGGCGCAGCGGGGCAGATCTGGTCGTTGCACAGCTGGAAACCCAGGGCGTAAAGCATGTGTTTGGCATTCCCGGTGCGAAAATTGACAAAGTATTCGATTCGCTGGTGGATTCGCGCATTGAACTGATCCCGGTGCGTCATGAGGCAAATGCCGCTTTTATGGCTGCAGCGGTCGGGCGGCTCACCGGTAACGCAGGCGTCGCGCTGGTCACCTCCGGGCCTGGCTGTTCCAACCTGGTAACCGGTATGGCAACCGCCACCAGCGAGGGCGATCCGGTGGTGGCGATTGGCGGCGCGGTAAAACGGTCGGACAGCGCAAAACAGGTTCACCAGAGCATGGATACGGTATCGATATTTCGCCCGGTCACCCGATTTGCCGTCGAAGTCACCGACGCTTCCGCCCTGGCAGAATGCGTGTCTAACGCGTTTCGTCACGCGGAAAACGGGCGCGGCGGCGGGGCGTTCCTTAGCCTGCCGCAGGATATCGTCGATCAGCCGATTACCGGCAGCCTGCTGCAGCATAAGGCACGCGTTACGCTTGGCGCCGCGCCAGATGCGCTGGTGGATGCAGTAAGCCGCGAAATTGCCCGCGCAAAATATCCGGTGATCCTGCTGGGACTGATGGCGAGTCAGCCGGAGAACAGCGCGGCCATCCATGAGCTGCTGAGCAGAAGCCATATTCCGGTGACCAGTACCTATCAGGCGGCGGGCGCGATACGGCAGGAACATTTCTCGCGCTTTGCCGGGCGAATCGGCCTGTTTAATAACCAGGCGGGCGATCGTCTGCTGCAGCAGGCTGACCTGATCATTACCATCGGCTACAGCCCGGTAGAGTATGAACCGGCGATGTGGAACTGCGGCAACGCACTCCTGGTGCATATCGATGTGCTGCCCGCCGAGACCGATAATCGCTATCTGCCCGATGCGGAGCTGGTGGGAGACATTGCACAAACCGTACGCAACATCGCGGCACGTATTGACTCGCCGCTGCAGCTCAGCGCCGCTGCAGCAGCCATTCTTGATGACCGGCAGCACCAGCGGCAGCTGCTGGCGCTGCAGGGCGCAAGCCTCGATCAGTTTGCGCTGCATCCGCTGCGTATCGTGCGTGCAATGCAGGACATCATTAACAGCGATGTCAGTCTGACGGTGGATATGGGCAGCTTTCATATCTGGATCGCCCGCTATCTCTACAGTTTCCGCGCACGGCAAATCATGATTTCTAACGGCCAGCAGACTATGGGCGTTGCGCTGCCGTGGGCGATTGGGGCCTGGCTGGTTGATCCTGCCCGTAAAGTGGTGTCGGTCTCAGGCGATGGCGGCTTCCTGCAATCCAGCATGGAGCTTGAGACGGCGGTGCGGCTCAACGCCAATATCCTGCACATCATCTGGGTGGATAACGCTTACAACATGGTGGCCATTCAGGAGGAGAAAAAATATCAGCGCGTTTCCGGGGTGAACTTTGGCCCGGTAGATTTCAAAGCCTACGCTGAAGCGTTTGGCGCTGCCGGCTTCTCCGTTAACAGCGCAGCAGAGCTGGAGCCAGTGCTGCGCCGGGCAATGGACGTGAACGGTCCGGCCGTGGTCGCCATTCCGGTCGACTACAGCGATAACCCGCTGCTGATGGGTCAGCTGCACCTCAGCCAGCTGCTTTAATAATCTCAAAAAGGAGAACACGATGAAAACCAGAGTGGCATTTGTGACCGGGGCCGGTCAGGGCATTGGCGCGGCGATTGCGCGGCGGCTGGCACAGGACGGGTTTGCCGTAGCGGTCAGCGATTACAATGCGCAAACCGCGCAGCAGGTGGCTGACCAGATCGTCAGCGCTGGCGGCAGGGCTATCGCGCTGCAGGCTGACGTGGCAAAGCGCGACCAGGTCTTTCGCGCAACAGAGGAGGCACGTCAGGCGCTTGGCGGATTTGATGTCATTGTGAATAACGCGGGGGTCGCTCCCTCCACGCCAATTGCGGAGATCACCGAAGAGGTGGTGGATAAAGTTTATAACATCAATGTGAAAGGGGTGATCTGGGGCATTCAGGCGGCGGTCCAGGCCTTTGCGGCAGAAGGGCACGGCGGCAAAATTATCAACGCCTGCTCGCAGGCGGGACACACCGGTAATCCGGAGCTGGCGGTCTACAGCTCCAGCAAATTTGCCGTGCGCGGGCTGACTCAAACCGCCGCGCGCGACCTCGCACCGGCGGGCATTACGGTAAACGCATTCTGTCCGGGAATTGTGAAAACGCCGATGTGGGAAGCTATCGATCGGCAAATTTCCGCTGCGGCAGGCCAGCCAGAGGGATATGGCACCCAGGAATTTGCAAAACGCATCACGCTGGGCCGCCTGTCAGAACCGGAAGACGTTGCCGCCTGCGTGGCGTTTCTGGCAGGCCCCGACTCCGATTATATGACCGGGCAGTCGCTGCTGATTGATGGCGGTATGGTGTTCAGTTAAAACCACAGAGGCGTCGCGCCGTGCGGTGGAGAATTCTTGCATCAGCATGTAGTTGCGCCTGTAATTTACTTCTGCTGAAACACAATATGTTACCGGAGGCAGATGAGGTCTGAAGCTTAGCGATGCGAAAAATCCACGTTAAGCGATATTTTACTCCTCTGACGCCTCTTTTAGGGTTGCAGACACCTGCTACTGGTCACCCACTCTGCCAGCATTCAACAATAAAGACCCATCATATCGATATGCCCGCAGTATAGCGGTGAGAAACGTGCAATATCCTCCTTATTCACAGCTTTACTCTGTTCCTGCAGATGCCTCAGAGCAACAGCATGGCGACTTTCGTGACGATAAAGTTAAGTCAGGATGCGCCAGCGCCCGCTGTTTTCTTAAATCCCGCTCAGATAATGTCGTTCTGTGGTGTCTCCAGACGTAAATTTCTATGCCACAGATATAGAACATCATGGTGTATGATGGCATTTTGTTACCCCGGTAAACTATAAGGATATTACATGGCTGCAGATGGAAAGAACGTGTCAGCTGACACTGGCTATCACCGGTATGAAATTGCAGGGGACAATACGCACTATACCGATGTTCTGTGCAGTGAAAAAGTCATCCGCTGCCGGCGTGTGCCGGTCAGAGGAATCACGCTGACGGTGGGGATATTCTTTGACGGAACGGGCAATAACCGGGCTAACGCCAACGATCTGCGACTGGCGTATGCCCACTGTGCCGGGCTGGTCGGCGAGGAGCGGGCCAGAGCGTGCGCAAAGTATGAAAAGCATGCCAGAGCGGAGCTGGGCAATGCCAGCTGGCAGGGGGGAATCACCAATATTTCGCGGCTGTTTGACCTTTATCAGCTCAGTGACGAACTTAGCGACAGTGAGACAGAGGCGCAGGTGAAAGCTTACGTCAGCGGCATCGGGACCGCGGACGGGGAAAGTGATTCGATGCCGGGTAAGGTGCTGGGCAGCAGCCTTATCCGGCAGTTCGGGGGAGTGGTGACAAAGACCGATGAAGCACTGGATAAGATCAGTGCAGAGCTGACCCGCTTTATCAAACTTAACCGTGACAAAGTGGCGATCGTGAAGGTGCAGTTTGACGTGTTCGGGTTCAGCCGCGGGGCAGCAGCGGCGCGGCACTTTGCCAACCGGGTAATGCACCAGGACGCGGCGATAGCGGCCGCGATAAACAAGGGGCTGGCGTTGACCGGGCACCATGGAAAACCGGCAGGTGAGGTGCGCTTTCTGGGGCTGTTTGACACGGTAGCCGCCATCGGCAGCCTGCTGAACTTCTATGGTGTTAACGGGCGCAGCAACCCCGGGGTGAATCTCGAACTGCGCCCCTCAGTGGCGCAGAAGGTGTTTCAGATAAGCGCGATGCACGAGTGCCGGTACAACTTCAGCCTGAACAGCATCGCGGGGATGTGGCCGGAGCTGGCGCTGCCGGGGGCGCACTCGGATATCGGTGGGGGCTACAACGCGGGAGAAGATGAAATCTCCCTGCTGACGATGCCGGACTTTGAGGTGATACCGGAGAGCGCGGATGAGACGCAGACTGCAGTGTACCGGCAGGCGGAGAAGATGCGCCTGAAGCTGACTTCGCTGCCAGCGCTGAAGTATCTGATACCGCACGGCGAGGTGGAGACGAAAATGATTTCGTGGCCGCTGGTCAATCAGAACAAGGCACGGGCGTTTATTTTTGAGAAGAATGCGGGTGCGGCGGTGTTTATGACACGCAGGGCGGTGCCGAACGACTGGGAAAAAGTGTGCATGCGGGTGATGCTTGATGCGGCACAGGACGTTGGGGTGATGTTTGCCCCGATACTCAGTAATAACAAGGAACTGGAATTGCCGTCAGAACTGCTTCCCCTGTGTGATAAAGCAATTGCGCAGGGGCGGGCAGTCAGGCGCGGCGCGGCGCGGAGCCAGCGGGCTTTACGGCGGATGAAATGCGGACCATCGGGCGCTATCTGCACTGTTCGGCGAACTGGAACATCGACTCGGATCTGAGCCTGTGGGTGAGTCCGTCCTCGGGGGAGGTTTTTCTGCGAAACCACTATGCACCGACCGATCAGCGCTCGTTCGTGTGGGCGATGGCTCCGGGCAAAGGCTGGATGCGGACGGTGTGGCGGATGGACGACCAGCAGCAGTGGGAAGATCGGGCGCGTGTGAACGCAGACGCGCTGGACGGACTGTTCTGAGGAGGCAGGGATGAGAGGATTACCGCTGATGGTGGCCGTGCTGGTCGCGATGCTGACTGCTGGCTGCCATGACCGCCGGGCAGGCGTGAAGACGCTGCTGGGAGATGGCGTGGAGCACTATGGTAAAAAGCTGCCTTACGACCACTGGCAGTTTAACTTTTTTCACCCGAAAAACCTGCCGGCGCTGGTGACCATGGTGTACCTGGAGGACGGAGATATCCGGGAGAGTATTTTCCGGCGACTTGATCAGACAGAACCCAGCCAGAGCAGTGTGGAAAAATGGAGTCAGCGCGTAGGTAGTTTTTCAGCCAATTTCAATATCGGCAAGGCGCTGCCTGTGAGGATGACAGTGTGCTGGGACTCGGTTATCGATAAAAAGGCGTATGAGACGGAAATCTGGTTCAGCCGGGAGACGTGGCAGCAGATGCTAAATGCTTATCCTGATACCTATCAGCCGGGAAAGACGTATTACCGGGATAATATGATTATCGGACTGGCACCGGGGGGAACAGTACGGCTCTGGCTGGAAAATAACGGGGGGCCTGTTGTACTCCAGCAACCTGCCCGGCAGTTCACCCTGACGGGGAATGACATGCTGATATGTAAAAACGTTCCCAGTCGGATTAATTTTAGTTACATCGAGGCTAATGGCTACGATCCCTTTATGCGCGATTTTATCAAGGGAAAAACCTATCCGTATGGCGACTGGTAGGGTGTAAAGAGCAGCGTACTCTAAAAAATTTTTTGAGATACTTTTAGTGGAAAGGCGGCAGGGACGGGCTTTTCCAGGGAGGCAGGGATGAGACGATTACCGCTGATGGTCGCCGTGCTGGCCGCGATGCTGACTGCCGGCTGCCATGACCGCCGGGCAGGCGTGAAGACGCTGCCGGGAGACGGCGTGGAGCAGTATGGTAAAAAGCTGCCTTACGACCACTGGCAGTTTAACTTTTTTCACCCGAAAAACCTGCCGGCACTGGTGACCATGGTGTATCTGGAGGACGGGGATATCCGGGAGAGTATTTTCCGGCGACTTGATCAGACAGAACCCAGCCAGAGCAGTGTGGAAAAATGGAGCCAGCGCATAGGCGGTTTTCCAGCCAATTTTAATATCGGTAAGGCACTGCCTGTCAGGATGACAGTGTGCTGGGACTCGGTTATCGATAAAAAGGCGTATGAGACGGAGATCTGGTTCAGCCGGGAGACGTGGCAGCAGATGCTGACGGCCTATCCTGATACTTATCGTCCGGGAAAAACGTATTACCGAAACAAAATGATTATTGGCCTGCCTCCCGGTGGGAAAGTCAGAGTATGGTTAAAAGACAGTAGTAATCCAGCTGTACTCCAGCAACCTGCCCGGCAGCTCACCCTGACGGGGAATGATATGCTGATATGTAAAAACGTTCCCAGCCGGATTAATTTCAGTTACATCGAGGCTAATGGCTACGATCCCTTTATGCGCGATTTTATCAAGGGAAAAACCTATCCGTATGGCGACTGGTAGGGTGCAAAGAGCAGCGTACTCTAAAGATTTTTTCGCGATGCTTTTAGTGGAAAGGCGGCGTGAAGCAGTGGAGTAATGGCTGTCTTGTGAACATGTCAGCGCGCCCGATGGTGATAATATGCGCCGTCTGTGAGATGCCGAGGAGGGTGGTGGCTCGTGCCAGTGACGGCTACAGGACCGGTCGGGCGAAGGTGTTCAGCGAAAAAACATTGGTTCTGAATACAGATTTCTTCCCTATGGTTGCTAATCACATCGATAACATGGTTAACCTGAGCAATACACAGCATATAGCTATTGAACCTGTTATTCATCTTATGAAAGTTGTTGTATTAAACCCACCAGATCATCCAGGAAATCTGACAGCAACTTATCCGGATAGCAGTCGTGAAGATATACCGAATATTTCCCCGACTATGACAAACAGCTGTCAATGAAACAGGCGATATTTTTACCGAAAAAAGGATCTCTCTGAGATCCTTGTTTGTTGCATAGCTTTTTGTGGCTGCATTGCTAAAACCCCTTAACGCGAGTTTCCGCTTACTCTCCAATCATGCGCAGTTCGCTCAGCGGCACTGTTCACGCAGTTTCCACAGCAGCCACGCATCCAGTTCCCGATCGGCCATGGGCCTGGCATAGAAGTATCCCTGCGCCTGATCGCAGCCATACTCCGTCAGGGTATCGACGGTTTCCGCATTCTCGACCCCTTCTGCCAGTACCACATAGTCCAGCTCTTTCAGCATGCTGATAATGCTGCGGGCGATGATACGCGATGCCATATCTGAAGAGAGATCGCTGATCAGAGAGCGATCGAGCTTGATGACATCCAGCGGCATACGCCGCAGATAGCTGATGTTGCTGTAGCCGGTGCCAAAATCATCCAGCGAAATGCCAAAGCCGCGCTGTTTCAGCCGCATCAGCCCGGCCATTGCCATCGGGCTTTCGATAATGCGTTCGGTTTCCAGACACTCAATACCCAGCAGAGAAGTCGGCAGGCGGTGGCGCTGCATCTGCTCCTCCAGCACGGCGGCAAACTCCTCACGCGCAAAATCGTTGAGGCTGACATTGACCGTAACGGGCAGCTGCGTACAGTGATTGCGCAGTCGCGCCATTCGCGCAATTGTCTGGTCAATGACCCACGTGGTCATCGCCTGCAGCAGCTCGGTCTGCTCCGCCAGCGGGACAAATGCCACCGGAGAGAGCTCGCCATGAACCGGATGACGCCAGCGGATCAGCGCCTCCAGACCAATTGGCGCGCCGGTTTGCAGGCATATTTTTGGCTGATAAACCAGATAAAGCCCGCCTTCGCTGCGCAGCGCGGCGGCGAACTCATGCATCAGGGTATAGTCGCGGCTGTGCTGCACCTCTGCAGACGCGCTGTATGCCACGGAAGGCAGGTTACGCCCGATAGCTTCATGCAGCGCGCTGACCGCTCGGCGCAGAATTTCACTGCCGCTAAAGCAGCCAGCGGTAAAATCTGCCTGACCGGTATGGGTGGTCAGCGCGACGGAAAGCCCTTCGCCTAAATCAGCGCTTATTCCTTCCATCCGCCCGGCAATCCACTCCGCGCTCAGGCGGCTGCTGGTGCGGGTGAGCAGCGCGAACCGTCCGGTTGCGACCGTATAAAGCAGTTCGCCCAGCGACGGGCGCAGGCGCAGCGGCAGCAGCGTGGCGACATCTTTCAGCAGGCTTTCCACCGGGCCGACGCCCATTGAACGCGCCAGCTCCCAGGCGCGCGGCATATCGACACACTCAATCAGCACCAGACGCCGGGGCGTAATATCGCCAGACGTGGCAAGATGCTGCAGATCGCGGATCAGCCGCTGCCGGTTTGGCAGGCCGGTAACCGGGTCGGTGAAGCCGGCTGCGTGCCACGCCTCCAGGAAGGAGATCACCAGATTTGCCAGCAGCCGGAGCGTCTCCAGCTGCTCCGTACCGAAGGGGTGCGGCTCAACGTCGGTAACGCAGAGGGTACCAAAGACAATACCTTCACGATTTTTCAGCGGCACGCCGGCGTAGAAGCGGATCCAGGGGGAGCCGGTGACAAAGCGATGCGTGACAAAACGGGCGTCAAGCCAGGTGTCCGGGATGACCATCGGGCTGTCATCATCAACCACATAGCGGCAGAGCGACTCTTCGCGCGTGGTCTGCTTCAGCGTAAAATTGCGCGCCGCCCGGATATATTGATCGCGCTCATCCAGTACTGAAACAAAACATCCCGGGATCCCCAGCACCTGACTGGCCAGCCGGGCAAATTTACCCAGTACATCGTCACGACACTCATCCGGTTCGCGCAGCGCCTGTAATGCACGACGGCGCAGGCTCTCATCATCAGCAGAATCGATTAGCACAGAGCCTCCGCGCTGCCGGGCAGCAGCTGCTGAAAGGCATCCGGACTCAGCGGTTCGCCCAGCGCATGCCCCTGAATCGTATCGCATTCTGCCTGGTTAACCAGCATACGCTGCGCGCTGTTTTCCACCCCTTCAGCCAGCACCCTGAGCTGCAGGCTTTTTCCCAGCGTCGCCAGCGCGCTGAACATCATGCGGATGCGGCCACTCTCTGTCAGCTGCGCTGTCAGTGACTTATCCAGCTTCAGGCCGGTGACAAATTCATGCTGCAGCAAACTGATGGCACCCAGCGCGCGGCCATAGTGATCGATAATAAAACTGGCGCCGGTTTGTCTGATAGCGTTCAGGCGCGCCGGCACTTCCTGTACCAGCGCTGTCAGCATCGACTCATCCACTTCCAGATCAACAAAACTGGCATCGCTGCCGGTGAGTTCCCGCAGTAATTTGTCCAGCCGGATATCATCCAGCTGGCGGGGAAACAGGTTAATGCTGACGCGCAGCGCCGGATGCCGCTTTTGCCACAGCATGACCTGCTGCAGCGCGCTGCGCAGCACCCATTCACCCAGCGTTATCGAGAGCGAGCTTTTCATCAGCATGCCGATAAATGCCTCAGGCAGCAGCAGGCCGCGCGTCGGATGCTGCCAGCGCAGCAGCGCTTCGCAGCCGGTAAGCGCATGGCTTGTTGCATCAAACTGTGGCTGATAATAGAGCACAAACTGGTGCTGCCGCACTGCGACCTCCAGCTCGCGCTCAAAGCGACGTCGCTGCTGCTCCGCCTCAAGAAACGCGGGGACGAACTCTACGCTGCAGCCTTTACCGGCTGCTTTCGCCTGGTAGAGTGCCAGATCGGCAGCAGACATCATCGCCGACGCATCGCGACCATGCTGCGGCCAGGAAGCGATGCCCAGGCTGGCACCTACCACCACCGGCGTTTCCTGGTAGCTAAAGGGACTCTGCACCGCCTCTATCAGCTGTAGTGCGGTATGCTGCGCGGCCTGGCTATCTCCGGGCAGCAGAATCACGAACTCATCCCCGCCAAGCCGGGCAGCCATGATTGCCTGAGCGCAGACCGTGCGGATTTGTCCGGCGACGTGGCACAGCAGCGCATCGCCCGCCGCATGCCCCAGCATATCGTTGACCTCTTTAAAGCCATCGAGGTCGACCATCAGCAGCGTGAACGTAACGTCCGCCCGCGTCAGCTGCTCCAGCTGATCCATAAATGCACTGCGGCTGGCCAGCCGCGTGAGCATATCGAGTGACGCAAGTTCACACAGCCGCGCTTCACTTTCATGACGATCGGTAACATCGCGGATGATCATGCCGACCAGGCGCTCGCGATCTTCCTGCCAGCCGGAGAACGAGACCTCTGCCGGAAACGCCTGCCCGCTGCGCCGCATGGCCCAGATTTGCACCCGGCGCGGCTGTGAGATAACTGACCGATCGGCCATCATGCGCGCCAGCTCCTGACGGTAGGCGGTCTGTGAGCGTTCTGAAACCAGATTCGCGACATATTCACCCAGCATCTCCTGCGC
>Ga0157361_1000411_pt1 | contig 17912 bp, 11 predicted proteins | sample AttlaeALBM2_FD_111481 | JGI IMG/M metagenome (GOLD analysis project Ga0157361, IMG submission 111481) | Fungus gardens microbial communities from leaf cutter ant in Ribeirão Preto, State of São Paulo, Brazil - Atta laevigata ALBM2 | ecosystem: Host-associated > Fungi > Mycelium > Unclassified ...
AGTTTTCAGCGGCCAGCGGTTTTCGCTGCGCGCCAGCACGTAGCCGAACAGGCCGTCGCCCAGCTTGCGTCCGCCGACGGTGACGTTGCTGAGGCGCGCATGGCCGCTGCCGCGATTGGCGATGAGCAGCCAGGATCGGCCGCCTTCGCTCACCTGCCGCCAGCTTAAATCCGGTTTTGCCCCGTCGCGCGTCAGCCCGTCGCCGTAGACGAACAGCGGCACCGAGTAGCGCATCTGAAAATTCAGGCCCGCCTGGTTTTCGCCCGGCGTGCGCGGCGTCGGGATTTCATCGAGCACCACGCGGTACGCCAGCTCCTGGCCCGCGCCGGGCGGCGTCTGCTTGATCAGGCGCACCAGCTGCTTTTTCCCCGGCTCGATGCGCACCAGCGGCGGGCTGGCGACAATGCTCTGCTGCGTGGCGTACTGCTCTTTGCCGCCGACCTGCTGCCAGCTGAAGATACGCACCTGCATCAGCGTGGTGACGCTGCCGCGGTTTTCCAGCCACAGCTCGCTCGCTTTCTCCTCCGGATTGATGGCGGGATCGATTGGCCAGATCATCAGCGAGTTTGCCGCCTGGGCGCTGGCCGCCAGCAGGGAAACAAAGAACAACAGGGCGCGCATCATCAACTTTCTCCTTTAAGCATGCGGCTACCAGCTCAGCGTCACGGTCAGCGTGTCGGTGTAGACGCCGGCGCGCGTCGGGCCGGGCAGCTGCAGCAGGCCGTAAATCGGCAGCGTAATGTTATTGGCATTGCTGTAGCTCAGCGCGACGGCGCTGTTCACCGGGATCGCGGTGGTATGGCTGGCGTTGGTGTAGAGGGTGTAGGGCACAGTATTGGTATTGCTGGTGTGCTTCAGGTTGCGCGTGGTGGTGTAGTTGCTGCCGCCGCTGATGCTCATGCTCAGCGTCGTGCCAGGGGTGCAGGCGAGCGTAATAGCGGCGCTCTGCACAAAACTGGCGCTGACGCTGTTGCGGGCGACCCCCGACTGCGAGCCGAAATCAAGCGTGCCGAAAACCCCGGTATTGGTACCAGAGACGACGCAGCCCGCCACGATGGAAGCTGAGACTTGAAACGTGCTGGTGGGCAGGCTCCAGGCGCTAAGACTTCCTGTCAGCAGGGGCAGCGCGTAGATCAGCCTGCGCAAAGCGCGCGGCGCAGCCACCCGGATGCTCCTGACCGCGCGATCAGTAATTCACGGCGACGTTAATAGTGTCGGTATAGGTGCCTGCCGGAATCAGCGGGTTGAAGCCGCCGCCTACGACGCGACCGTAGATGGCGTAGTTGGTGCCCAGCGTCGGATCGGTGGTGCCGCTGGGCGCGATATTGGTGTTATTGGCAATAGCGGTGGTAAAGGCCGCGTCGCTATAAAGGGTGTAGGCGATCCCCTGAGTATTGTTGGAGCCAAGGATCAGGTAGCGCGGCTGTCCGGAAACGGTGCCGTAGATGGTGGCGGGCGCCGCGTTGCTGCTGGTCACCTGCACGTTGAAAGTCTGGCCGGTGGTGCAGCGCACGTAGATGCCGTTGCCGGACGCGCCGACCAGCGTGGCGTTAAGGGTATCGAAGGTCGCCGCGCTGCTGCCGAAGTTCAAGGTACCGAAGTTAACGCCGGTCGTGGCGGACTGGCCGTTCACCAGGCAGCCTGTGGTCAACGTCAGGGTGGCGTTGATCGTCCCTGTGGTGGTGGCGGCAAATGTCACAGCAGGGAGTGCCGAGGTCAGGCCCGCAGCGGCAAACAAAAAAAGCTTGAATTTCATAATTAATCCTTACCGATTATTCAGAGTCAGTGCTTTTTTGCCCGGTGATTAATTATTAAATCAAACAAAGTTTAGTAACTGCGGCCCCGGCAAAGCGGGAAATGGCGCCTCATCCTGAGGATAATCTTAGCTTTGAGCTAAGGGTTTTTTATAAATTTTACTTAATATAGAACAGCGCGCAAGCGCCGGTGAAGCGATAGCGGAATTTTTCCTTAATCAATTGGCATTTCAGGCCGATAAACCTGTAATACCAATACCTTGGGTTAAAGAAAAAAAAGCAAAGCGCGGGGTATTTTGCCCTCTACCGCCGCCTCGTTAACAGTGATATGTTCATACATTAATCAGGTCCAGTTACCCTTTTAGTTACCATGCCAGGAAAAGTCTTAATCACGTCCCGCCCGCATCGGGACAGCGCTAATCGGCCCTGAAAATAATAAACTGCACGGCTGACCACTTTTTTATCCGTCTGTTTTTTTTGGAATCTTTGTTGATTACAACACAGCGCCTGCTCACAGGCAGGCTGTGGGGAGTTACACATGCTGTTGGTCACCTGGGATAGCGTCCTGGTCGGCGTTTCGCTGATCGTCGCTTTTATCGCCGCGTTTACCGCGCTGGACACGGCAGGGCGCGTCGCGGTATCGCACGGCTGGATAGCGCGTTTATGGCTGCTGGCCGGCGGCATGGCGATGGGCATCGGCATCTGGGCGATGCATTTTATCGGCATGCTGGCGATGATGATGCCGATGCGCTACGACCTGAGCCTGACGGTGCTGTCGCTGCTGGCGGCCTGCGTCGCCTGTATGCTGGCGTTCGCGCAGACTCAGCACGGGCATTTTAGCCGCCGACGCTGGCTGGCGGGCAGCGCCATGCTCGGCAGCGGCATCGTGGCGATGCACTACATCGGCATGCTTGCGCTGATGATCTCGCCCGCGCTGCACTGGCGCTTTTCGCTGGTGGCGCTCTCCGTCGCCATCGCTTACCTCGCCTCCGCCGCCGCGCTCTGGCTGGCGTTTCGTCTGCGCCAGGGCGAAAAATATCTGCTGACGATGCGCGCGCTCGGCGCGCTGGTGATGGGCGTCGCCATCGCCGGCATGCACTACACCGGCATGGCGGCGGCGCAGTTCGACCGCCACAGCATGCCGCTGGCGCAGGGCGTTAGCGGTCAGGGGCTGGCGGTGTGGGTCGCGCTCGGCACGCTCTCTATTCTCGGCTTTACGCTGCTCGCCTCGATGCTGGACGCCCAGCTGCGCGCCGCGCGTCTGGCGCAGCGCCTTAACCAGGCGAATCAGGAGCTGCATCAGCTGGCGATGCACGACAATCTTACCGCGCTGCCCAATCGCGTGATGCTGGAGCAGCGGCTGGACGTCGCGCTCAGCCAGACAACGCGCGATACGCCGGGCTTTACCCTGATGTATATGGATCTCGACGGCTTTAAGGCGGTCAACGACACCTGGGGTCACTACGTGGGCGATCGCCTGCTGATAGCGGTCGCCGATCGCCTGCGCCGCCAGCTCAGCGACGAAAAAATATTGCTGGCGCGCCTCGGCGGCGATGAGTTTGTGCTGCTGGCGCAGGGCAACGAGAGCCGGCAAGCAGCGGCGCTGGCGCAGCGGCTGGTCAATACGATTGACGAGGCGTTCGAGCTGGATCGCTACCTGCTGCGCGTCTCGCTCAGCGTCGGCGTCGCGCTCTGTCCGCAGCACGGTCGCAGCAAGCAGGAGCTGATGTTCAACGCCGATTCGGCGATGTACCACATCAAGCACAGCGGGCGTAACGGCTACTGCCTGTTTGAGCCGGCGATGAGCGCCAGCGCGCAGCATAAGCTGGCGCTGGCCAACGACCTGTGGCAGGCGCTGGAGCGTCAGGAGATGCAGCTGTTCTACCAGCCGAAGTTCCGCTCCAGCAGCAGCGAACTGATTGGCTTTGAAGCGCTGCTGCGCTGGCAGCACCCGACGCGCGGCCTGCTGATGCCCGATATCTTTCTGCCGCGCGCCGAGAAGACCGGACAGATTGTCGCGCTGGGCAACTGGGTGATTAACGAAGCCTGCCGCCAGCTCAAACAGTGGCACAGCGACGGGCACCCAAACTGGACGGTGTCGGTTAACCTCTCGGCCCTGCAGTTTCACCAGCGCGATCTGCTGGATACGGTGCGCCAGGCGCTGCTGCGCCATCAGCTGCCGGGCGGCTCGCTGACGCTGGAGATCACGGAGAGCATCGCGATGCGCGATCCGCAGTTCAGCCAGCAGCGCATCAGCGAGCTGCAAAAAATCGAGGTCAGAGTGGCGATCGATAATTTCGGCATCGGCTACGCTAACCTGCTGCACCTGAAACACCTTGAGGCCAGCGAACTGAAGATCGACCGCAGCTTTATCAATAGCCTGCGCGCCGACAGCCAGGACGCTACCGTGGTGAGCGCGATGCTGGCGCTGGCGCAGACGCTTAACCTGCATATGGTGGCGGAAGGGGTCGAAACCGAAGAGCAGCAGACGCTGCTGACCCGGCTGGGCTTCGACGCTTTGCAGGGCTATCTGCTGGGTAAACCGACGCCGGCCGATCGCATCGCCGACTTCGCCACCGTCTGACGATAGATTTTAACGCTCACAGGCATCGGAAGCTTTCATCGTGGCAGGCTAATTACCCTTTGCCTTTTGCCGATAACCTGAGCAGATAATTCATCCTTGTGACTTTTTCATTACAACAACACGGCTGCGATTTTGCGCTTTAACGGGACTTCACTATGTTAGTGACCTCATACAATTCGTTTACCGTCATCGTTTCCATTCTCGTTGCGATGCTGGCGTCCTTTACCGCGCTGGATATGGCGGGCCGCGTCGCCACCTCGACAGGAAAAGTCGCGCTGATATGGCTGTTCGGCGGCGGTTTCGCCATGGGCGTCGGCATCTGGGCGATGCACTTTATCGGCATGCTGTCGATGACCATGGAGATGGTGATGAGCTACGACGCGTCGCTCACCGGCGTCTCGATGGCGATTGCCGTTATCGCCTCGATCTTCGCGCTCTGGCTGGTTTGTCAGGGCGAGCTGCCGCTAAAAAAACTGCTGGGCGGCGCGCTGGTGCTGGGCAGCGGCGTAGTGGCGATGCACTACACCGGCATGGCGGCGCTGATGTTTTCGCCGGGCATCAGCTGGAACTGGGGCTGGATTGCGCTCTCGGTAGTGATTGCGCTGGTGGCGTCGGGCGCGGCGCTGTGGCTGGCGTTCAACCTGCGCGACGGCACCACCGGCCGCACCACGCTGCTGCGCGTCGGCGCGTCGGTGGTAATGGGATGCGCCATCGCGGGCATGCACTATACCGGCATGGCGGCGGCCAGCTTCCCGGCGCACAGTCATGCCGGCACGATGGGCGTCAACAGCAACTGGCTGGCGATTCTGGTGACGGTGGTAACGCTGGCGATCCTCGGCATTACGCTGCTGGTGTCGATGCTTGACGCGCGCATGCAGGCGCGCACCGCCATTCTGGCGCGCTCGCTGGCAGAGGCAAACCGCGAACTGGCGCAGCTGGCGCTGCACGATAACCTGACGCGCCTGCCGAACCGCATTCTGCTGGAGGATCGTCTGGAGCAGGCGATCAATAAGGCTAACCGCGAGCGCGCCCAGTTCGCCCTGATGTTTATGGATCTCGACGGCTTCAAGGCGGTCAACGACGCCTTTGGCCACCACGTCGGCGACAACCTGCTGATCGCCGTCACCGAGCGCATGAACGATCAGATGAAGGGCTACTATACCCTGGCTCGGCTGGGCGGCGATGAGTTTGTGCTGCTGATTGAGATCAACGATCCCAACGACGCCGCGACGGTGGCGGACACGCTGGTAAAGGCCATCGAGCGTCCGTTTGAGATCTCCCGCTACGAGCTGATGGTGTCGCTGAGCATCGGCATCGCCGTCTATCCGGGCGACGGCAACGACGAGCGCGAGCTGATGTTCAACGCCGACGCCGCCATGTACCACACCAAAAACAACGGCCGCAACGGGCATAACTTCTTTCAGCCTTCGATGAATACCCTGGCGCAGAGTCAGCTGCAGCTTAATAACGATCTGTGGCACGCCCAGGAAAATCACGAGCTGCGGCTGTTTTACCAGCCGAAATATTGCGCGCCGCGCGGCCCGATTATCGGCTTTGAAGCGCTGCTGCGCTGGCAGCATCCGACGCGCGGCCTGCTGACGCCCGATATCTTCCTGCCGCTGGCGGAGAAGACCGGGATGATCCTGAATATCGGCTGCTGGGTCATTAACGAAGCCTGCCGCCAGCTGCATGAGTGGCGTCAGCAAGGGCACACCAACTGGTCGGTCGCGGTCAACCTGTCGGCGCTGCAGTTTGAGCAGAGCAATCTGGTAGAGACGGTGACCGAGGCGCTGGCGACGCACGCCATTCCGCCCGAGCTGCTGACGCTGGAAGTGACGGAAACCACCGCGATGCGCGATCCCGACGAGAGCGTGCGCATCCTGACCGAACTGACGCGGCTGGGCGTCAAGGCGTCGATAGATGACTTCGGCACCGGCTATTCGAGCCTGCTCTATCTCAAGCGCCTGCCGGCCAGCGAGCTCAAGATCGATCGGGCGTTCGTTAACGAACTGCAGCATCAGACCGAAGACGCCACTATCGTTTCCGCCATCGTCGCGCTGGCGCAGTCGCTGGATCTCAAAGTGGTGGCGGAAGGGGTAGAGACCGCCGAACAGCAGGCTTTTTTAACCGGCTTAGGCTGCAATACCCTACAGGGATATCTGCTGGGCAAGCCCGTTCCGCCGGAAAAGGTTGAGGAGTTGCCCGATTTCGCGCCGGAACCGGAACAGAAAAAAGGCGTCTTGCCGTCGCCTGCGCTCTGCGCGGCGCTGCCGGGATAAGCTGATCGCACAAAGTAGCAGGATTGCTGCTTAGTTATTTGTGTTTGGTTAGCAAAATCATGCTTTTATGGCAGATCTGCTGGCGGGCGCACATTGCAACAATCATCAGGTTTGCCACAATTAGCGGAAAGCTACCCGGAGAACCTGTATGACTGCCTCTTCTTCCAGTCTGATGTTGCTGATGTCCTTCGCGGCGGGCACCTTTGCCGCCGGCTCGTCGAATAATCCGCAGCATCTGATGCTCGCCAGCCCGTCGGGCGGCGTGCCAAATAATCCTCTGCCGCTTATTATCTGGCCGCGCGTGGCGCTGGATGAGGCGCACGAGGAGGAGCCCGATCTCGCCGGCTGGTTCGAGCAGACTTTTGCGCGCAACGGCTGGCCGCCCTCATGGCGTTACGACATTTTTCCCTATACCCACTACCATCCCAATACGCATGAGCTGCTGGGCGTGGCGCAGGGCTGGGCGGAAGTCCTGTTCGGCGGCGACACCGGTCGTATGGTGACCCTGCGCGCGGGCGACGCGGTGCTGATCCCGGCGGGCGTCGGCCATAAGCAGGTCTATGCCAGCGAGGATTTTATGGTGGTCGGCGCCTACCCGGAGGGCTTTGCGCCGGAGACCAACCGCGACGAGCCGGCCAGACTGCGCGCGGCCGAGCAGCAGGTGAAGCAGGTGCCGCTGCCGACGCGCGATCCCTTTACCGGCAAAGAGGGCGCGCTGACCGATATCTGGACGCCGATCGCCGACCATTTCTGACCTGCGCCGCGTCATAAATTTGAAAACAACTCACCTTATTTTTGGCGTCATCATCGTCGAAAATAAGGCGCGTTATGTTCTCTGTCGATCAGGTTGTCGAACGCTTCTGGCCGCAGGCTCAGCCTGCAGGCTGGCAGCGTCGTGTGCTGCGCTGGGCGCTGCATGAAGAGGAGTTTCAGCGCTTCGCCGCGCGCTACCCGCATCTGAAAGGGCTGGATATGGTCGAGCAGATGCTGGAGCACCTCGACGTGCGCTGCGAGCTGAGCGAGCGCGATCTGGAGCAGATCCCGTCGCGCGGGCCGGTGGTGATCGTTGCCAATCATCCGCTGGGGGCGCTCGACGGACTGGCGCTGCTGGCGGCGGTGGCGCAGGTACGGCGCGATGTGAAAATCGTCGCTAACCGCATGCTGATGATGCTGGAGCCGCTCAGCACGCTGCTGCTGCCGGTGGACAACATGGGCAACCGCACCAGCCGCGACCAGCTTCAGCGCATGCAGCAGCACCTTAGCAACGACGGGGTGCTGATTATTTTCCCGGCGGGCGAAGTATCACGCCTCGGCAGCCGCGGCGTGCGCGACGGCCGCTGGCATCACGCCTTTCTGCGCCTGGCGGCGCGCGCCCGTGCGCCGCTGGTGCCGGTTTTCGTTGACGGGCGCAACAGCGGCCTGTTCTACGCGGCGGCTAAAATCGCCCAGCCGCTGGCGCTGCTGATGCTGGTGCGTGAGATGTTCCGCCAGCGCGGCGCGCGCATCAAGCTGCATATCGGCGCGCAGATCCCTTTTGCGCACTGGCATGACGGCCATACGCCAGGCAAAGCGCTGGCGAAGCGGCTGCGCAAACACCTTTATCGCATCGGCCAGCAGCGCCCCGGCCTGTTCCAGACGGAAAAAGCGATCGCTCGCGCCGAAGATCGGGGCGAGCTGAAGCGCGCGCTGCGCGAGAGCGAGCATCTCGGTACCACCAGCGACGGCAAGCAGATTTACCTGTGGCGGCGCAACGGCGCCACCTGGGTACCGCTGCTGCGCGAGCTGGGAAGGCTGCGGGAGATCGCCTTTCGCGCAGTGGGTGAGGGCAGCGGCCGCCGCCGCGATCTGGATAATTACGACGACGACTATTATCACCTGATCCTGTGGGACGACGCGCAGCTGGAGATCGTCGGCGCCTACCGCTTTATTCCCGGCGACGAGCAGCTCGCCAGACGCGGGCTGGAGGGCTTTTACAGCCACAGCCTGTTCCACTACGACGAGCGCATGATGCCGATTTTGCAGCAGAGCATCGAACTGGGGCGCAGCTTTATTCAGCCCGCCTACTGGGGCAAGCGCGGGCTCGACTATCTCTGGCTCGGCATCGGCGCGTATCTGGCGCGCTACCCGCAGACGCGCTACCTGTTCGGCCCGGTCTCAATCTCCGGCGGCATGCCGCTGGCGGCACGCGATCTGCTGGTGGCTTTCTACCGCCTCTATTTTCCTACCGAGCTGCCGCTGGCGACGTCGCGCCAGCCTTATCCCGCTTCGCTGCCGGACGTGCTGGCGCAGTTCAGCGGCGGCGACTATCAGGCGGATCTGCGCAGGCTTAAGCAGCTGTTGAGCAACCTCGGCTGCGCCATCCCGCCGCTTTATAAGCAATATTCCGAACTGTGCGAGTCTGGCGGCGTGCAGTTTATCGATTTCGGCAGCGATCCCGACTTTAATCACTGCATCGACGGGCTGGTGCTGGTGGATCTTACGCGGCTAAAAGCGTCGCGCTACGACCGCTATATCGCGGTGCATCGGGAAGTGACGCAAGAGGCCGTTTCCTGACAGAAATCTTGATGCCTTGTCCCTTATAAGTTACATCTAGTCTCTGCTCAGGGAATGAGGAGGCAATGATGTATCAGGTTAAGTACTATCAGGATGAACAGGGAAAACAGCCTTTCAACGACTGGCGAGAAAAGCTTAAAAAGAGCGATCTGCGCGCGCGCCGCGTTATCGAGGCGCGTGGCGGCGTCGGCGAAATCGCTAAACGCTCAGGTCTGGCTCGTCAAAACATTTATCGGGCGTTATCTGCTGAGGGTAACCCTACGATTAAAACGCTCACTGAAATCACGCGCGCCGCTGGCGTGCGCCTGACGCCTCATCGACTGTAGCGCGCTACCCGGCGCGCTTAAGCCCAGCGTTTAGTGCTGGGCTTTGCGTGCATTTTGATTTTTAACTGCTTATCCTTCACCGCCAGATTCCCCGCACTAACATAAGCGCATTTACAGTTGAACATTTTCTCGCCGCTGCCGATAACTCACCTACTAACTTTCGTGTTCCGCTCATTTGTACTTGTCAAAGCAGGTGGTTTCAGATGTAGTCGGGTCGTCATTAAGACCATTCTTAAATTTTTGGGGCAATTTCAGGCAGCGCAGCAACAGGCTAATAACAATGGATAAAAATGCTGATGTTATGTATCGGTTACTGGTACAGAGCGTGATCGACTACGCCATCTATATGCTGAAACCAGACGGCACGGTCGCTAACTGGAACGCTGGCGCGCAGCGGGCGAAAGGCTACACGCCGGATGAGATCGTAGGTAAGCATTTCTCGCTGTTTTACAGCGAAAGCGACCGCTTAAACGGCGTGCCGCAGCGCGGTCTGGACACCGCCGCGCGCACCGGAAGTTTTGAAACCGAAGGCTGGCGCTACCGCAAAGACGGCAGCGCATTCTGGGCGCATGTGGTCATCGACGCCATCCGCGACCCATACGGCGAACTGATCGGTTTCGCCAAGATTACGCGCGACTGCACCGAGCAGCAGGCGCAGCAGCGCAAAGAGCGCGAGCAGGAAGCGCGCTTCCGCCTGCTGGTAGAAGGCGTCACCGATTATGCCATCTATATGCTGGATCACGACGGGCTGGTGGTGAACTGGAATGCCGGCGCGCAGCGCGCCAAAGGCTACGTGGCGGAAGAGATCGTCGGCCAGCACTTCTCCCGCTTCTACAGCGCCCAGGATCGTCAGGCGCATATCCCGGAAAAAAACCTGCAAACGGCGTATCGCACCGGCCGTTTTGAAGACCAGGGCTGGCGCTACCGCAAAGACGGCAGCGCCTTCTGGGCGCACGTCATCATTGACGCGGTGCGCGACGACGGCGGCAAGCTGATCGGTTACGCCAAGATCACGCGCGACTGCACCGAACAGCAGGCGATGCTGCGCGCGCAGCGCGAGCAGGAGGAGCGCTTCCGCCTGCTGGTGGAAGGCGTGACCGACTACGCCATCTATATGCTGGATCTGCAGGGCTGCGTGGTGAACTGGAACGCCGGGGCGCAGCGTGCCAAAGGCTACCTTGCCGAGGAAATCGTCGGGGAGCATTTCTCAATATTCTACAGCGCGCAGGAGCGCTTGCTGGGCGCGCCGGACGCCAATCTGGCGATTGCGCTGGCGAACGGCCGCTTCGAAGATGAAGGCTGGCGTTACCGCAAAGACGGCAGCGCCTTCTGGGCGCACGTGGTGATTGACGCCATCTATAACGACGAAGGACGACTAATCGGCTTCGCCAAAATCACCCGCGACATCACCGAGCGCCGCGAGCAGGAGCAGAAGCTGCTGCGTGCCAAAGATCTGGCCGAAGCGCAGAGCGCGAAAATGTCGGCGCTGTCGAAATTCCTCGACAATATCATCGCCAATATTCCCTCTTGCGTGGTGGTCGAAGACGCCGTTACGCGCGAAATTCTGCTGGTCAACGATCGGTCGGAAAAGCTGTTCGGCGTCTCGAAAGCGCAGCTGGTCAACAAAAAGCCGCACGAATGCATGTCGGCCGAACTCAGCGACTACTTTAACAGCCTGGCGGATATCGCGCTGCGCAGCGAAGGCATTCACCAGCGTGAACAGCAGCTGCTCACCGCCAGCGGCGAACGCATTCTGCATACCCGCGCCACCATCATTCGCGGACAGGACGCGCGCCAGAACTATATTATGCTGCTTGTCGAGGATGTCACCGACCAGCGCGCCGCCGACGCGCGCATTCACCATATGGCGCATCACGACAACCTCACCAGCCTGCCGAACCGTATTCTGTTCCGTCAGCGGCTGAGCGAAGCGCTGCGCGGCGACAGCCAGAGCGGCCGCCACACCGCCACGCTCTGCCTCGATCTCGACAACTTCAAGAACGTTAACGACGCGCTCGGCCACCAGATCGGCGACGAACTGCTGCGCGCGGTGGCGAAACGCCTGCGCGCCGCGCTGCGCGATCGCGACACGCTGGCGCGCATCGGCGGCGACGAGTTTGCCATTGTGCTGCCCGCTATCGGCAGCGCGGAAGAGGCGGAGCTGGTCGCCCAGCGGCTGATCGAAGCGATACGGCCGCCGGTCAATATCGAAGGCCATAACCTGAGCGTCGGCCTCAGCGTCGGCATCGCCCTGAGCGCGACCATTACCAACACGCCGGAACAGATGCTGCGCTGCGCCGATATGGCGCTCTATGAGGCCAAGCGCAACGGGCGCAACCGCTACGAGCACTTTACGCTGGAGATGGACGACGTGGCGCGCAGCCGCCGCCTGATCGAGAACGATCTGCGCGAGGCGATCGGCAGCCAGCAGCTTAAGCTCTACTATCAGCCGATTACCGACGGCGCAGCGGTGCAGTCGATTATCGGCTACGAGGCGCTGATGCGCTGGCACCATCCGGTGAAAGGGCTGATTATGCCGAACGACTTTATTCCCATCGCGGAAGAGAGCGGGCTGATCCATATGCTTGGCGCCTATGCGCTGTTCGAAGCCTGCCGCGAGGCGACTACCTGGGACGGCAAGCAGTCGGTGTCGGTCAACCTGTCGCCGCTGCAGTTTAAAAACAGCTCGCTGGTCTCGGTGGTGGAGGCCGCGCTGCGCGACTCCGGTCTGGAGCCGAGCCGGCTGGAGGTGGAGATCACCGAGTCGGTGCTGCTCGACGACTCGCTCGGCAATATCCGCACGCTGGAGAGCCTGAAGAAGCTCGGCGTGCAGATTGCGCTGGACGACTTCGGCACCGGCTACTCGTCGCTCAGCTATCTGCGATCTTTTCCGTTCGACAAAATCAAAATCGACAAATCTTTTATCAGCGATATGGGCGACAGCCGCGAGGCGCTGGCGATTATCCGCGCCATTACCGGCATGAGCCGCAGCCTGGATATTCAGATTACCGCTGAAGGCGTGGAGAGCAGCGAACAGTTCGCGAAGCTGCGTGAAGAGGGCTGCACCCTGTTCCAGGGCTACTACTTTGGCCGCCCGCAGCCGTCGGAGCTGCGGCTGAAGGCGCTCTCCGGCACGACCTAATCGTAGAGGCCGTGCTGCTGCACCGGCGCGTGGCTGAGGTTGTCGCGGATGCGGCGCACCGACTCGCGCACCACCAGCTTGCCGTGCAGCAGCAGGGTGCCGGGCAGCGTCTGCGCGTTCAGGCGCATGTTCTGCACCATGCGCACCGCCTCTGCGCCCAGCTCGTCGCGCGGCACCTGCACGGAAGTGAGCGGAATGTCGTGAATGGCGGCGAGATTGAAGCCGTCCATGCTTATCACCGAAACATCCTGCGGTACGCGCAGTCCGGCCTGCTGCAGCGCCTCCACCGCGCCAGCGGCGATATAGTCGCCGCTGGCGAGAATCGCGGTAGGGCGTTGGGCGTGCGGGCAGTGCTTCAGATATTCGCTCAGTCTCTCCGCCGCCTCGATCCGACTGAAGCTGGTGAGCGTCAACAGATGCTGGCGGCTGTCGAAGCGCAGATTCATGGCGTGCCAGGCGTCGCGCACGCCCTGCAGACGCTGCTCCATGGTGTAGCGGCGCAGGCAGTGCAGCGACAGAATCTGACGGTGCCCCTGCTCAAACAGGTAGCGGGCGGCGCTTTCGCCGATCAGCTGATGATGCGGCGAGACCGAAGAGAGCCGCATGCGGCGATCCATTGCATTGATCAACACGCAGGGCTTATCGATCTCCGCCGCGAGCTGGTGGATGTGATCGTCGTCGATCCCGACCAGCAGCGCGGCGTCGGTTTGCTGCATCTTCTCCAGAAACAGCGACGTGTCGCTCTCATTCTCCTCCAGCGCGCAGTAGCGTAAACGCACCTCGTGCGGGGCGATCGCCTGGGCGATACCCTGAATCACCTTGTAGTAAAAGATATCGCTGCGCACGTCGAACGCGCGGGGCGGCGCGAACACCATCAGATTATTCAGCAGCAGGCGGCCGCTGTGCAGGTTATCCAGCACGCCCTGCTGCTGCGCCACCGCCAGCACTTTATCGCGCGTGCTGGCGCGGGTATTGGCTTTGCCGGCCAGCACGCGCGACACGGTGCTGATCGAGACGCCGCTCAGCGCCGCAATTTCGCTGATTTTTAGCCTTTGCTTCATTTTGTGATCGTCCTCAAATCTGCCGATGAATAAATTTTCATTGCGTGCTGAATCGCGTCAGATAAGGCAGACAAGCCGTTTTAAACGCGCCAAAAAGTTTGCCATGAAAAGGCTTGCAAAAAAGAGGCTATACCGACGTTTCGCGCTTTTTTAAGGTGCCAGACAGGTTCACGCAGTACGCCGGAGGGCGGTGTGAAGGATCAAACCGGCCGTTAAAAGCCTGCACAGGAGCTGACAAATGAGCGTTGAATCAACGACTAAGCCAATCGGCGCCGCGCGAACGCTACGCGCCGTTAAAAATCTCCGCTGGTGGATGCTGGGACTGTTTCTACTGGGCGTGACGGTAAACTATGTGACGCGCAATTCGCTCGGCATTCTGGCGCCGGAGCTGAAAACCAGCCTCAATATGAGCACCGAACACTACTCCTGGGTGGTGGCGGCGTTTCAGCTTGCCTATACCCTGTTTCAGCCGCTCTGCGGCTGGCTGATCGACGTCATCGGCCTGAAGATGGGCTTCCTGATCTGCGCGCTGGTCTGGTCGGTCACCTGTCTGCTGCACGCCGGTGCGGGAAGCTGGCTGCATCTGGCGCTGCTGCGCTTTGTGATGGGTGCATCGGAGGCGGCGGCCACGCCCGCCAACGCCAAGGCGATCGGCGACTGGTTCCCGAAAAAAGAGCGTCCGGTCGCCGCAGGCTGGGCGGGCGTCGGCTTTTCGGTCGGCGCGATGCTGGCGCCGCCGATTATCTATGTGGCGCATATCACCTTCGGCTGGCAGGGCGCGTTTCTGCTCACCGGCGGCCTGGGGCTGCTGTGGGTCGGCCTCTGGTGGTGGGGCTATCAGTCGCCGGAAAAACATGCCCGTCTCTCTGACGAAGAGCGCGCCTGGATTACGCAGGACAACGAAGCCGTGGGTGAAAAGCTGCCGTTCTTTCAGGCGCTGAAAACCATCGGCAAAGAGAAGAAATTTTACGGTATCGCCATTCCGGCGTTTCTCGCCGAGCCCGCCTGGGCGGTGCTGAGCTTCTGGGTGCCGCTCTATCTGGCTAACGAGCGCGGCATGGATCTTAAACAGATCGTGATGTTCGCCTGGCTGCCGTTTCTCGCCGCCGATCTCGGCAGCGTCGCCAGCGGCTACCTGACCAAAATCTACGTGAAGTGGTTCGGCCTGACGCGCGTCAACTCGATCGTCGCCAGCTCGATCACCGGCGCCGTGCTGATGATCTCGCTGGCGCTGATGACCCTCGTTAAGGATCCTTATCTGGCGATCGCCCTGATCTCGATCGGCGGCTTCGGCCATCAGGTGATCTCCTGCATGCTCAGCGCGCTGGTGGTAGAGCGCTTCGATCGTCGCCAGATGGCAACGGTTAACGGCATGCGCGGATCATGCGCCTGGATCGCCAGCTTTATCTTCTCTCTGATTATCGGCGTCACCGCCGACACCATTGGTTTTAATCCGCTGTTCGTCGCTATGGGCTTTTTCGACCTGGTGGGCGCAATTTTCCTGGTGATGTTTATCGCCGAACGTCGGCAGCGCAGCGTGGAACAATAAGGACACCGTTATGAAAACCCTGAAGAACTGGACGCTGAGTCAGCACGCCGATCATTTTGTCGAGCTGAAGGTGGATAACCGCCATCTGCTGCGCCTGTATGTGCTGGAGTCTGGCCTGATGCGCGTGCTGCTGAAGCGCGACGGCGAGTTGGCCCTGAACCGCACCTGGAGCATCGCGCCAGGTAACGACGTGCCCTGGGAGGGGCGCGATCGCGAATCCCTCGAGGGGTTCGGGCTGCCGGGCTTTCAGCTGGAGCACGAGGCGAACCAGCTGCGCATCAGCACCGACCGGCTGCGCGTGACGGTGCATCATCCGCTCTGCCTGAGCTGGGAGCATTATCATCAGGGGCAGTGGCAGCCGCTGGCGGCCGATCGCCACACCGGCGCCTATTTGCTGAACGCGCACGGCGACGGCGTCGAGCACTATCAGCGTCGTCAGGCGCAGGATCGCGTCTACGGCCTCGGCGAAAAGAGCGGCGACTTGAACCGCAGCGGCCGCCGCTTCGAGATGCGCAACCTCGACGCGATGGGCTATAACGCCGCCAGCACCGATCCGCTCTATAAGCACATTCCCTTTACCCTGACGCAGCGCGACGGCGTCAGCTTCGGCCTGTTCTACGACAACCTGAGCAGCAGCTGGCTCGATCTCGGCAACGAGCTGGACAACTACCATCTGCCGTATCGCCGCTACCGCGCCGAAGCGGGCGATCTCGACTACTACCTGATGCTGGGGCCGAAGCTGCTGGATGTCACCCAAGCCTTCGTGCGCCTGACCGGCCGCACCATTTTTCAGCCGAAGTGGAGCCTGGGCTATAGCGGCTCGACCATGCACTACACCGACGCCCCCGATGCGCAGCAGCAGCTGCAGGGCTTTATCCGCCTCTGCCGCGAGCATGAGATCCCCTGCGACTCGTTTCAGCTTTCGTCGGGTTATACCTCGATCAACAACAAGCGCTATGTCTTTAACTGGAACTACGACAAGGTGCCGAATCCCAACGGCATGAGCGCGGCGTTTCACGCGGCGGGCATGAAGCTGGCGGCCAATATCAAACCCTGCCTGCTGCAGGATCATCCGCGCTATCAGGAAGTGGCGTCGCAGGGGCTGTTTATTCGCGATTCAGAGCAGGATCGCCCCGAGCGTTCGGTGTTCTGGGACGATGAAGGATCGCACCTCGACTTTACCCATCCGCAGGCGGTGCGCTGGTGGCAGGAGAACGTTACCGCGCAGCTGCTGGAGAAGGGCATCGACGCGACCTGGAACGACAACAACGAATATGAAGTGTGGGACGGTGAAGCACGCTGCCACGGTTTCGGGCAGAGCATCGCCATTAAACACATTCGCCCGGTGATGCCGCTGCTGATGATGCGCGCTTCGCTGGAGGCGCAGCAGCGCTTCGCGCCGGAGAAGCGGCCCTATCTGATCTCCCGTTCCGGCTGCGCCGGGATGCAGCGCTACGTGCAGACGTGGAGCGGAGATAACCGCACCAGCTGGCAGACGCTGCGCTACAACATCCGCATGGGACTGGGCATGAGCCTTTCAGGCTTGTTTAACGTCGGTCACGACGTCGGCGGCTTCTCCGGCGACAAGCCGGACGCCGAGCTTTTTGTGCGCTGGGTGCAGAACGGCGTGATGCATCCGCGCTTCACCATCCACTCCTGGAACGACGATCACACCGTGAACGAACCCTGGATGTATCCGGAGGTGACGCCGCTGATCCGCGAGGCGATTCGTCTGCGCTACCGCCTGATGCCCTATCTCTACACGCTGCTGTGGCAGGCGAGCGCGCAGGATGAGCCGATGCTGCGTCCCACTTTCCTCGATCACGAAGAGGACAGCGAGACGTACCGGGAAAACGACGACTTTCTGTTGGGGCGCGATCTGCTGGTGGCTAGTGTGGTGGAGGAGGGCAGCCGCGAGCGCGAGGTCTATCTGCCGCACAACGCTCACGGCTGGTATGACTGGCATAGCGGCCAGTGGCTGGCGGGCGGTCAGACCGTAACGCTGGACGCGCCGCTCGATCGCTTGCCGCTGCTGGCGCGCGCCGGTTCCGCCATTCCGCTGGGACGCTGCGAAAGCACCACCGATGCGCGGCTCGACAGCGTGCGCGAACTGCAGCTGTGGCCTGCGCCGGGCGAAGCGCGCACCGAGGGCGAATTTTTCGACGACGACGGCGAGAGTCACGGCTGGCGGCAGGGCAATGCGCTCTGGGTGCGCTGGGCGCTGATCAGCAGCAGCGATCGTCTTGAGCTGACGCTGGAGAAGCGCGGCGACTATCAGCCAGCGTGGCGTGAGATTGAGGTGTTGCTGCCTGCTGGCGAGCAGCGCGAGCTGTGGATCAACGGCGAGAAGGGCGGGCGGTTTAGTTTGTAATCTGTACCAACGATGGGGCGATCATGGCAAACCGCACTGCACCTAAAGCGCGGGCAGGATGGCCCGAAGAGCAAAGCGTCCCGCGCCATGGACGGCGCGGGCCGAGCGAGCATGGATGCCTTGAGCGACTTTGCGATCGGGCCATCCTGCTCGCGCAGGCGCCTCAGCCATTAGCGCCGTGGCTTTCCGCATTCATACGCGCCAGATCTTTATCGATCAGGAACAGGCCTTCGCCTTTGTTGCCCACCAGCGCCAGCTTATCCAGTACGGTTTTGAACAGCTTCTCTTCTTCG
>Ga0157361_1000413_pt1 | contig 17859 bp, 17 predicted proteins | sample AttlaeALBM2_FD_111481 | JGI IMG/M metagenome (GOLD analysis project Ga0157361, IMG submission 111481) | Fungus gardens microbial communities from leaf cutter ant in Ribeirão Preto, State of São Paulo, Brazil - Atta laevigata ALBM2 | ecosystem: Host-associated > Fungi > Mycelium > Unclassified ...
ATTAGATGAGGCTCCTGGAGGGAATAATCTACAATATATATACTAAAATGTCCTTGCATTCCATTCTTCGGTAACCAGGGGCTGCACAATGAAATTAGGTTGGGAGGCAACAGGCTCTGGAGTTATGTGTGAGGGGTTCCCTTACAATTACAGGAATACACAAGATGTCAATCATGAGAGAGGAAGGAGAGAATGGGAATGTGATCGGAGAGACGACGGCTCTTAGATGGGAACCTACTCACATCACTAAGCATAGCCCTAGGAATATCCCCTTACAGCGGACTCCGAGATCTATGGGAATGCTAGATGATGCAAACCCTACCAGGTTATCTAAGTGATCTCAGGCTGTCCCCTTACACCTTTCTACTACTTCTCTCCTCAGCTTCCCTGTTCTTCTCTTTACCTCTTCTATGTTTTCTCACTCTTCTGTATTTCAATTTCCTTTCACTGCTATTGCGAGGTGGCTCCACGGTGGCTCAACTCTCTTGATCTTGCTATAATTAGCCATCAGTGATGATGGCTTGGATCTAATTGTAACTCTTCTATGAATAATGCTGCTGGCCGCTGAGGTATGATATTGCTTGGGTCACGCTAACCTGTCTAAGTTTGCTTCCATCCTCGAGAGTACTTCTAGAAGGGAAATCCGTCAGAAATCTGATACGGGGTGCCTGAGCAAGCATCTATGAGGCGTATGTAGCGGTGGTCACAGCCACTACTGTAAGGGGACATCTCTAGATCGCTTAGATAACCTGGTAGGGCTCGCATCAGCTAGCGTTCCCACAGATCCTCGGAGTCCACGGTCATAGTTCCCTTCCCTCTAGTTCGAGTCTCCATCACAGTACTATATAACCATATCTGGTAGTGTAGTTATTATTGTCCTGATGTAGGTGTCCATAGCGACTGGCGCACAGACTAGGCTAGTCTAGTATATATAGCTAGTGGTGTACGGTAGAGTACCTTACCTCAACAATGATTGAAGCTCCTGGGCTATCCATTGCTTTTTCTTAAGACGCCTTCTCTACTATATTGAAGTGTGACTGGGTGCCTCACCAAGTGTGCCCCTTACAACTACTCTGCTACTCAAGCTAGATGCTCAAGTCCACAACTGGGCATCTAAAGGAACATCTCTGGGGGGACTGAGCTCGTCTCTTGAGCTGGTTATTCTCATTATTAAGGTGTAAATTGTCACTTATTTTGCCTAAACGTTTGTATGGCGTGACACCGTCGCCTCCTAACACAATTTCATTGTTCAGACCCTGGTTACCAAAAGCAGGGACGCAAGGATACTGTAATATATATATTGTAGATTATTCTCTCCAGGAGCCTCATCTAATTCTCTGAGGAATCTCCTGGAGGTGAGTTGTAACATATTCTATAGCATAATTTAAACTGATGAATCTCCTGGAGTGCTCTACTCTGGTCGCCCTCACAGCAGAATTAGATCTCATTACCAGAGCCTTAGGGATTCTCAGTGGACAGCCGCCCTCCGGTCGCCCTCTGTTGACAAACTCTGACCCTCTGATTACTCCGCTCCGAGGACGATGTTGCTGCCTATAGATATCCCTCCAGGCATAGCCAACACCTTGGGCTACCTGCAACATTACCTCCAAGGGCTGATCAAATGCCAGAATACCTCAGAACATGCTATTAATACCACTCTTACAGCCCTGACTGCCCAACTACAACAAATCACTCAACTCATGACCAGCCCTGCTCCTGTACCAACTCCAACCATTGCTCTGCCTCCGATACCCATGTTCCCCCCTCCTGTTAGCTCTCCTTCCCCTGTTCTGACCGCTTTGCCCAAACAGCGAGCAAGGCCAAAACTCCCCTCTCCTCCAGACTTCTTTGGTGAATGAAGTTTCAGTCAAGCCTTCTTCAACTCTTGTATGCTATATTTATACCTGGCCCTAGAGCGGTTCAGCTGTAATGAGGAAAAAATCTTCTGGACCCTTACCTTTTTCAAGGATGGATGGGCTGCAAGGTGGTCCGAGAACCTCTTTTATCAGGAGGCAGATACTGGCATTTTTCCCATTCAATCCTAGGCCGACTTCAAACAATAGTTCCGGAGTCAGTTCTTTCTGGTCAATGTGGAAGTGGATGCCATTAATACTTGGGAAGGGTCTTCGTACTATCAAGGAAACTGGACCTGACCTTAGCCTCGAATACTAAATACATGGACCCCTAGACCCTAGTGGTAAAATTCTGCTGAGGACTCAAGTTAAACATCCAAAGTCAGATCACCACAATGCCCTTCAGATGACCTACAGACACCGATCCAGAAGCCTGGTACACAGCAGTCCAGAGGATCGACCAGGCACAGTTGGCGAATGAAGCCTTCCAATCTACGCTCCGGTCAACGACCTCAACCCCCACATACTCTGCCCTTCTGTGATCGACCCCTTTCTTGGTACTCTGCCCCCCATTCCACCAAGGCCCCTTCCACCTACACCATCAGGAGGAATACCCATGGACATAGACGTAGCCTAGAAAACATGCTCTTTACCTCCACAAGGGTGCTATTGGTGCAGAGAGGCCAACCATCTTGTGAGGGACTGTCTCCACTGCTTGGATGTCTGAAGGTTAACTGTGGAACAGAAGGAGGAGTTGATTGAAGACTTAATGGCCTTGAAGGATGCAGTAGAGGAGGAGAAAGTTTGCTCTGCCCTGGAAGAGGATTTTGCTTAGCGTAGCCAACAAAAAGTGCACCCCGGTTGCTACTAGTAAATAGGTTCGCTGTATTGAATGTAGAAAAGATCAATACAAATACCAGTGAACCTATAGACACACCCTCTTCCTCCACTCTGGACAGGAAAGCCCTACCTCAGAAGCCAAAATGGGAAAAGAGGTTACCCAAACAACTCTCCACCAACACCCTTGATACTTGTGGAATGTCCATCATCCTTCCTATAGAGATTAGCACCACCAACACCAGTGAAGTACATTCCGTCAAGGTACTTTTGGACTCCGGAGCTACGGGCAACTTCATAGATAAAAACTTTGTTCATATGAAAGGCATTAGTACTCGGAGTATCTCTCGCCCCATACTGGTGTACAATGTGGATGGCTCTCCTAACGAGGTAGGTCAGATCTCCGAAGTAGTGGATGTAGTCCTCTGTTACAAAACCCACTCTGAGAGAACACTCCTCACTGCCTCCAGCCTCAGAAGGCAGAGCATGATCCTTGGCTATACTTGGCTCAAGGACCATAACCTGAAGGTCAATTGGCAAACCAGAGAAGTATGGATAAACCGATGCTCCCCTCAATACGAAGGATACCACATGATACAAAAAGAACAAGCATCATGGAAGAAAATAGAGACTAGGGTCCTCAATGTTTGCCGATCTGGACTCCTTCTGGAGTATACGAAAGACTCAGAGGAGAACGAGACCCCCTTTCAGACATACGAAGTTGAATGCGAGCAAAAGGACAAACTCTTCGTGACGAGAATCCTCTCAGAGTCCACTATGAAAGACTTGCATGCCACCTTCATGACCTCCCAGAAACTCACCAAAGGAGTCCATCGGGCCTCAGAGGCATGGAGAGAATCTTTCACTCCATCCGACTGCATCAGAGGATTTGAATCTGTATTTGCCAAGGAAGACTTTGACATTCTCCCGGAGCACAGGCAATAGGACCATGCTATTGAACCTGTTCCAGGTTCAGAGCTCAGGTCGTTAAAAGTCTACCCTCTGTCTCTAGTAGATCAAAAGGAGTTGGACTCCTTCTTAGAGGAGAATCTGCACACTGGATGGATCTGTCTTTCCAAATCTCCCATAGCAGCTCCAGTATTCTTCATCAAGAAAAAGGATAGTTTGCTCCGGTTGGTTCAGGACTATTGTGCACTCAATTCCATGATAGTCAAGAACAAATACCTTTTCCCACTGATCTTCGAACTCGTATCCCAACTCCACGGAGCTAGATGTAAGAAAGCTAAACTCCAAGCTGGAATAAAGCCAACTGCTCTTTGTTCAGTGATTGACAAAGAGAACTTGGTAGAGTACCCATTAGATTTGCTACACTATATATACAATTACTATTATGGCTATGCATCTTGTCTCCCATAGTCCTCATGCTCATCAGCTGACTTCTGTGTCACATGCTGTGACCATAACTTGTGACTATGTGTGATGTAACCATAACCATGACTATTCTGTGACCTTGGTCACACCTTTTGTGACTCTGTGACTGTCACATAATATTTCCCATGCTCTACCTTAGTAATAATCTAAAAGAAAAGAAATATAAATATTGACTTAGCCATTTTGCCAAGTCATGACATTGAGCACATTGTCTTCATCAAACATCTCTTCTTTCATCTCTCTATCTGACCTCTCTTGTCCTTCTACTACTCCTCTATACCTTTTCACATCTTTGAGCCTCAGTCTCCTTCTGTTAGGTTTGCAATGTAGCCCTCAAGAGGACTCGTCTTGCTAGTTCTTGCTATAATTAGCCATCAGCAATAATGACCCTGCTCTGATAGTAACCTAAACATTATAAATAAGTCACTGCCACCAAGACATGACATCATCCTTATAGAAAACATCTCTAAGGTCCTTTCCACTCTTGAGAGCACTCTAGAGGAGAGTTCTGTTATAAATCTGTTATGAAATTCTCTAGATAATCTTTATGAGGTCTCTGTAGTGGTGGTCACAGCCACTACTCTGCTACTCAAGTGGGGTACTCGAGTCCACAACTGGGCATCTAGGAAATATCTCTGGGAGACCGAACTTGTCTCTCGAGCTAGTTATTCTCGTTATTATGGTGAAAAATATCACTTTTATTACCTAAATGGCTGTCTGGCATGACATCATTGATAGAGAAGCAGAGTGGGAAGTAGAAGAGATACTAGATAGTCGCTAGCACCAGAGGAGGTTTTAGTTCCTGATTAAGTAGAAGGGTTTTAGCAAAAAACACAACTCTTAGGAGGTGGCCTCCGACGTCAAGGTACTAGACCTTGTCGCAAACTACTATTGAAAACACCCAGCTGTCCCAAGACACATCTGCCAGACAGACTTTGATGCTCTTTTCAAGTCCAGAACTATTGCTTTGAGGCGCAGCAACCTTGGAGGAGGGGTAAATGTAAGGGGACCCCTCCAACACGACTCCGGAGCCTGTATTAGCCCTCTGAAGTGACCCTGCAGCTGATTAAATATTACATAGTAATATTTAAACTCATCCCCATTGTTCTAAGTGCACTCTGTCGCCTCCTAATGCAATTTCATTGTTCAGACCCTGGTTATCAAAAGCAGGGAAGCAAGGACACTGTAATATATATATTGTAGATTATTCCCTCCAGGAGCCTCATCTAATTCTCTGAGGAATCTCCTAGAGATAGGTTGTAACATATTCCATGGAGTATAATTTAACTAAGGAATCTCCTGGGGTGTTCTGCTCTGGTTGCCCTCACAACATTCTCACTAGATGAAATAATCTCTCTAAGGATGAGAGGAATAGACTCACAGTAGCAATTTAGAATCTTTTTAAGGCAACAAAAAAAGATCTCAGCATGGGACAAACAACAAGAAAAGCAAAAGAGCCTGATAACTTCGAAGGGAACCCAGAAGATGTTACTACATGGTGTCAACACATGACCATGTACTTTCAGAGTAATGGCATCAAAAACAAATGGGAACAAATTGAGATAGTACTAGGAAAAATCAGAAAAGGATAACAGAGCACAACAATGGGCTGATACCTAGATCAGAAAATTCTTGCCATTTCAAGAAGAATAGAAGAACAACAACTTGGATGAAGGGACAGAACTAGATGTGAAGACAATGAAGAACAAATCTCCTTTCAATTCATAAAACAAAATGACTAAGGAGATAAGAGAGTTTTTCATCTCAACTGAAACACAAACACATACTATTGAACAAATTCATTAACTTCAACAAGACAGCAAGATAGTAGAAGATTACTGGAGCAAGTTCTGCACTTGAACAGACCTGACTGGATATAATGAGGTAGCCTTGGTTAGCATTTTCAAAAGGGAACTTCATCCAGGCCTAGCACACAAATTAGTGGAATTGAGGCAGATGAAAAATTCAGATAGCCTTAACAGATGGTATGAGTCAGCACTGGACTATGAAAGGGCTAGAAGGGAGGCAAATACAGAGTTTGAAGACCAAGAAGAGAAGAGTAGTAGACAAGATCAAGCAGAGATGACATGAGAGGAGAAAGTGGCTCTAGCAGTTCTAAGGCAAGACCCAGAAGCCATAGATATAGATAGAATAAAAAGGCAAGGAGTTTATTTTAACTGTGGTATAAAGGAACATATTGCTGCAAAGTACCCAAAGCTAAGAAAAGAGAGAAAGTACTTTAGAAGAAGAGTTAGGTTGGAAAAAGAAGTAAATGAGATGTTAACAGATGAGATGAGAGAGTTTATTAGAAGTCAAATGGAGGATTTTGGTAAGGGCAAGGAGTGAGCACCAGCTTGTCTGCCTCCATTGTAGATTCAAAGATATGTTTACCTAATTCTTCAATAAATGAGCTTTTGAACTATTTTGGTACCAGAAACTTTGGAAAAACAAAGGGATATACAGTAGAATAGGTAGCACAAAAGAGATGAGAGAAAAACTCAGACACAGCTATCTCAATCCTGGTCTTACCAGTCTTAGAAATGTAATGAAGACAGAGTAAAGGAATTAAACATGTTAACAGACAAAGAAGTAGTTTGAGAATTGCTAGAAATGGAGAAACTAAATGTAACCAGAAAACTCAGAAACAAGGAACTCAACATAAAAGTCAAACTGATAACAATTGACTCCATGAAAACCTACTTCAAAATAGTACTCATTGATTCAGGATACACAAGCTCCTGCATTAGCCAAAAGTTCATTCAGAAGAAAAAGCTGGAAACAAAGAAATATATTACCCCAATCACTTGCTACAATGTCAATAGATCTCCAAATAAGTCTGGTAGCATCACTGACTTCATTGAGATGAACATGATCATTGGAGACCACATTGAATGAATCTCTTTTGCAGTCATAGATCTAGGAAAGGCTGACTTATTCCTAGAATATGAGTGGCTACAACATCATAATCTAGCTATAGACTAGAAGCTCTTTTGCCTAAACCTTGACAAGTGTAAAACCTGGTGTAGAAGAATAACAGAAGAAGAAGAGCCATAAGATATTGAGAACAACATAAAGGAAGTAAAAGAAGGGGAGAGAATCCTATACATTAATCTAGAGAAGAAAGTGCTAAGAAGAAACAAAGTGGAAGAGAGAAAAGTGAAAAGCAAGGAGAAAAGTTTTGAAGAAACTGTTCCAAAGGAATACTGGAAGTTTAGAGAGTCAGTCTTTGACAGAAAATCATTTGATCAACTACTACCAAGATGGCCCTGGGACCATACCATTGAACTCATTCCAGGAGCAACATTAAGGAACTGTAAAATCTACTTACTAAGTGCAAAAGAACAAAAGGAGCTTGACAAATTCTTAGATAAATATCTTTAATCAGAAAGAATTAGACCATCAAAGTCTCCCTATGCTTCACCTTTCTTCTTTGTCAAGAAGAAAAATAGCTCACTTCGTCTAGTACAAGATTATCGATGTCTAAATGAACTGACTATCAAAAATAAATATTCTCTTTCACTCATCCAAGAGTTGACTGACAAGGTCAAAGGAGTATAGTATTTTACAAAACTTAATATCAGATAGGGTTACAATAATGTGAGGATTAAAGAGGGTGATAAGTAGAAGACAGCATTCAGAACCAATAGAGGACTCTTTGAACCATTTTGGCTTGTGCAACTTACCAGCAACCTTTTAACTAATGATGAATACCTTATTCTGAGATCTTATCAATTAAGGGAAGGTAGTTGTCTAGATAGATGATATCCTAATCTTCTCAAAGACCTTGGAAGAATACTCTGGAATTGTAAAGAAGGTACTTAGGATCTTGAGCGATAACAAATTATCAATTCAAACAAAAAAATGTCATTTTCATCAAACAAAGATTGACTATCTAGGGGTGATTATCTCAAAGAATAGTGTCAAAGTCAACTCTATCAAGATTAAGAGAGTTGCTGAATGGTCAGAACCCAAAGAAAAGCAAGAAGTATGGCAATTTCTAGGCTTTTGAAACTTCTACAGATGCTTTATTCAGGGTTTGCCAAGGTTACTAAACCTCTAACAGAGCTGACAGAAAAGATAGAGTGGAAATGGAGAATAGAAGAGAGAAATGTCTTTGAAAAGCTAAAAAAATTAATAATATCAACCTGTATTCTTACAATACCTAATGCTGACCACAAGCTATATATGGAAGTTGTGTCATGACTTGGCAAAATGGCTAAGTCAATATTTATATTTCTTTTCTTTTTCTTTTCTTTTCTTTTAGATTATTACTAAGGTAGAGTATGGAAAATATCATGTGACAGTCACAGAGTCACAAAGGTGTAACTGAAGTCACAGAATGGTCATGTCACAGTCATGTCACACATGGTCACAGTCACAGAATGTAACAAAGAAATCAGCTGACAGGCATGAGGACTGTGGAAGACAAGGTGCATAGCCATGATAGTAATTGTATATATAGTGTAGTAAAATCTAACGAGGACTCTATTGAGTTCTTTTTGTCAATCACTGAACAAAAAGCAGTTGGCTTTATTCCGGCTTGGAGTTTAGCTTCCTTACAAGTTGATGCTTTGGGGTATACTATAGGAGAAGTCTTGTCTCAACAACAACCTGATGAATCATGAAGACCCATCTCATTTATTTCCCAATCACTAAGTGAGATAGAAAGAAACTACAAGATCTATGATTGTGAGTTGCTAGTAGTAATGATAGGACTAAGACAATGATACCTATACCTCATAGGAACAAAGCAAGTCAATGTAAGGGGATACCCTAGGAATGGCCTAGACTGCTGAGTCAGCTCCTATCTAAGGGACTAACCTAACTTAGTAAGTTGTCTTTCTATCTCTCCTTTACCTTCTTGTCTAGTATCACCTTGATGGTGTCTGTTCTATAAATAGGACTAGTGATATTATTAGTTAGTGCTCACGTGACTGTGGTGCACAGACCATCGATTATAGTATATATAGTTGCTTGTATAGGTAGATCAATTCTTACTTGAATATCATCTTAGCTTCTGGGACTCTTACCTAGCTTTAAGATTAATTGCCTCTGAGTGATTCCCTAACAGTCGAGATCTAAACAGACTATAAAAACCTAAAATACTTCAAACAGCCATAGAAGTTAAACTAGCAACAGGCTTAATAGCTACCTGAGCTCTAGGACTATGGCTTCAAATTAATCCATAAGCTAGGAAGTACAATGAAGAAGGTTGACATACTATCTCACTGTTCTGATCATAATTCTGGAAGAAATAACAATGAGGAAAAAATAATATTAACCCTAGAAATGTTTTGGTCAATCTGTCTAGCAAATAGAGAAGCAAGTGGAAGGAAATAGAAGGAGCAGAAGAGTTTGTTGAAGAGGAGGTGAGAGCAACAGTAGAGAGTGGAAATGAAAGATGACGAAAAGAAAAAAAAGTGATAATCTAGAAGGAAAGAGTCTATATTCTAGACTCAGCAACACTTCAAGAAGAGATTCTTTGGCTACATTATGATCAAGAACTTGCTGGACACTCTGGATATACCAAAACTCATAAACTCATTACACAAAATTATTGATGGCCAAGGATAATAGAGGATATCAAGAGATATGTTACTAGTTGTAAAAGTTGTCAAACCAACAAACCAGACCAACAAAAAAGAAGAAATTACCTTTATCCTAATGAAGTCCTAACCCAGTCATAGGACATTATCAGTGTTGATCTGGTAGGACCATTACCAATCTCATCTAGCTATAATGGAATCATGCTAGCAGTTGATTATTTCTCCAAAATAGCAAGATATATTCCAATTAATATGGAAATTTCGTCAAGAGGTGTTGCTCAAAAACTATAGAAGAAGATGTTCAAGAATGTGGGGCTACCTTGGAAGGTTATTAGTGACTGAGGACCTCAGTTTATGTCCAACTTCATGAAAGAGTTGTGCTTACAGCTAGAAATTGAACAGAATCCCTCTACTGTCTATCACCCATAGACTGACAGCCAAGCTGAGCAAGTAAATCAAGAGTCAAAACAATATCTTTGCCTCTATATCAGTTACAGGCAGGATGACTAGGTAGAATGGCTGCCACTTGCTGAGTTTGCATATAACAACTGAAGCTACTCAAGCACAGGATGATCTCCTTTCTTTGTCAACCTAGAGAGGCACTCAAATACAGGTAGTGAGGTCAAGGGGACAGAAGAGAAGGTCTCAACAGTAGATGAATTCCTAGAAGGAATAAGAGAGATGAGGCAAGAAGTAAAAGAGGCTCTAAAGAAGACTAATGAGATAATAAAGAGAAAATTTGATGGAAAGAAAAGGAGTAAGCAAGAAAACAGAGCAGGGGAACTAATATGGGTTGATGGGTCCAATCTAAGTGGTAGTCATCCATCAAAGAAATTATTATTCAAAAGGGATAGACCATTTCCGGTTGTAAGAAAGATAGACAAGTTATCATATAAACTACAAATTCCCAAGACATGGAAAAACCTCCACCCAGTTATTAATAAGCCATGATTGAAGCTATATGTCAGACCTGCCTTTGACTAACAGCAAGAACAGTTCAACACAAATTTGAAACCTATGGGGACTTAGAATAGCTGCAAAATATTGAAGAAATACTAGACTCTCAATGGAGAGAGAACCAGTTACAATATCTCATTAAGTGGAGAGGACAGCCATTGGAAGAGATGACCTGGGAATATCATTCAGATGTTTGTAAAGGGGCTAATAAAGCTTGCTATGACTTTCACCATAAACACCCTGATATACCATGCATACCCATAATCAGAATTCTGGAGAATATATATGCCAACATTGCAAGGATGCAATTCTAGAAAAAAAGTAATGTAACGAATCTTAGTTACCTATAGGTAACTCACAAGTCATATGACTCTCATTGTATGGTAGCAACATATCTTAGTAAATCCCTAGCTTTGAGCTGGTATACACATATTCATCAATTCCCTAACATAGGGTTGATAGTTTTGTAACAAGAAGCTTCACTCTAAAAACACATAGTATGTAAGAGCAACTAGAGCAGAGTATCTCTGGGAGAATCCTAAGAGTATAGGATGAGGCTCCTAGAGGAATAATCTATACTATTATAGCAAGTACAGCATCATTTCACTAGTCCTACTAGTCAGGAACAAGAGTTTCAAGAGCAAGCTCAAAGTGTCTAAATATTACATAGTAATATTTAATCAGTGCAAGATTACTCTGGTGGTCTAAACTAGTATGTCAGAAGTGGAAACAATAAAGTCCCCTTACATAGTAAGTAGTTAGACTCCTAGTCTAGGCAAATGCCCAAGTTCTCCTCAGAGTCAAGTATTCTTTGAGAGAAGTTTTTATAAAGTAGAAAGTGAAGATAAAGTCTTAATCACTCAAAGTAGCCTTTTAGCTCTAGAGCAATAGAGGACAAGATGATAGGGGGTCTTCTTTTTTGTACCTTTCTATACTACTAGAGTATTATATTATAATTACAAAGCAAGAATACAACAAAAGAAAAAAAACATATAAATTACTAAAAGTAGCAAGAATAGAATAATAAGAAATGGACTCTATCAATTATATGGCAATGGTGTAGTGATTAAGCCTAGACAACTTAGAAACTCTCTGTTGGGAAATCAAGCTGATACTATGATCTAACTGAATTTTTAGGAACCTTCTGGAATTCTTATTTAGTATATAAGGTTGATATTCATTGTAATTATTGGTTTACAATGGAATATATTTTATTCCAAGTCAAACCAACATGTGACTGGGTTTCTGTAATATCCTTCTAGTCCAAGTTGAAAAGGAGAAAAGAGAAGCTGCTCCCCAAAATAAATTTGAAGTATTGAAGAGTAGAGTAATGCAGTGTGGTGTAGAGGGAAAAACGATAAGGAGACAAGAAGTAGTAATAGTCAAATGCTTTAAGTATGGAAAGGAGGGACACAAATGTAGAGAATGTGTAAGAGTGACCAGAGCAGAGCACTCCAGAAGATTTCTCAGTTAAATTACACTCCATAGAATATGTTACAACTTACCTCCAGGAGATTCCTCAGAGAATTAGATGAGGCTCCTGGAGAGAATAATCTACAATATATATATTACAGTGTCCTTGCTTCCCTGCTTTTGGTAACCAGGGTCTGAACAATGAAATTGCATTAGGAGGCAATGCAGTGCGCTTAGAATAATGGGGGTGAGTTTAAATATTACTATGTAATATTTGATCAGCTGCAGAGTCACTCCAGAGAACTGATACAGGCTTTGGAGTCGTGTGTGAGGGGTTTCCTTATAGAATGTCCTTTATAGGAGAAAGTAGAAAGGAGGAGAGTAAAAGAGAGAGTGGTGTATGCAGCTATACCATAAAAGACACAGTATGAAGAAAAGCTGGTGCGTCCCACACAGGAAAAGGCACAGGAATGGAGGAGGAGTTTGGTGTCTATCTTACAATGAAGAGCACAGAAACATTATGGAAAAGACATCCCAGAAGAGGCGCACTTATTAGAGTTGGGATGGTATATGAAGGATGTAGTAGTATTGTACTTAGTGTGCAAGAAATGTGGAAAGCAGGGGTGCTATGTAAAAGAGAACAGGGAACAGGGGGTGATTTTTAGGAGGTAGTTAGAAAAATTGAAGTAGTGTGGATGTCTAAAGAAAAAGGAGAGGAAGGCGATACACTCTAGAGAGAAAAAAGTGCAACAAGGTAGTGTACGGGCAAGAGCCCTAGAAGGCACAGCAAAAGAGGGAAGTAACCAAAGGGAGGTCAGGAGAACCTTCAAAATGTTAAGAAAAGTATAGTTAAACATTGGGGTAGAAAAATTAAATATGCATGAAGATGTAACAGTGAAAGCACTCTTTGTCATGACTTGGCAAAACAGCTAAGTCAATATTTATATTTTTTTTCTTTTTCTTTTCTTTTCTTCTAGATTATTACTAAGGTGGAGTGTGGGAAATATCACATGACAGTCATAGAGTCATAAAAGATGTGACATCAGTCACACTGGTCATGTCACATATCACGGTCATAGCATATGATGAAGTAGTCATATGATGGGAATAACATGAGGACCATAGGAGGATGTTACATAGCCACCAAAGTAAAATATATAAGTAGTGTAGAGAATGAAATAGGAACTCTATCGAGTTCTCCTTGTCAACTCAGACTTGGAGTGGATTTAAGTCGTCTTGGCTAAAGTCTTACACTTTTGGATAGTGGCACAACAGGGATATTTATGAATAAGAGAACTGCAGCAAGATAAGTTGCAGAAATTAGAAAGGTCAATACCAGTTAGAAACATTGATGGAACAAACAATAGTAGAGGGGCCATTATATATTAAGTAGAAGTGAATGTGTACTATAAAGGCCATGTTGAAAGAATGAGGATAGACATGTGCAATTTGAAAAAGACAGAAGTAATACTGGGAATGCCATGGTTACAGGCACATAACCCAGAAATAAATTGGGAAACTGGAGAGATTAAAATGACAAGGTATTTACCCTTGTGTGGTAGGACAGGACAAAAGAAAAAGAGAAAGAAGGTTAAAAGGGTAGCCACTTTAGAAAAAGAAAAGATTGTTAGGTGGGCAATTGTCATGACTTGGCAAAACGGCTCAGTTATTTTCTATTTTCTATTTTCTTTTTCTTTTATTTAGTTGAATTACTATTATGAAGATAAAGCATGGGTGTCAAGGATGAGATAAATGAAGGACGGAGGAGAGGAGTAATAAATAGAAGTATACTCCGGAATGATGTACTGTACTACTTTAGAGAATAGATAGTACTTAGCAATGATGGAGAAACCAAAAGAAAGCTCTGACAGACAGAAAAAGATGTTGGAGTGGAGTACAACTTGATAAACAACCTTGGCTTTAACTTATGTATTGCACCCCAGTCTCCAGTCATGAGGTTGGTTGCTTATTTCAGAGTAGAGGGAAGTTGTCAGAACAGAGGTCCTAGAGAAGTAGGATAGAAACCAGAGTGGATAGAAATAGGATTAGAACTAAATGACATTAATTTATAAACTAAGGAAATATGCTGTAACTACTCAGTACTTATAGGAAGTCCAGAATAGGAGGAGAGTAGTCTACTATGCTATTCTACTATTTATAATTTCAGGAGAATTATTAGGAGAAATAAATTACATAATTGTCAGATTTTCAGAATATGACAATGGAAAAGGAGTCACGTCACTATTACAAAGTCACAAAAGGTGTAATGTCAGTCACAGAATAGTCACATCACAGTCACAGTTACAACATATGACAGGGTAGTCACATGATGGGTAACATGAGAACTGTGGAAGGTAAAGCGCATAGCCATGATAGTAGTTGTATATATAGTATAGAAAATCAAATGGAAACTCTATTGAGTTCTTCTTGCCAACTCAGATAAGGAGTGGGATTAAGTTGTTATGACTCAATCTTTACAGCAATAGACAATAAAAAAGATTGGGGAAAAGAGAAAGAAATTGAGATAGATCACAAAAAGATTGAAGAGTTGGTCCCTAGGAAAATTTTGAAGTGGAGAAAAGTATTTGGGAAGGTAGAATCTGAAAGAATGCCAACTAGGAAAGTTTGGGATCATGCTATAGATCTCAAAGAGATATTTAAACCACAAAAGAAAAGAATATACCCTCTATCCAAAAATGAAAGAAAGAAAGTCCAAAAATTCATGGAGGACCAGCTAAGAAAGGGGTATATCAGACCATCCAAATCTCCTCAAATGTCACTAGTGTTTTTTGTAAAAAAGAAAAATGGAAGTAAGCAAATGGTAATGGACTACTACAACCTAAACGACCAGATAGTAAAAAACAATTACCTACTACCATTAATTACAGAGTTAATGAGTAGCAAAAAGGTGTTTACCAAAATGGATCTGAGATGGGGGTTCAACAATGTAAGGATCAAGGAAGAGGATGAGTGGAAGGGAGCATTTACAATGCATGTGGGCTCCTTTGAGCCAATAGTAATATTCTTTAGAATGACAAACTTGCCAGCCATATTTCAGGTGATAATGAATGAAATTTTGAGAGACTTTATAAACAAAGAAAAGGTCGCAGCATTTATAGACAATGTGTTAGTAGGGACAGAAACAGAGGAAGAACATGATGAGATTGTAGAGGAGATATTAAAAAGATTAGAAGAAAACAACTTGTATATCAAGCCAGAAAAATGTGTATAAAAGGTTCATAGGACCTAATGGAATAGAGATGGAGAAAGAAAAGGTAGATGAAGTACTCAGCTAGCTAGAGCCAAAGAACACGAGAGATGTCAGGAAATTCTTGGGCCTCGCAAACTACTACAGGAGATTCATTAAAAACTTTGCTCAAGTAGCTAGGCTGATGAATAAATTGACAAAGAAGGATGTGAAGTAGCAGTGGAGAAGTGAACAGCAGAAGGTGTTTGACGAGCTCAAACAAGTTTTTACTACCAGACCAGTATTAGCAGCCCTCAACCTAAATAAGAATTTTAGGGTAGAAGCAGATGTGTCAAACTATACTATTGGGGGAGTGTTATCAATGAAATGCTCCAATAAATTGTGGAGACCAGTTGCTTTTATTTCTAAGTTGTTAAGTGATACAGAAAGAAACTATGAAATACATGATAAAGAAATGTTGGCAGTAGTCAGATGCTTGGAAGCATGGAGACACTTCCTAGAAAGAGCAACAACAAAGTTTGAGATCTGGACAGACCATAAGAACCTTGAATACTTCATGAAAGTGCAAAAGCTAAATCATAGATAAGCAAGATGAACGTTATACCTGCCAAGATTCAACTTTACACTGAAGCATGTTCTAGGGAGTAAGATGGAAAAAGCAGACAGCCTAAGCAGGAGACCAGACTGGAAAATAGAAGTCAAAAAGAACAACAAAAATGAAATGTTGGTAAAACCTAAATGGCTGGAGGCAAGAAGGACAGAGAAGGTGGAAATAATTGTGGAAGGAGTAAATCTACTAGAGAAAGTAAGACAGTCCAAAGTGAAAGACGATGAAGTAGTAAAAGCAGTGGAAGAAATAAAACAAGCGGAAATAAGAATGTTAAGAGACAAAGAGTGGAGAGGGATGAATGGTATAATATACAAAGAAGAAAAGGTCTATGTACCAAAAGATGATGAGCTTAGAGCAGAAATCATTAAGCTACATCACAATACACTAGTAGAAAGACATAGGGGGCAGTGGAAAACAGTGGAATTGGTCACTAGAAACTTTTGGTAGCCAGGAGTAACAAAAGAGGTCAAACAATATGTGGAGGGGTATAATGCTTGCTAGTATAATAAAAACCGCACAGAACAACCAGCAGAGAAGCTAATACCAAATTTAATTCCAAAGAAACCTTGGATGCATATATCAGCAGATTTCATTACTAAGCTGCCTTTAGCTCAAGAATACAACTCAATTTTAGTAATAGTCGACAGGTTAACAAAAATAGTACATTTTGTGTCTACTACAGAAAAGATGTTAGCGGAAGGATTAGCTAGGTTGTTTAGGGATAATGTGTAGAAATTACATGGGTTACCTGAAAGCATCATCTTAGACAGGAGACCTTAGTTTGTGACAGGAATAATGTGGGAGCTAAATAGGATGTTGGGGATCAAGAGTAAATTGTCAACAGTGTTCCACCCTTAAACAGATGGGCAAACAAAGAGGGTGAACCAAGAATTAGAACAGTACTTAAGAATGTTTATTGATCATAGACAAGAGCAATGGCCTAAATGGTTGAAAACAGCAGAATTTGCATACAACAATAAAACACACTTGAGTACTAGGACATCACCTTTTAAGGCAAACTATAGACAGAATTCCAGGATGAGTTTCGAGAGAAGAAAGAAGGGAAAATACAAAGGGACAGAAAGACTTGTAGAAAAGATGAAAGAAATCTAGAAAGAAGCCAAAGCAGTACTAGAAAAGATGCAAGAAGAGATAAAGAAGTATATAGACAAGAAAAGAGCAGAAGTTAACGAGTATAAAGTAGGAGACTTGGTAATGCTAAGCACTAAGGATCTGAAATATCAGATGGTTGGAGAGAGGACAGAAAAGCTAACAGAAAGATTTGTTGGGCCTTACAAAGTAAAGAAAATTGTATTATCAAATGCAGTGGAATTAGAGCTACATAATACAGTAAAAATACACTTGGTAGTAAACATTAGTAAATTATGTAAATACATAGGGCAAGTAGAAGGGCAAAGAAAAGAACAACCAGCTTCAGTAATAATTGAAGGAGAAGAGAAGTGGGAGGTAGAAAGAATTTTGAACAAATGAAGAATAAGAGGAAAGGACAAGTATTTGGTGAGATGGAAAGGGTTCACAGCAGAATCAGACACTTGGGAGGGAAAGGAGAATTTGGAGAACACAAAGGAAGCAATCAAAGAATTTGAAAGGGAGTACCAATGGGACATAGAGAAAGTAAATAGGCAAAAAAAAGAAGAAGGAATGTTTAAAAGGGAAGAATTACCAGGAAGGTTTATGGTGAAGAAATTATTTGGGTGGTCAGATAAGAAGTATGATGAAGAATATTGGGGAAGTGTCAAGTACAGAGCAGAACAGGACGGAGTGGGCCGGAGTGGAGTGGAATTACTCCGGAATAGAGAGGATTGACAACAAAGTAGGAACAACCTTGGCCTCAGCTCATGCGCTGTGCCTCGATCTGCTGTCGCATGTGTGGTTGCGTATTTCAGGAGGACTGAATTATTGTCAGGAGTTCAGGAGAGGAGTGGTATGAATTGATAGGAGTGAGGATAGGACAAGGAGAAGCCGTAAACGACTTTAATCTACGAACTAAGGAATTAGGATGTAACTACTGGAGTACTTATA
>Ga0157361_1000414_pt1 | contig 17843 bp, 17 predicted proteins | sample AttlaeALBM2_FD_111481 | JGI IMG/M metagenome (GOLD analysis project Ga0157361, IMG submission 111481) | Fungus gardens microbial communities from leaf cutter ant in Ribeirão Preto, State of São Paulo, Brazil - Atta laevigata ALBM2 | ecosystem: Host-associated > Fungi > Mycelium > Unclassified ...
AACGCAATTATCCACTTCATGATTAATCCTCCGCTCTGAAGCTTTAAGTATGCACAAAATCTGGTCAGAATGCCGCATGAAACAAAAGATTCATGCGCATAGAGTTGCACTATAAAAGTGCGAACGCACTGCAACAATCGTTTCATCATTATGTCTCTTTTATAAAAAACCATAGTTATCAACACGCTGTCTGTTGGCACGCATCTGGTACAGAAGTTGCAGTATCTCCCTGTCTGAGCACAGGAGAGCATGATGAAAGTGATTGTTATTGGCGCCGGTATCGGCGGAATGAGTGCTGCTATCGCCCTGGAACGGGCGGGCTTTGAGACGGAAGTCTATGAGGCCGTTGCGGAGATGAAACCGGTTGGCGCAGCCATCTCCGTCTGGCCTAACGGCGTGAAATGCCTGAATGCCCTCGGTCTGAAACAGCCGCTGCGCGCGCTGAGCGGCAATATGGCCTGGATGGCTTATCACGATGCGCGAAGCGGTGCCCCCCTGACCCGCTTCAGCCTGGATCCGCTGGTGCAGCGCACCGGTGAATATCCTGCGCCGGTATCACGCGCCGGGCTGCAGGCGATGCTGCTTGATACTTATGGCCGGACGCGCGTTCGCTTTGGCAGGCGCGTCACGCATGCTGAACAAACCTCGCAGGGCGTTACCGCTTTCTTTGCCGACGGCAGCGAAGCCACAGGCGACCTGCTGATCGCTGCGGACGGCACGCACTCTGTACTGCGCGAGGCGGTTCTGGGCGAGCGCGTGGCGCGTCGCTATGCGGGCTATGTAAACTGGAACGGGCTGATTAGCGTGGATGAAGCGATTGCACCCGCCGATCAGTGGACCACTTTTGTCGGCGACGGCAAGCGCGTGTCGCTGATGCCGGTTGCCGGCAACCGCTTCTACTTCTTCTTTGATGTGCCGCTACCTGCCGGCCTCGCTCAGGATCGCACCACGCTGCGCGCCGATCTCAGCGGCTATTTCGCCGGCTGGGCCGAACCGGTGCAGCGGCTGATAGCGCAGCTCGATCCGCTCACCACTAACCGGGTCGAAATACACGATACCGAACCCCTTACCCGCTTTGTGCGCGGACGCGTGGCGCTGCTGGGCGATGCAGCCCATAGCACCACCCCCGATATTGGTCAGGGCGGCTGCGCGGCAATGGAAGATGCCGTGGTGCTGGCACAAACGCTGGCGACACATTCGCTGGGGGTGGAAGATGCGCTGCTGCGCTATCAGGCGCGCCGGCTGGACCGCACCCGCGACCTGGTGCTGAAGGCACGCAAGCGCTGCGACGTGACGCACGGTAAAGAGCCCGCGCTGACGGCAGCCTGGTATGAAGAGCTAAAAACCGAAAGCGGCGAGCGGGTGCTGGCTGGCATGTGCGACACAATCTGCGGTGGCCCGATGGGATAGCGCGCCACCGCTTCTGCCCTACTCTGCGCTTAATCCGCGATGGCGCAGCATCGGCTCTGGCGCTGGCGCTTTACCGCGCCAGCTCAGCCAGACGTGCTGCAGATCGCTGCTGTTTCCGCGTGACAAGACCAGATCCCGGAAGCGCTGCCCGTTTTCCCGCGTCAGGCCACCCTGTTCAGTGAACGCCTGATAACCATCGTCAGCCAGCATCTGCGTCCAGATATAGGCGTAATAGCCTGCCGCATATCCTCCTCCCCAGATGTGACGAAAATAGCTGGAGCGATAGCGCGGCGGCACTGCTGACAGCGCAATGTTTTCTGCCTGCAGCGCCTGCCGTTCAAAATGTTCCACATCCTGTGGCTTATCGTGCGCGGAGAGGGAGTGCCACTGCAGATCCAGCAGCGCCGCGGCCAGCAGTTCGGTCATGTCATAACCTTTATTAAAGGTAGCGGCCTGTACCATTTTTTCGCGCAGCGCAGCGGGCATCGGCTCCCCGGTTTCCCAGTGGCGCGCATAGCTGGCGAACACCGCCTCATGACTGGCCCAGTGTTCGTTAATCTGCGACGGAAACTCCACAAAATCGCGCGGCGTGGCCGTACCGGAGAGGCTGGCGTAGCGCTGGCTGGCAAACAGGCCGTGCAGCGCATGACCAAATTCGTGGAACAGCGTGATAACATCATCCCAGCTCAGCAGCGCCGGCTGGCCAGGCTGCGGTTTGGTATAGTTGCAGACGTTGTAGATCACCGGTTTCTGATCCAGCAGCGCAGACTGGTCAACAAAGTTGCCCATCCATGCCCCGCCGCTTTTATTATCACGAGCGAAAAAGTCGGTATAAAACAGCGCCAGCGGCGTCTCATCGGCGTCGAAAATCTCATAGACGCACACATCCGGATGATAGACCGGCAGATCGTGGCGCCGGCTGAACCGAATACCGTACAGCTGCGTGGCGGCCCAGAACGCGCCGCGCTCCAGCACGCTATCCAGCGCGAACCAGGGGCGAATAGCGTCTTCATCAAAGTCATATTTCGCCTGGCGCACCTGCTCTGCGTAAAAATTCCAGTCCCAGGCGCGCAGGTCAAATCTCTGCTGCTGCTCAGCCATCAGCTGTTCTATCTCTGCGGCCTCGCGCCCGGCGCGCTCGCAGGCTGCCGGCACAATATTGCGCATAAAGTCCAGCGCGGCATCCGGGGTTTTCGCCATCTGATCCTGCAGGTTCCACGCCGCATAGCTGCTATAGCCCAGCAGCGCGGCCTGCTCCGCCCGCAGCTGCGCCATACGCGAAACCAGCGGCCGCGTATCGTTAACATCGTTACGCTCACAGCGCTTCAGCGCCTGCTCAAACAGCGCTTCCCGCGTGGCGCGGATGGTTAACCGGCTCAGCGCTGGCTGCTGCGTGGTGTTTTGCAGCGGGATCAGCCACTGATTATCCAGACCACGTGCGGCCGCAGCGGCACGCGCCTGCTCCAGCGCTGCATCGTCGAGTCCCGCCAGCGCCTCCGGGCTGCTGACGGTGTAAGCGGCTGACTGCGTCGCCGCCAGCAGACGGTTACCAAAGCGGGTGCTGAGGCCTGCCAGCTCCTGATTGATGTCGCGCAGCCGCTGTTTTTCATCATCACTCAGGCTGGCTCCGGCCAGCTGAAACGCCTGCCGGGTAACCTCCGTCAGCCGCACCGCCTCTGCGTCCGGGCAGGCGGTACTGCGCTGCTGCCAGACTGCCTCCAGCCGGGCGAAGAGCGCGCTATTGAGGTAGATCTCATCGTGCAGCGCCGCCAGGGCGGGCGTAATGATCTCTTCCACCTCCTGCAGGCGTGGCGACGTATTCGCTGCCGTCATGGCTGAAAAGACCTGCCACACCCGGCTCAGTAAGAGGCCGCTGCGCTCCAGCGCTTCAAACGTATTAGCAAAGTCCGGTGGCGCAGGGTTTGCGATAATCGCGGCGACTTCGCGGCGCTTCTCTTCGATGCCCGCTTCCAGCGCCGGCAGAAAATCGTCTTCGCTTATCTGATCGAACGGCGGCGCCTGATACGGCAGCGTGCTGGCGCTAAAAAAGGGATTGGCGGATCGGTTCATTATCGCTCCTGATAATCAGCAACGCCGCAATAGCCTGCGGCAGAGAGCCTTTATCCTGGCACGCCGGTGTGCGGGCAACAACCCGGCGTGCTGCCCGCCCTCTCTTTTTGCCACACCGGCTGGCCATTTACCCAGGTCTGCGCAATGTTGCGATCGTCACCCAGCGTCATCAGAACAAACAGCTGCTCGAAGATATCTTTACTGTTGCCATGACGCAGCTGCTGCAGCGGCGATACGGCCGGATCCAGCACCACAAAATCCGCCTCTTTGCCGGGCGCAAAGTTGCCAATTTTATCGTCGAGATCCAGCGCCTGCGCCCCGCCCAGCGTGGCGCGATAAAGCGCTTCGCAGGCGGTCAGCTTATAGTGCTGCAGCTGCCCGACTTTATACGCCTCGCCCAGCGTCTGCAGCAGGTTGAAGGTGGTACCAGCGCCAACGTCAGTGCCGATCCCCATGCGCACGTTCTCCTGCCAGCAGCGTTTGAGATCAAACAGCCCGCTGCCAAGAAACAGATTTGAAGTAGGGCAAAATGCGATGGCTGAACCGGTGTCGTGCAGGCACTGCCACTCATGGTCCTGCAGATGCAGGCAGTGGGCAAATACGCTGCGTGCGCCAGTGAGCTGATAGTGGTGATAGACATCGAGATAGCCGTTGCGCTCGGGAAAAAGCTCTCTGACCCACGCCACCTCCTGCGGATTTTCACTCAGGTGCGTATGCAGCCAGGTATCGGGAAACTCTCTCCGCAGCTGACCTACCCGTTCCAGCAGCTGTGGCGAAGAGGTCGGCGCAAAGCGTGGGGTCAGCGCATAGCCAAGACGGCCGCGCCGGTGCCAGCGCTCAATCAGCGCCCGCGTCTGCTGATAGCTCGTTTCGGGGGTTTCAGTCAGGTAGTCCGGCGCGTTGCGGTCCATCATCACTTTACCGGCAATGAGCCGCATGCTGAGCCGCTCCGCCGCGCTGAAGAGCGCGTCAACCGACTGCGGATGCACCGTGCCAAACACCAGTGCGGTAGTGGTACCGTTAGCCAGCAGCTGCTGCAGGAAAAAATCGGACATCTTTGCCGCATGGGTTGCACAGTGATACTGCTGCTCAACCGGAAAGGTATAGTTATTCAGCCAAGTCAGCAGCTGTTCGCCAAACGCGCCCATCATTTCCGTCTGCGGATAGTGAATGTGGGTATCGATAAACCCCGGCACAATCAGCTTGCCGCGCAGGTCCGTGACCCGCCGGCTATCCACCCGTAGCGCCGCGCTGCTCCAGCTCTCCAGGCTGACAATTTTTCCTGCACGCAGCGTGAGCAGACCATCAGCGAAATAGCGTGCGGCGTCACTCAGCGCCTCTGGCTGATCTACCGTGCGGGTAAAATCAAAAAAACTGGCGCGCAGCAGCGTCTCGTTGTCAGCATTCATAACTCATCCTCTCAGTAAGATAAAATGAGTGTGCAAAAGCCGTGCCAGTTCAGGGTTATTTACCTGCTAAATCATAAGGTTAGGCTAAAAGAGAGGCAACCGGATGCGCAAACGATTACGTGCATCTGCACCGGCGTTAAGATCTGCTGGCGACCGCTCACGCTGCACCATGATGCATCAGCGCGGTGCACGCCTGCACCCTGTTAACGCATGCCGGCGACAGAGAGTTTGCCGGCCGCTTTTTTTCAGCAGGCGAAGAATGATGGTGATATGGTTAAACGCGGACTACCTGAAAACAGTTAAGGAACAGTGAGATGATTATTTTTGTTACCGGTGCTACTGCGGGGTTTGGTGAAAGTATTACCCGTCGCTTCATTGCCACAGGCCATAAAGTGATCGCCAGCGGGCGGCGCGCCGAACGGCTGCAGGCGCTGAAGGATGAGCTGGGTGAAAACCTCTATACCGTTCAGCTCGATGTGCGTAATCGTGCCGTTATCGAGGAGGTCATCGCTACGCTGCCGGCAGAGTGGCGCAACATTGATGTACTGGTCAACAACGCCGGCCTGGCGCTGGGCACTGAGCCAGCCCATAAAGCCAGCGTCGATGACTGGGAGAATATGATCGACACCAATACCAAAGGCCTGGTTTTCATGACCCGGGCGCTGCTGCCTGCCATGGTAGAGCGCAACGTCGGGCATATCGTCAATATCGGTTCCATTGCCGGCAGCTGGCCCTATGCGGGCGGCAACGTCTATGGCGCAACCAAAGCGTTTGTGCGCCAGTTCAGCCTGAATCTGCGTACCGATCTCCACGGCACCGCGCTGCGCGTGACCGATATCGAGCCGGGTCTGGTAGGCGGAACGGAATTTTCCAACGTGCGCTTTAAAGGCGATGACGATCGCGCCGGCGCGGTGTATGAAGGTACAACGGCGCTGACAGCAGAGGATGTCACCGAGGCCGTTTACTGGGTAACCACGCTGCCAGCGCACGTCAATATCAACACGCTGGAGATTATGCCGGTCAGCCAGACCACCGCCGGGCTGAAAGTGCATAAAGACGCATAACCGTGTGTGACAACGTCACCTGATAGCACCGGGTGACGTTGTTACGCTTTTCCCCAGCCGGTGACAATAATCAGCATTCCGCACAGCGCTATCAGCGCGCCCGCCCAGTCCCATGCGCTCAGCCGTACCCCATCCACCACGCGCAGCCAGATCAGAGCCGTAAATACATAGACACCACCATACGCCGCGTACACCCGCCCGCTCGCCGCCGGATGCAGCGTGAGCAGCCAGACAAATAGCGCCAGACTCGCCGCAGCCGGCAACAGCAGCCAGGCGCTCATCCCCTTACGCAGCCAGAGCCAGGGCAAGAAACAGCCCGCAATCTCTGCGACAGCCGTAATGAAAAATAATAGTGCGGTCTTGATCAGCATAACTCTGCTCTCTGTTCCCTCAACGCGCTGCACACCGCTGGTGAGCAGCAAAAGCAGGATGATATACTAGCCGCTGTTACGGCAACAGCCTTGCACGGCTGACCGGGTCTGACTAAAGGACAACATCATGAAAAACTATGCTTCCGTTCTGTTTACGGCGCTGCTGACGGCCAGCGTGCTGCTGAGCGCTCCCTTTGCCGCTGCCCGTACCGATCGCCTGATCGTGGAAGATGGCAATAGCGCGGCCAGCAATGAAGCCGCCCGCCAGAGTAAAGAGCAGTGGAACGATACGCGTAATCTGCGCAGCAAGATTAATACCCGGACAGAGAAAGAGTTCGACAAAGCGGACCGCGCGTTTGATACCCGCGACGCCTGCGACAAGAGCTATAACGTCAACGCTTACTGGGAAGAGAATACCCTGCGCTGCCTCGATCGCCGCACCGGTCGTCCGGTCGCGCCGTAACGCGGCGCTGCTGCTATAGTGTTCAGAGAGACAGTCAACAAGGAGTTTGCGATGAAAAAGGGTTCTCTGGTACTGCTGCTGGGTGTGATGACGCTGCCGCTGATGGCTCAGGCCTCCTGCGACAGCGTTCGCGCCGATATCAGTAAAAAAATTGTCAGTAATGGCGTGGCGGAGTCAGATTTTACGCTGGATATCGTGCCAAACGATCAGGCCGACCAGGCGGGCGGTCAGGTGGTCGGCCACTGTGAAAATGATACGCAAAAAATTGTTTATAAAAAGAATATGCGGGATGCAGAGGGCAGCGCACCCGACAGCGCCGGCAGCTCTCAGGATATGTCAGCGCAGTAACCTGCAACCGGGGCAGCCGCCGCTGCCCCGCTTCTTCTCTTCTATTCCATCTCCGGTCGCTGACGCGGCATCAGCCAGGCGATCCACACCGTCAGCAGCGCGATCAGCAAGGCCACGATAAATACCCAGTGCAGCGATGCGGCAATCTGGGTCGTCCAGAGCTGCAGTTCTGCAACCGGCAGCGCCTCCCGGCTTTCCGGCGACATGATTTTTTGCATCGGATCCTCCGCCTGCGGCAGCCGCTGCGCCAGATTGATGTTTAAAACCGCCCCCATCAGTGCGGTTCCCAGCGCTGAACCCAGCATCCGGCTGAACATAATAGAGGCGGTACAGATACCGCGGATCTCATACTGCGCATGGTTCTGCACGGAAACCAGAAACGTGGTGCTGGTCATGCCCATGCCGGTGCCGATAACAAAGGCCGTAAAGCCCGCCTGCAGCACGGAGCTTTCCGCGTGGAGCAGCAGCAGCAGCGCGCTGCCGGCGATCAGTAACAGTGCGCCAAGCTGAGCGGTGAAGCGATAAGAGGTCACGAGCATCAGGCGACCGCTGAGCGTATTGGCAATCGGCCAGCCAATTGACATCATCGCCAGCGCGCTGCCCGCCTGCAGCGGCGTACCGCCGGTGATCCCCTGGATCCAGGTGGGCAGAAACGCGCTGATGCCCATCATGGTGGCGCCGATAATCAGATTACCGGCGTTGCCTGCCACAATCAGACGGCTGCGCCACAGCGCAAGCGGGAAAAGCGGTGCCGCCGTCTGCTGTTCGTGCCGTTTGAGACGCCAGCCTGCCACGCCTGCCAGCAGCAGAAACGGCAGCAGCCAGTAGCCGAGCGCTTCCGCCTGCAGCAGCGCCACCAGCAGCGCAGTGACGCTGATCATCAGCCAGCAGCTGCCGGTAATATTCAGCGCACCTGCGGCGGAGACCGGGCGGGCGGGCAGGAAACGCGCCAGCAGCAGCATAGAGATCAGCCCTATCGGCACGTTGACCCAAAAGATCACCGCCCAGCTAAAGTGCTGCACCAGCCACGCACCGCTAAGCGGTCCGATAATTGCCGCCACGCCCCAGACGCTGGAGAGCCAGCCCTGAACGGTGGCGCGTTCACGCGGGGAGTAGATATCCGCCACAATGGTAGTGGTCAGCGGCATAATGGCACCCGCTCCCAGCCCCTGAAAGGCGCGAAACAGAATGAGCCATGTCATGGTATGAGCAAAGCCGCACAGCACTGAGCCAAACAAAAACAGCGATACCCCGACAAAAAAGAGCCGCTTACGTCCCCATATATCGGCTAAACGGCCATAAAGCGGCACACTCACCGCCTGCGTCAGGAGATAAATAGAAAATACCCAGCCAAACTGCGCGAAGCCGCCCAGATCGGCAATGATCGTAGGCATCGCCGTCGCCACAATCGTCACCTCAATTGCGGCCATAAACATAGCCAGCATACAGGCAAACAAAATCCATGGACGATGGCTGCGCAAAACTTCAGCGTGCTCTGACATAACGCTCCTTATCCCGTTTTACTCTCTCTTATCCCGCCACACAGCCCGTGCTTATGTGACAGGGTAACCTTTTTCGATGAATTTTTTTTATTGTCATACCATCCCGTACCCGGTGCGGGCTGCAGGCGGTTTTGACCCCTCACTGTCAGCTGTTTTTTGCGTTAAATGCTGGCGTTGCCGATCAGAGATTGCTATAGACTTTTAGCCGTCAGGTTAATTATCTGTGAATTTATGCCGAATTAACGCAGGCAACCCGCACCTTAACCATAAAATTTTGCTATCGAACGCGGCCTCTTATCCTGCCGCTCAGCAGAGCAATCATAGCTGATAGTTCTGTTTATTCAGGGAGAAAACGGTTATGCCTCACGCATCGCTGATCCGGCGCACCGGATTGGCTCTTCTCACTCTTACGCTACTCGTTGCGCTTCTGATCTGGGGCATTGGTCCGGATACGCTGCGCGCCCGCCAGACCGATCTGATCTATCTTGGCCAGCAGCATCTCTGGCTGGTTTTCTGGTCCATGCTCTGCGCCCTGCTGGTGGGGATCCCTGCCGGGATTGTGCTGAGCCGTCCTTTTGCGCGACGTCAGGCTGAATATGTTATGCAGATCTTCAACGTCGGCAATACCCTCCCGCCTCTGGCCGTGCTGGCGCTGGCTATGGTCGTGGTGGGCATCGGTGAGCGACCGGCGCTGATTGCGCTGTTTCTTGCCTCGCTGCTGCCCATTGTGCGCAATACCTATGCCGGCCTGTGCGCAGTTCCACCGGCGCTGACCGAGGCGGCTAAATGCATTGGCATGACCCGCCTGCAGCGGCTGCGCCAGGTTGAGCTGCCGGACGCGCTGCCGGTGATATTAGCTGGCGTGCGCATCGCCACCGCGATTAACGTCGGCACCGCGCCGCTGGCCTTTTTGATAGGCGCCAGCAGCTACGGCGAGCTGATTTTCCCCGGGATCTATCTGAACGATTTCCCGACGCTGATTCTGGGTGCGGCCGCTACCGCGCTGATTGCCCTGATCCTGGATATGCTGCTGGCCGCGCTGGGCCACATTCTTTCGCCACACGCTGCAACTTAACTCATGGAGCACGTTTTGATGACCCCCACCAGGCTGTTTTTCAACCGGCTGCGCGGCGCTGTGCTGGCCCTGAGCGCTGCGCTACTGCTTAATCAGTCAGCGCTGGCGGCTGCGCCTATTACGCTCTCAACCAAAAGCTTTACTGAACAGCATATTTTGTCTGCCCTGTCCGTTTTATGGCTGCAGAAAAACGGGTTTACGATCGTCCCTAAGACCAATATTGCGACCACCATCAGCCGTAATGCCATGATCAACAAACAGATCGATATGACATGGGAATATACCGGCACCTCGCTCATTATTTTTAACCACATCAGTAAGCCTATGTCTCCTGAACAGGCGTGGGAAACAGTAAAAAAGCTGGATGCCAAACTGGGCCTGGTCTGGCTTGAACCGGCACCGATGAACAACACTTACGCCTTTGCCATGCAGCGACGTCGCGCAGAGCAGGAGGGTATTACCACCCTGTCGCAGCTGGTCAGCAAAATGGAGCAGGTGCGCGCCAGCGAGCCGGAGCATAACTGGCGGCTGGGACTCGACCTGGAGTTCGCTGGTCGCTCCGATGGCCTGAAGCCGCTGCAAAAAGTTTATCAACTGCCGCTCGATCGCCCGCAAATCCGTCAGATGGATCCCGGCCTGGTCTATAACGCGGTCCGTGACGGGTTTGTGGACGCCGGCCTGATCTATACCACCGATGGTCGCGTCAAAGGCTTTGACCTGCTGGTATTAAAAGATGATAAGCATTTCTTCCCCAGTTACAACGTCACGCCAGTGGTGCGTAAAGAGGTGCTCGCTGCACATCCTGGCCTGGAGAAAGCGCTGAATCAGCTGTCAGCATTGATTACTGATGACGCTATTTCAGAAATGAACAAGCGGGTGGATATCGATCATCAGTCACCCGCTCAGGTTGCACGCGATTTCCTCCAGACCCGTAACATGCTGTAAGGAGACACCATGGATACCCTCTATTACATCACTGATAACTGGCAGATGCTGCTCGGCCTGACCTGGCAGCACACCTGGCTGGTGCTGGTGGCGGTTGGTTTTGCCATCCTGGCTGGCGTACCGCTGGGCATTTTAATTGTCCGCTTTAAGTGGCTGGCGACACCGGTGCTGGGCGTCGCCACTATTGTACTGACCATTCCGACTATTGCGCTGTTCGGGCTGATGATCCCGTTGTTTTCGCAGATCGGCCAGGGCATCGGCGCCCTGCCCGCCATCACGGCAGTGTTTCTCTATTCGCTGCTGCCTATTGTGCGTAACACCCATACGGCGCTGGAAAACCTGCCCTCCGGACTGCGCGAAGCGGGACGCGGCATCGGTATGACGTTCTGGCAGCGGCTGCGCTGGGTAGAGATCCCGATGGCGCTGCCGGTGATTTTCGGCGGCATCCGCACGGCGGTGGTGATGAACGTCGGCGTTATGGCGATCGCCGCCGTTATCGGTGCAGGCGGTCTCGGACTGCAGCTGCTGGATGGCATCGGCGGTAGCGATGTACGCATGCTTATTGCCGGCGCGCTGATGATATGTCTGCTGGCTATCTTTCTTGACTGGCTGCTGCACCGGCTGCAGCTGGCACTGACCCCGAGGGGGATTCGCTAATGATTAAACTGGAAAACCTGACGAAAACCTTTACCCAGAAGAGTGGCGCGGCCTTCAATGCGGTTGATAACGTCAGCCTGAATGTACCGGCAGGCGAAATGTGCGTGCTGCTCGGCCCTTCCGGCTGCGGCAAAACCACCACGCTGAAGATGATTAACCGGCTGATACCGGCCAGTGGCGGCCGGATTTATATCAACGGAGAGGATACCAGCGGCCAGGATACGGTAACGCTGCGCCGCAACATCGGCTATGTGATCCAGCAGATTGGCCTGTTTCCGAACATGACGATTGAGGAGAATATTACGGTGGTGCCGCGTATGCTGGGCTGGGATAAAAAGCGCTGCCGCGAACGGGCTACGGAGCTGATGAGCATGGTGGCGCTGGACCCGACTAAATTTTTGCATCGCTATCCGCGTGAAATGTCCGGTGGTCAGCAGCAGCGTATTGGCGTTATCCGCGCCCTGGCCGCCGATCCACCGGTATTGCTGATGGATGAGCCGTTTGGCGCCGTCGATCCGATAAACCGCGAAGTAATCCAGAACGAGTTTCTGGAGATGCAGCGACAGCTGAAAAAAACGGTCATGCTGGTCAGCCACGATATTGATGAAGCGCTGAAGCTCGGCGATCGCATTGCGGTGTTTGGTCAGGGAAAAATTGTGCAGTGCGCCAGCCCGGATGAGCTGCTGGCAAAACCTGCTAATGACTTTGTCGGATCCTTCGTTGGTCAGGATCGCACCCTTAAGCGCCTGCTGCTGGTACAGGCGGGCGACGTCACTGACCAGCAGCCCACCATTACCGTACGCCGCAGCACGCCGCTTACAGAGGCCTTTGCCACCATGGATGACAACGATATGCGTTCCGTTACGGTTGTCGATGAGGATGGCAGGCCGCTCGGATTTGTGAAGCGGCGCGAAGCGCGCGGCGCTGCCGGCCAGTGCGGAGAGCTGCTGCACCACTTTCGCGTCACCGGTAAAGCTGAAGAGAACCTGCGCGTGGTGCTGTCAAAGCTGTATGAGCACAATACCGTCTGGATGCCGATTGTCGATGAAGATGGTCGCTACAGCGGCGAAATTTCGCAGGATTACATAGCGGATTATCTCAGTTCTGGCCGGACCCGCCGCCGTCTGAACCCCTGAACGCTGCGTGCGCCGGAAGCGGCGCACGCGTGGCTCGTTAATCGTGTTCTGACACGCTGACGGCTGCGGGTTGTGCCCTGGTAAAGGAAAACGCCGGCCCGGTTAACGCCTCCGGATCGATATAGCGCGTGAGATCGCGCTGCTCAGCGCGCGGCAGATAAGGCAGCTCTCCCAGCAGCGGCGCGGCAAGCCGGTCGCGCAGCACGCTGACAATCTCCGCATAGTGAGCCAAACCCGGATTGATGCGGTTTGCGACCCAGCCTGCCAGCGTCAGGCCATCGTGCGCAATCGCCTCCGCTGTCAGCAGCGCATGATTAATACACCCCGTTTTTATCCCCACGACCAGCACGACCGGCAGCTGCTGCTGCTGTACCCAGCCGGCGAGCGGCTGCCGATCGTTTATCAGGCTGCGCCAGCCGCCTGTGCCCTCCACGATCACATATCCCGCCTGCGTCTGCAGATCGGCCAGATGACGATCCAGCAGCGCGTAATCGATATGCTGCCGTGCCCCCGTTCCGGACGCATCATCGGTCAGAATAACCGGATTAACCGCCGGATAGCTGAGCGTCAGCCCTGACGCCTGCTGCAGCAGTTCTGCATCGCGGTTGCGTAATCCTTCCGGCGTGGCGCGCGCCTCTTTTGCCACAGGTTTAAAACCTGCGGCGCAGATGTTTGCCTGTGCCAGCAATTGCAGCAGCGCGCATGCAACCACTGTTTTTCCTGCTCCGGTATCGGTACCTGTGACAAATAGCGTTTTCACCTGTTCCACTCCTTCCAGTAAGCAGCATGGATAGCCTGCGAAGAAGGCAGTGTAGGTAATTGACGCCGCCGGATGCTTGCGTTAGCGCAAACTTAAGGTGGGCTGTAGTTATCCCTGCAGCAGTTTAATCAGCAGATGACCGTTATAGAGGGCATCTTTGATCAGCGCTGCCGCCCCCAGCGTACCGGGATCGCTCATTAACGCAGGCACCAGCTCCAGATCGCGGCTGTAAGCGGGCAGCGCCTGCTGCCGGATAGTGCTGTTTATGGCGGGGAAAAGTACGTCTGCCGCCTGATTGAGTGGCGAACCGATAAGAATTTTTTGCGGGTTGAAAATATTCACCATCATCGCCAGCATACGCCCGACGTGATGCCCCACGCCGGCAATCGCATCGTGCGCCAGCCGGTCACCCTGCTGCGCAGCGCGGCAGAGGTTTTCCAGCGTCAGCGGCTGCTGATGCAGCGGGCTGTCAGGCTGTAGCGCCAGCCGCTGCTGCGCCAGCTGCAGCAGACTGGAAGTGCTGGCCACGGTCTCCAGGCAGCCGTGATTACCGCAATAGCACTGCTGGCCCCAGGGATCGATCTGGGTATGCCCTATCTCCACCAGCGCACGGCCGCTTTTATGCAGCAGCTGACCGCCACTGATGACCCCTGCGCCTACGGTCTCATCAATAACAATCTGAATAACATCCTGCGCGCCGCGCGATGCGCCAGACTGCGCCTCTGCCAGCGTCCACGCTGAGATGTCATGCTGCACAAACACCGGCAGGCCGGAACGCTGCGCCAGCGTTTCGCCCAGCGGCATATCCTCTACATCATAGCCCGGCATGCGATGAACCACGCCGGAGGCGGCGTTGATAAGACCCGGGGTGGTGATAGCGATAGCTGTCAGACGCTCCAGCCGCTGCTGATGCCGGATAAAGAACGCATCCACCAGCGTCTGCAGCGTCTGCAGCAGCGGCACGTCAGACGTCACGGGCAGCGGCAGGCGATCCTCTTCCAGTGCGCGGCTGCTTAAATCGCGCAGCGTCAGCGTGATTGCGCCGGGCTGAATACGTATCGCCAGATAGTGCCACGCCAGGGTATCGAGCACGAGACCAATCGCCGGACGACCGCGGCTGCCCGGCTCCTGAAACTCCGTTTCCTGCACCAGATGCGCATCCAGCATTTCGCGTACAATTTTAGTAATGCTGGCGGGTGCCAGCTGCGCCCGCCTGGAGAGTTCAATACGTGATATCGGCCCATGCTGGTCAATCAGACGGTAGACTACGCCTGCGTTAGTCTGTTTGATGTGGTCAATATGACCAGGCTGACTCTCCCGATTCACACCCTGCTCCCGGATATTTTCGCGCTTCTAAATAAACATTCGCTATGGTGAGGCACTTTGCCGGAGAGCGTTAACTATTTGGCTGGAAATGTGACTGGTCGCACAGATTGTTCGGCTCCGTCTGCCCTGATTGCGTCAGATTTCAGCGTTTTCCAGCATCAGCGCCTGCATGTTGCGCATCTGGGCGGTGGGTTCCCGCAGCGCTGACCAGACCAGCCACACTTCCGAGCGCGCATCGCTCTCCTCCAGCGGGATCCAGATCAGATCGGCGAGCCGCGCCCGGGCAAACGCAGCGGGCAATACCGAGATCCCCAGCCCGGTCGCTACCAGTCCCAGAATCGTCATCGCCTCACCCGCCTCCTGCGTGATAACCGGGCTGACGTGATAGCGATGCAGCAGGGCCAGAATGTCACCGTAGAGCGCCGTACCGCTCTGCGCGTCAAAGAAGATAAACGGCTCCCCGGTCAGGGCGCGAACGGAGAGGCTGCGGTGCTGCGCCAGCGGATGATCGCGGTGCATCACCGCATATAACGGCTCCCGCAGCAGCAGCTGGTAATGCAGATCTGCCGGCAGCGGCGTATTGCGCATCACACCCAGATCGAGCTGGCCATCAAGCAGCGGCGTCAGCTGCTGGCGGGTGTTGTGCTCCTGCATATGAATATGCACTTCCGGCCAGCGCTGGCGAAAACGAAACAGCGCATCGGAAACCAGTCCGGTAAACGGGGCTGATGAGGTAAAACCGATGCGCAGTTCGCCCTGCTGCCCCTGATGAATGCGTGCCGCCCGGTCAGCGCTCTGGTTTACCTGCAGCAGAATAGCGCGCGCATCCTGCAGAAAAGCGGCACCGGCCGGCGTCAGCTGTACGCTGCGATTGGTGCGCACCAGCAGTCGGGCCTGAATGCTCTGCTCCAGCTGCTGGATCTGCTGGCTGAGCGGCGGCTGAGAAATATTGAGGCGCCGCGCCGCGCGGCCAAAATGCAGCTCCTCAGCGACAGCAATGAAATAGCGCAGGTGACGCAGCTCGATAGCCATATTTTTAACATATCAGTTGAGATGATTAATATATTGTACATCTCATTAACGCCTTTCTACAGTAAATCACTCTCTCTCAATAAGGATATCCTGTGAGCCGCCTTACCTCGCTGATATGGCGTAACCCTATCGACGTCACTGCTGACGCCACCCTGTCCCGCATCGGGCGCGACTCACCGCAGTTCCTGCCGGTGACGCTGGCGCTGTTTTCTGCCGGCCTTGCCACTTTTGCTCTGCTCTACTGCGTCCAGCCTATTCTGCCGGTGCTGTCGCAGCAGTTTGGCATTACGCCGGCGCAAAGCAGCATCTCGCTCTCGCTCTCTACCGGATTGATGGCGCTGGGGCTGCTGTTTACCGGTCCGCTTTCAGACGCTATTGGCCGTAAGCCGGTGATGGTAACGGCGCTGATGCTGGGGGCGCTGTGTACGCTGCTGTCGGCGATGATGCAGAGCTGGCACGCCATTCTGCTGATGCGTGCGCTGATCGGCCTGTCGCTCAGCGGCGTGGCCGCCGTTGGCATGACCTATCTGAGCGAAGAGATGCATCCCCGGGTGGTGGCTTTTTCGATGGGACTCTATATCAGCGGCAACTCCATTGGCGGCATGAGCGGCCGTCTGCTCACCGGGGTGATCACCGATCTCTTTTCCTGGCGAATCGCCATTGGCGTCACCGGCTGCTGCTCGCTGGCGGCGGCGCTGATGTTCTGGAAAATCCTGCCCGCATCGCGTCACTTCCGCCCCGCCTCGCTCCGCCCGCGCCATCTGCTGATCAACTTCCGCCTGCACTGGCGCGACGGCGGGCTGCCGCTGCTGTTTGCCGAAGCCTTTCTGCTGATGGGCGCGTTTGTCACCCTGTTTAACTATATTGGTTACCGGCTGATGAGTGCGCCGTGGACTCTCAGCCAGGCGGTAGTAGGATTACTGTCGCTGGTCTATCTCACCGGCTCATGGAGTTCGCCAAAAGCAGGAGCCCTGACCGGCCGCTTTGGGCGCGCGCCGGTGATGCTGAGCGCTATCGCTATTATGCTGGCCGGACTGCTGCTGACGCTGGCGCCCACCCTGTGGCTGATCGTTCCCGGCATGCTGCTCTTTACCGCCGGTTTTTTTGCCGCTCACGCCGTTGCCAGCGGTTGGGTGGGAACCCGCGCCCGGCGCGCCCGAGGCCAGGCCTCTTCACTCTATCTGTTCAGCTACTATGCCGGATCCAGCCTGGCCGGTACGGCGGGCGGCCTGTTCTGGCATAGTTACGGCTGGCCGGGCGTCACGTTATTTATTACGCTGCTGCTGCTGCTGGCACTGCTCACCGGTTTTCTGCTGCTGCGCCGCCGCCTCTGACCCGCGCTTATGGCCAGGCGGAGCGCCCTGGCTCCGCTTCTGCCACCTTTCTCCAGGTCCACCTGAAACAAAACTGCAATTCATCGTTATAATCTTTTCTATTCCAATAATAGTCAGACGTTTTTTTTTACAGCAATGAGGTGGTTAATGGCGCTTTTTTACTATGTTGATAAACATGCCGGGTATAACAATAATCATGTGGTGCACGCAAAAGGCTGCCCGTTCCTCCCTGCCGACCCTGCGCGGCGCTTTCTTGGCACTTTTTATGCGCCGAACGCGGCGATCCAGCAGGCGCGTAAATTCTATCCGGGCGCCATGGGCTGTGAGCACTGCTGCCCGGTGGGTGTAAAAAAAAACCTGACCCCCTGCAATAGCGTGGCCCTGAAACATATGGTGTGACTCTGATAATTCTGGTCTGAAGTCACACTGTTATAAATAAGGGTTACGTCGCCACTCTGACAGCCCTGAATTCCGCGCTTTTCCCCGTCAGCGGCTGATGCCGGTAATAAACAGAGGAATAAAAAAGCCTTAGCAGGTTTCCATCTGCCGGTTCATCAGCCACAATAGAGATAATTTGTGACGCAGATCACCTTTGAGGCGTCTCTGCTCCCGTTAACCTGCTGTCTGACTAATTTGAACTTCATGCAAACATCTACCGTTTCCCGTAAAACAGCCTGGCTACGCGTTGTCCTGCTGGCCATTGCGGCGTTTGTCTTTAATACCACTGAATTTGTCCCGGTCGGCCTGCTTTCTGATATTGCAGCAAGCTTTACGATGAAAACGGCAGATGTGGGGATCATGCTCACCATTTATGCCTGGGTGGTGGCGCTGCTGTCGCTGCCGCTGATGCTGCTGACGCGCAACGTTGAGCGGCGTCTGCTGCTGGCGGTGCTGTTTATTCTCTTTACCGGCAGCCACGTGCTCTCAGCGTTTGCCTGGGA
>Ga0157361_1000415_pt1 | contig 17798 bp, 18 predicted proteins | sample AttlaeALBM2_FD_111481 | JGI IMG/M metagenome (GOLD analysis project Ga0157361, IMG submission 111481) | Fungus gardens microbial communities from leaf cutter ant in Ribeirão Preto, State of São Paulo, Brazil - Atta laevigata ALBM2 | ecosystem: Host-associated > Fungi > Mycelium > Unclassified ...
AATCAGCGCCGTCAGTTCACCTGTGGCGTGAGGAAAGTCGTGTTGCTTCTCGACGATGAATTCGCCTAACGTTTTCATAACACATTCCCTGAATCTACGATGGAGTGGCAGCAGCTGTAACAAGCTACCAACGTATGCGTACGCAGTTTAGCCGATTGAACTTTAAAAACCATAGTCCTAATCCGTTTCTTCCCTCCTGACTCGGCGTTACACTGTGCGCCGAACTTTTGAGTAATGGATCTCGTTATGCGCATTCACATCCTTGGGATTTGTGGCACTTTCATGGGCGGCCTGGCGATGCTGGCACGCTCGCTGGGGCACGAAGTGACCGGCTCAGATGCCAATGTCTACCCGCCAATGAGTACTTTGCTGGAACAGCAAGGTATTGAATTAACAGAAGGTTACGACGCAAGCCAGCTTGAGCCGCAGCCGGACCTGGTGATCATCGGCAACGCCATGACGCGCGGCAACCCGTGCGTGGAAGCGGTGCTGGAACGGAACATTCCCTATCTTTCCGGACCGCAGTGGCTGCACGATTTCGTGCTGCGCGACCGCTGGGTGCTGGCAGTGGCAGGAACCCACGGCAAAACCACCACAGCCGGCATGGCAGCGTGGATTCTGGAGGCTTGCGGCCTCGAACCGGGCTTCATTATTGGTGGTGTGCCAGGAAACTTTGCGGTATCGGCAAAATTAGGAAAAAGTCCATTCTTCGTGATTGAAGCGGATGAGTACGACTGCGCGTTCTTCGATAAGCGCTCCAAGTTTGTGCACTACTGCCCGCGCACGCTGATCCTCAACAACCTTGAGTTCGATCATGCAGACATCTTTGACGATCTGCGCGCGATCCAGAAGCAGTTCCACCACTTGATCCGCATCGTACCCGGCCAGGGCAAGATCCTGCTGCCTGAACACGATCATAACCTGAAGCAGGTGATGGCGATGGGCTGCTGGAGCGAGCAGGAGACGGTCGGGGATAACGGTCACTGGCAGGCGAAAAAGCTGACGCCGGACGCCTCGCACTGGGAGATCTGGCTCGACGGCGAAAAAGCGGGTGAGGTGAAGTGGGCGCTGGTTGGCGAGCACAACATGCACAACGGCCTGATGGCCATTGCGGCGGCGCGTCACGTTGGCGTGAAGCCGGCGGATGCTGGCGAAGCGCTGAGCAGCTTTATCAATGCGCGTCGTCGTCTTGAGCTGCGTGGCGAGGTCAACCGCATCAAAGTTTATGACGATTTTGCTCACCACCCGACGGCTATTCACGCCACGCTGGCAGCGCTGCGCAGCAAAGTGGGCGGCACCGCGCGTATTCTGGCGGTACTGGAGCCGCGCTCCAACACCATGAAAATGGGCGTCAGCAAAAACGATCTGGCACCGTCGCTTGGCCGGGCTGATGAGGTGTTCCTGTTCCAGCCGCACCACATTCCGTGGCAGGTCTCCGATGTTGCCGAAGCCTGTATTCAGCCGGCGCACTGCAGCGCGGATATCGATACGCTGGTAGAGATGGTGGCAAAAGCCGCTCAGCCAGGCGATTCGATTCTGGTGATGAGTAACGGTGGGTTTGGTGGTATTCACCAGAAACTGCTGGATCGGTTAGGGCGTTAACGCAGGTGCGTGCTCGCTGCACCCTCCAACTTCCCCCGCAAGCGGGGGACAGCGGGCACGATCTCAGGCTTCAGCCAGCTCGCGCAGATACTGGAAAATCACGCGCGCGGATTTTGGCGGCTTATTGGTCGCTTTCTCTTTCTGCGCATTGCGGATCATGCTGCGCAACTGCTGACGATCGGCATGCGGATAAAGATTAATCACATCCTCAATCGCCTCATCGCCTTTATCAATCAAACGATCGCGTAACTGCTCCAGCTTGTGGAACAGGGCAACCTGCTGGTTATGGCGGTTTTTCAGCTTATCCAGCGCCTGACGAATTGGATCTTCATCGCGCTGACGCAGCATCTTACCAATCAGCTGCAGCTGACGGCGGCGGCCCTCTTTCTTAATGCGCTGCGCCAGTTCAATGGCGGCACGCAGATCTTCATCGAGCGGAATCTTGTCCAGAGAGTTTTTCCCCAGATCCACCAGCTCGGCACCGAGGCGTTTCAGCTCTTCAGCATCACGCTTAATTTCACTTTTACTGACCCAGATAATCTCTTCATCTTCTTCTTCGTGATTATCCGGCACATCGTCGAGCCAGTCTTCAGGCTGCTTCGTCATCTCTTGGCTCCCTAAAAAAAGAGGCTAATCCTACCAGTTTATCGGGCGACTGCGAAATTGTTCTCTGAGTCTGATAGACTCACTAAATTCATACTTAAGATTAGACGGCAGGTCGATGAACGTATCTACTCAGGTTGCAGAACAACGTAAAGTGTTAGAACAGGCTGTCGCGCAGGCACTCGAACTGGCAAAAGCCAGCACCGATGGAGCAGAGGTGGCGGTCACCAAAACCACCGGCATTGGTGTCAGTACCCGCTACGGCGAAGTGGAAAACGTCGAATTCAACAGCGATGGTGCGCTCGGCATCACCGTCTATCATCAAAACCGCAAAGGCAGCGCCTCGTCGACCGATCTCAGCCCGGATGCCATCAAACGCACCGTGCAGGCGGCGATCGATATTGCCCGCTATACCTCGCCCGATCCCTATGCCGCGCCTGCCGATCGCGAGCTGCTGGCCTTTGACGCGCCGGATCTCGATCTCTATCACCCGTGGGAGATCGACGCCGATCGTGCCATCGAACTGGCTGCGCAAGCGGAGCAGGCTTCGCTCCAGGCGGACAAGCGCATTACCAACACCGAAGGTGGCAGCTTCAACAGCCACGTGGGCATTAAAGTGTTTGGTAACAGCCACGGCATGCTGCAGAGCTACTGCTCCAGCCGGCATTCGCTCTCCAGCTGCGTGATTGCCGAGCAGGATGGCAACATGGAGCGCGATTACGCCTATACCATCGGCCGCTCAATCGATGAGCTGCAAAGCGCCGACTGGGTGGGTGCCGAGTGTGCACGTCGCGTTCTGGCGCGCCTGGCCCCGCGCAAGCTGCCCACCATGAAAGCGCCGGTGCTGTTTGCACCGGAAGTCGCCACCGGCCTGTTTGGCCACCTGGTGGGCATGATTGCCGGCAGCAGCGTCTATCGCAAATCCACCTTCCTGCTGGATGCGCTTGGCACTCAGATCTTCCCGTCATGGCTGACCATTGAAGAGAAGCCGCACCTGCTGAAAGGGCTGGCCTCGACGCCGTTCGACAGCGAAGGCGTACGCACCGAAGCGCGTGAGATCATCAAAGATGGCGTACTGCAAAACTGGCTGCTGACCAGCTATTCGGCGCGCAAGCTGGGTCTGCAAAGCACCGGCCATGCCGGCGGCATTCATAACTGGCGCATCGCGGGCCAGGGCCACAGCTTTGACGACCTGGTAAAACAGATGGGGCGTGGATTGATCGTAACAGAGCTGATGGGTTCCAGCGTCAGCGCCATGACCGGTGACTACTCGCGTGGTGCCGCCGGTTTCTGGGTGGAAAACGGCGAAATTCAATATCCTGTGAGCGAGATCACAATTGCCGGTAACCTTAAAGATATGTGGCTCAATATGGTAACGGTTGGTAACGACATTGAAACGCGCAGCAATATACAATGCGGTTCGGTGCTGCTGCCGGAGATGAAAATCGCCGGACAATAAAAGACATCGCTTCCTGAAAGCAGCCCACAAGGCTGCTTTTTTTATGCCCACAATAATTATAGGAAAACTCAATGCGTAAGCATCTGATTGCAATGTTGTCTCTGTCGTTGTTGTTCTCCTCGGCCAGCGTATTTGCTGCTGACCTGGAACAGGATATGGATACCCTTAAGGATGGTCTGAGCGTGGTGAAGAAAACGTCCGACGCGCAGGAGATGCAAACTGCCCTCGGCAAAATGCGCGCCGCAGCGGAAGATGCCAAAAAATCGACGCCGGAAAAGCTGGAAGGTAAAGCGGCCGATAGCGCGGAGATCAAAGATTACCACGCCGGTCTGAATTCGCTGATTGCGCAGATTGACGTTGTCGACCAGCTGGCGAAGGCCAACAAACTGGACGCAGCGAAAACGGAAGCGAAGAAGCTGGAAGATATCCGTAATACCAACCATAAGAAATTCCGCTGATAGTCAGGGCCAGCGACAGTGCTGGCCTTATTTCCCCCGCGCCCGCCGCACACTTCGCCGCCTGACAGGCCTTATCGCCCTCATAACCTGCATTTTGTGATTGGTTTCGCATACTTCGTGCATGCTGCGATCTGGCGCACACTCACCCGCACGATTTCCACTTCGAGGTGGAAAAGATGCGTCTCCACACTCGCCAGCGGAAAGCGTAATTTCTTTTCAACGCGAATTATCTGTATTTGTCCGCTGTAAACAGGAGTACCAGGGTGAGGAGTGATGCTGTCCCGCTGAAACCGAGCACGCCGGAAGCGATTCAGGCGCTGGCGGATAACGTAATGAACCAGATCGCGGCCATCTATGCCGCACACCATATCGAAGCCAATGCGGTGCAGCAGCAGATGCTGGCCTCGCATGTCCGGGCCATGGCGGCACGCTCCCTGACCGGAGAAGCACTGCCGGATGTGGAGGCTGAGCTGTTTGACGATATCTCGCCGGAGACCATGGCGCTGGCACGACAGGTGGTGGATCTGTTTGGCAACCTGCCCATCGAAGAGGCCTGGCTGCTGTCAGTGCATATCGAAGTGGCGAAATCGAATGAAGCATGAATTGAGAGAGGAAACGAGCATGGTAACAGTAGTGATTGGCGATCGCCTGGGTAAAGGGCAGAAAGTGGCTGCGGGTATTGAGAAAGCGGGCGGCCGTGCGGTAGTGGTGCCGGGCGTTGCCGCAGATATGAAGCTGGGCGACGTGATGAAAGCGGAGAACGCTGACTTCGGGATCTCGTTCTGCGGCAGCGGCGGGGCAGGTGCTATCACCGCGCAGAACAAGTATGGCTACAAAGCCAAACACGGTATGCGCTCGGTTGATGAGGGCGTAACGGCCATCAATGAAGGTGCCACCGTGCTGGGCTTTGGCTTTATGGATAAAGAGGAGCTGGGCGAGCGTCTGGTGCAGGCCTGGAATAAGAAGCACGGCAGCTAAGCATGAAACAGCAATATGAGACGCAGGTAACGGTGCAGGGCAAAGGCGACAGCAAAGCAAAAGCCTTCGCCGATGCGCTCAGTAAGGTGCAGCAGCAGGTGCTGCGCACCAGCCAGAAAATTCTGCTGCGCATTGAACCGCTGGATGTGCGGGTGCTGCGCGCACAGGAGAGCGTACGAAAGGAGAAGTTTCTGTTCCTCTTTCTCGCGCGTGAACGACGGAACTACAGCGTCGAGCTGGAGATTACCGTCAGCGTCACCGTCATTGACACAGAGAGCGTCGAATTTACGGCGACACCATAAAGTAGCCCGGCTAGCCGGGTAATAAGACGATAACAAAAGGTACAACAATATGTTTTTAATCATTTTGTTTAAGTCGTTAATCATCGGTGGATTAGTTGGCGTGGGTGTCGGAGCGGGCGCGGCGCGCATGTTCCATGCCCCGACCACGCAGGGCATGGGCGCGTTCCGTACGCTGGGCGAACTCAACTCCTGCGAGGGCGATCCCGCTTCGCACTTCTCCTTTGGTCTCGGCTTCTTCTTTAACGCCTGGGCATCTTCCGTCGCTGCGGGCTCCTTCACGCAGGACGTCGACCACCGCATTCTGCCTAACTGGGGCGCCGCGGCACTGATGGTGAAAAACCGCAATGTCGCAGAGACCTTACACAACCCGAAGCGCATGGCGATTGCCTGCGGCATCATCGGCATGATTGTGGTGGCGTTCCTGAACAGCACCGCATCCGCCGTGCCTGCTGCTTTGCAGGTCACGGCAGTGAAAGTACTGGTGCCGGCGGCCAACCTGCTGGTGAACACCGTTATGCCGGTGATCTTCTGGCTGGCCGCGATTGACGCCGGTAAAAAATCGGGCTTCTGGGCCACCATCTTCGGCGGTCTGGCCCAGCTGATCATGGGCAACGCAGTGCCGGGCCTGGTGCTGGGGATCCTGATCGGTAAAGGCGTAGAGGAGAGCGGCTGGAACAGAGTCACCAAAGTGATGATGTTCGCCATTGTGCTGCTGTTTGTGCTGAGCGGCTTCTTCCGCGGCTTTGACATGAAACTGCTGCAATCCTTCCAGCTTGGCATTCCTGGCTGGCTCGACACGATTCACAACAGCCTGAGCGGCAAATAAGGAGCCTTGCGCATGAACGAGAACGAAAACAAGGGGTTCTGGTACGCCGACTGGTCCTTCCCGATTTTTGTCGGCCTGCTCTCTTCGGGCGTGTGCGCCGGTACGCACATGTACTACCTGTATGGCATCGGTGCGTTTAACGAAGTGGCGTTTGTTTCGATGCTGCGTTCCGGCATGGAAACCGGCGTATATGGCGCGGTAGCGGCCTTTGGTGCCAGCTTCCTGTTTGCCCGCATCATTGAGGGATCGCTGGTAGGGATTCTTGATATCGGCGGCGCGATTCAGACCGGCGTTGGCCTGGGCGTGCCGGCGCTGCTGCTGGGTGCCGGCATTGTCTTCCCGGTGGCAAACTTTGCCGCCTCACTGGCGACGGGTCTGGTGATTGGCGTGGCCATTGGCTACGTGATTATTCTGGCGCGTAAGTTCACCATCAATCAAAGCGACTCCACCTACGGTGCTGACGTGATGATGGGCGCCGGTAACGCCTCTGGCCGCTTCCTCGGACCGTTGATTATCCTCTCTGCGATGGCAGCGTCGATTCCGATCGGGCTCGGCTCGCTGCTCGGTGCGCTGCTGTTTTATCTCTGGAATAAGCCGATCACCGGCGGTGCCATCCTCGGCGCCATGGTGCTGGGCGCGATGTTCCCGATTTCGCTGTAACAGAGCGGTCGCCATTAATGGCGACCCTACAACGGCATGGTGTGTTTTGTCGGGTGCGTATCAATGGCGGTACAACAACAGCGCCATGCGTTTTGTAGGGTGCGCATTTATGCGCACCTGGCAACGGCACCATGTGTTTTGTCGGATGCGCATCAATGGCGATCCAACAACGGCACCATGTGTTTTGTAGGGTGCGCATTTATGCGCACCTGGCAACGGCACGATATGTTCTGTCGGGTGCGCATTCATACGCACTCAACAAACGCAGTAAGGAGTAAGCATGTTTGATCTGATTCTGCGCCGCGCGCGTCTGTGCGACGAACAGCGGGTGGATATCGCCATCCGTGACGGCAAAATTGCCGCCGTCGGTGAGGTGAACGACCCGGCACAGCAGGAGCGCGATCTGGGCGGACGCTTTTACGTCAGCGCCGGCTGGATTGACAGCCACGTGCACTGCTATCCCAAATCACCCATTTACCACGACGAAGCCGATGCGATTGGCGTGGCGCAGGGCGTCACCACGGTGGTGGATGCGGGCAGCACCGGTGCCGATCATATCGACGACTTTTATCAACTCACCCGCCCGGCGACCACCAACGTACGCGCGCTTATCAACATCTCGCGCACCGGTATCGTCACGCAGAACGAGCTGGCCGACATGGCGCAGATCGACGGCGAGGCGGTGGTGCAGGCGGTTAAACGTCGGCCTGACTTTATCGTCGGTCTGAAGGCGCGCATGAGCAGCAGCGTCGTGGGGAATAACGGTATTCAGCCGCTGGTCCGCGCGAAAGCTATTCAGCAGGCTGCCGGTAATCTGCCGCTGATGGTGCACATTGGCAACAATCCGCCGGTGCTGGAGGAGATTGCCGATCTGCTGACCTCCGGCGACATCATCACCCACTGCTTTAACGGCAAGCCGAACCGTATCCTTTCACCGCAGGGTGAGCTCAAAGCGGCGGTGAAAAACGCTATCGCGCGCGGCGTAAAGCTGGATATCGGCCACGGTAGCGCCAGTTTTAGTTTTGAAGTCGCACGTCGGGCGATTGCGCAGGGCATTCTGCCCGACACCATCAGCTCTGATATTTACTGCCGCAATCGCCTCAATGGCCCGGTGCACAGCCTGGCGCACGTGATGTCGAAATTTTTCAGCATCGGCATGACGCTGCCGCAAGTGATCGACTGCGTGACTCACAAGGCTGCGGCTGGCCTGCGCCTGACAGGCAAAGGGCGTCTGAGCGAAGGCTACGACGCTGACCTGACTATTTTTACCGTCAAAGAGGAAGCCCGCCCGTTCGTCGATGCTGAAGGCGAACAGGTGACGGGTGAGCAACATGTGCTGCCGCTGGCCGTGGTTATCGCGGGTCAGTGGCATCTGACCGATGAAGGGAAAGCCAATCATGTCTTCGATTTATGAAAAATATGACCTGAAACAGGTCATCAACGCCTCCGGTCGCATGACCATTCTGGGCGTCTCTACGCCGTCAGCCGATGTGGTGGATACCGTCAGCTACGGCCTGAATCACTACTTTGAAATGAAAGATCTGGTCAATAAAACCGGCGCTTACATTGCAAAGTTGCTGGAGGTGGAGAGTGCGGTGGTGGTCTCCTGCGCCTCAGCAGGCATCGCGCAGAGCGTGGCGGCGGTGATCGTTAAAGACAACGACTGGCTGCTGGAGAACCTGCACGCTGCGCCGTTGACCGTACCGCACGATATCGTGGTGCCTAAAGGCCACAACGTAAACTTTGGTGCACCGGTCGGTACCATGGTGGCGCTGGGCGGCGGACGCCTGGTGGAAGCGGGTTACAGCAACGAATGCTCGCCCGAGCAGTTGGCTGCGGCGATTACGCCCACCACGGCAGCGCTGATGTACATCAAATCGCACCACTGCGTGCAGAAAAGCCATCTCAGCGTCGAGCAGGCAGCCGTGGTAGCGCGTAAACACGGGCTGCCGCTGATTGTCGATGCGGCAGCGGAAGAGGATCTGCAGTGCTACTACCAGATGGGCGCAGACCTGGTGATCTACAGCGGGGCCAAAGCCATTGAAGGACCTACAAGCGGGCTGGTTATCGGGCGCACGCAATATGTTGAGTGGGTGAAACGCCAGAGCAACGGCATTGGCCGTGCCATGAAAGTGGGTAAAGAGGGCATTCTGGGCCTGACGCAGGCGATTGAAAACTACCTGATCACCGCCAAAACCACCGGCGCGGAGATGGTGGCTAACATGACGCCCTTTATCGACAACCTGAACACGCTTAACGGCGTAACTGCGCGCGTGGTGTGGGATGCCGCAGGCCGGGATATCGCCCGTGCTGAGATTAAGTTTGACGAAGCGGTCACCGGCTGGCCGACGGGCGAGCTGGTGCAGGCGCTGAAAACCGGTGCTATCGCGATCTACTTCCGCGGCTACAAAGCCAATGAAGGCATTATCGAAGCCGATGTGCGCAGCGTCAGCGCCGATCAGCTGCATATCATCTTTAGCCGTATCCAGGCGTTAATCAGCGGAGGAGAACGCGCATGAGTCTGAACCCAAACTTTTATCAGGATCGTCTGTGTCTTAACGTGCTGGCCGGTTCGAAGCAGAACGCGCAGGCGATCTGGCAGGCGGCGGAGGGACACGTGCTGGTGGGCGTGCTGTCAAAAAACTACGCCAGCAATGAGGCGGCGATTGCCGATATGCGCGAGTACGCGGCGCTGATTGATAACGCACTGTCAGTCGGGCTGGGCGCAGGCGATCCCAATCAGTCGGCAATGGTGAGTGAAATCGCCGCTGTGCTGCAGCCGCAGCACGTTAATCAGGTTTTTACCGGCGTGGCCACCAGCCGCGCGCTGCTGGGCCAGCCGCATACGGTGGTCAATGGCCTGGTGTCGCCAACCGGCACGCCGGGAAAAGTGAAAATCTCCACCGGCCCGCGCAGCGTCCAGGCTGATGACGCGATTGTGCCGATCGATACCGCCATCGCCATGCTGCAGGACATGGGCGGCAGTTCGGTGAAATATTTCCCTATGGGCGGCCTGAAAGCGGTGGACGAGTACCGTGCGGTGGCGGAAGCCTGCGCGCGCCGTGACTTCTGGCTGGAGCCAACCGGCGGTATTGACCTCGCTAATTTCGAGGAGATCGTGCGTATCGCGCTGGATGCGGGCGTCAGTAAAATCATTCCGCACGTGTACAGCTCGATCATCGACAGCGCCAGCGGTGATACGCGCATTGACGACGTGCGTCAGCTTCTGGCAACGTGCAAGAAACTGCTGTAACAAATGAGTAACAGGTGAGGCTCCGTGAGATTTCCCAACCAGCGTCTGGCTCAACTTTTCGCTGCGCTGCAAAACGAAACGCTGCCGCAGGATGAGCTGGCGCGGCGTTTTTCTGTTTCAACGCGCACGGTGCGTACCGATATCACGGCGCTGAACGCCCTGCTGGCGCAACATGGCGCCCGGTTTGTGCTGGCGCGCGGCGCAGGGTATCAGCTGAAAGTGGACGATGCGGCGCGCTTTGACCGGCTGCAGGAGGAGAGCGCAGCGCCGCTGCGGGTACCGCGCACGTCGCAGGATCGCGTGCGCTATCTGCTGTGCCGCTTCCTTACCGCTGCCTGGTCGCTCAAGCTGGAGGATCTCTCGGAGGAGTGGTTTGTCAGCCGCGCCACCTTGCAAAGCGACATGGCAGAGGTGCGCGAGTGGCTGGGCCGCTATCACCTGAATATTGAAACCAAACCGCGCTACGGCATGAAGCTGTTTGGCAGTGAAGCGGCAATTCGCACCTGCCTGACCGATCTGCTGTGGCAAATCGATCAGGAGACGCCAGAGAGCCCGCTGCTGAGCGTCGAGGCGCTGCACAGCGGCATGCTGCAGCAGCTGCAACCGCTGCTGCAGCACTGTTTCGCCCGCCACGCGATCCGCCTGAGCGACGAAGGCGAGCGCTATCTGCACATCTACTGTGCGGTGGCGGTGCGGCGCATCAGCGAAGGGTTTCCGCTTAACGATCCTGGCGCTGAAGATGTCGGGGAAGAGGTACGCGAGGCGGCGCACGATCTGGTCAACCTGCTGCGGCCACTGGTGGGGAAAGCGGTGTCGCAGGCGGAGGAGAACTGGCTGCGCGTCAATATCGCCGCGCGTCAGATTCAGGTGCTGGCCCCCAGCACCATCAACGCCGATGACGCCGATGCGCTGGTGGATTACCTGCTGAATTACATCAACATGCACTACAACTACCGGCTGCAGCAGGATGAGCAGCTGCGCGCCGATCTGCTCACCCATATCAAAACCATGATTACCCGGGTGCGCTACCAGATACATATTCCCAATCCGTTACTGAGCAACATCAAGCAGCACTATCCGATGGCGTATGACGTAACGCTGGCTGCGGTGACCAGCTGGGGTAAATATACGCCCTATACCATCAGCGAGAACGAGATCGGTTTTCTGGTGCTGCATATCGGCGTCGGGCTGGAGCGGCATTACGATGTCGGTTATCAGCGCCATCCCCGGGTGTTGCTGGTGTGCGACAGCGGCAACTCTACCCTGCGCATGATTGAAGCGCTGCTGCTGCGCAAATACCCACAGCTGGTGGTGACGGCGCGCCTGTCGCAGCGCGACTACGAGATGCGGGAACAGATCGATGAAGATTTCGTGATCTCCACCGTGCGTCTGAGCGAGAAAAACACCCCGGTGGTTGTGATGTCGCCGTTCCCTTCTGGCTTCCAGCTGGAGCAGCTTGGCAAGCTGGTGCTGGTGGATCGCACGCGGCCCTACATGCTGGAGAAGTACTTTGACGCGCAGCACTTCCTGGTGCTTGACCAGCCGATCAGCCAGTCGGCGCTGTTTCAGCGCTTGTGCGATCAGCTACAGGCGGAAGGCTATGTCGAGGGGGATTTTTACCCCTCCGTGGAGGAGCGCGAAGCGATCGTGAGCACCCTGCTGGGCGAAGGCATCGCGCTGCCGCACTCGCTGGGTTTGCTGGCAAAGAGAACCGTGGTCTATACGGTGTTGGCGCCCCATGGCGTAAGCTGGGGAGATGAGACCGCGTCGGTGATTTTCCTGCTGGCCATCAGCAAGAGCGAATATGAAGAGGCGATGGCGATTTACGATCTGTTCGTGACGTTTTTACGCGAGCGGGCGATGACGCGCCTGCGCGACTGCACTGACTTTGTCAGCTTTAAAGCGGTAGCGATGGATTGCCTGAGCCGGATGTGATCGGTGCTGTCTGGCCCCCAGGCATCCTCATCAGGCTGCGGTCGCCATGAGTGGCGACCTTACAGTTGCAAACCTGATTTTTGTAGGGTGCGCATCTATGCGCACCTGGCATTCTCAACCTAACCACGCTTTGCCAGCAGCTTAGGGATCTCGCGCAGGCACCAGGCTTTCGCTTCGCCCATGCTGTCGCGACGCCACGCCATGATAATATCCACCTCGCGCGTGTACTCGGCGCTGACTACGCGCAGGCGTCCTTCAGCAATGTCCTTCTCCACCATCGGGTAGGGCATTGTTGCCACGCCAAGCCCGGCCAGCAGCGCGCGGCGCTTGTCGTCCATGCTGCTCACCGTCAACCGCTGCTGTTTATCCAGCAGCTGCACCGTCAGCACCGGACGCTCGCGTGCGGTATCGGCCACCGCAATGCCGCGATATTTCACGCGCGTCACTTCGGATAACGGCTCCGCTTCCTGATGAATGGGATGATCCGGGCTGGCAACGTAGACGCTCATGACGCTATACAGTTTGCGCGTATTGATCTCGGTAGAGGCGCGGAAGTGCATATCCGGCGCAATCACGATATCGGCGCGCCCCTGCTCCAGCCGCTCCCAGGCACCGGCCAGCACTTCCGTGACCAGCGAAATCTGCGTATTGGCTTTCTCTGACAGTTTTCCCACCAGCGGAAAGAGCAGGTCGGTGGGAATCAGCGCTTCGGCAACGATGGTGAGATGGGTCTCCCAGCCGCGCGCCAGCGCTTCGGCATCGGTCGTAAGCTTATCGGCCGCCTCCAGCAGTACGCGGCCCCGCTCCAGCAGCATACGGCCGACGTTGGTGAACTTGGTGCGGTGGCCAGAGCGGTCGAACAGCACCACATCCAGCTCCTCTTCCAGCTTCTGCATGGTGTAGCTCAGGGCCGAAGGAACACGACCCAGTTCATCAGCCGCAGCGGCAAAGCTGCCGCGCCGGTCGATAGCATCCATCACACGTAAAGCTTCTAACGTTAACGCGCGCTCTTTTGCCATGCCGCTTCTCTGTCAGTAAATTTGAATATGCCAGGCAGATTAACTGGCTAACAATCCGGCGTCCAGCCTTTTACCATTGACGTATAAAGCCTGTGGTCGATTCTCACCACAGTGCGTCGGAGGTAAAGCATGATGACAACCCGCTGCGCGTCCGCATGTGGCCAGGCCGATTTCGGTTGGTTGCAGGCGCGTTATAGCTTCTCATTTGGCCACTATTTTGATCCTGAACTGATGGGCTACGCCTCGCTGCGCGTGCTCAATCAGGAAGTGCTGGCGCCCGGTGCCGCCTTCCAGCCGCGTAGCTATCCGCCGGTGGATGTGCTTAATCTGGTGCTGCAGGGTGAAGCAGAGTATCGCGATAGCGAGGGGAATCACCTGATCGCCCGCGCCGGCGAAGCGATGCTGCTTTCAGCGCGTCAGGGCGTCACTTACAGTGAACTCAATATCAGCAAAGATCGTCCGTTAACGCGGATGCAGCTGTGGCTGGCCGCCTGTCCGGAGCGTGAAAATCCGCTGCTGCAGAGAGTCGCACTGCCGGAGCAGACGCATCTGCTGCTGGCTTCGCCAGACGGTGCAGAGGGCAGCATGCAGCTGCGCCAGCAGGTGTGGGTGCATCAGGTGACGCTGCAACCGGGTGAGCAGCATAGCGTGCAGCTGCACGGTCCGCGCGCCTATCTGCAATCGATTCACGGTTCCCTGGATGTGCAGGCGAGCAGCGCCAGCCAGGAGAAGCTGAGCTGCGGTGACGGTGCGTTTTTGAGTGAAGAGAATCAGATCACCCTGCAGGCGAAAACGCCGCTGCGGGCGCTGGTGATTGATCTGCCGCAGTAATACGCAGTGGGTTGCGGTCACCATTAATGGCGACCCTACAGGGATGCAGTAATACCCGGCAAACCCGAAGCCATATCGGGTGCGCATTTATGCGCACCTGCCAATCCCGAAGCCGTTTGTAGGGTGCGCATTCATGCGCACCAGGTCAATCCCGAAGCCGTTTGTAGGGTGCGCATTTATGCGCACCTGCCAAAGCCACCTCGTTCAGGTTATTTGAGCAGCGTAAACGCTGTCGTAACGTGTTTCACGCCGCTCACCCGGCTGGCAATATCGGCGGCTGCGGTGGCTTCCTGCTGCGTAACCAGACCCAGCAGGAACACTTCACCATTTTCCGTGGTCACTTTCACGTTCGAGGATTTCACCTGATCGCTGCCCAGCAGCTGTGAGCGGATTTTGGTGGTGATCCAGGTATCGGAGGATGACGTGCCCAGGCTCACTTTCTGCCCGGTACGGATCTCGTTATACACTTCGGTCGCGCCATCCACGCCCATGGCGATCTGCTTCGCGCGGCTGGCGAGGTCAGCTGATGGCGACTGGCCGGTCAGCAGCACTTTACCCTGATAAGCGGTCACGACAACGCGCGCCTGACTCTTAAGTTGTTCATCTTTTGCCAGCGCATTGGTCACGCGCAGCTCCAGCGTACCGTCATCCACCTGGGTACCAACGGTGCGCGGATCGGTCGCGGTTTTCGTGGCAACGGCGGCGCCGCCGGCCACCACCGCAACGCAGCCTTGCAGCAGCAGGGCCGTACACAGAATGGCGATAGCGTTCAATGCTTTCATTTGAGCTCCTTCAGTCATTCCTGGTGTGGGAACAAGGTGTTATCAATCAAATCACACAGGCAGTTCAGCGTCAGCATGTGCATCTCCTGAATGCGTGCACTGCGATGTGATGGAATGCGAATTTCCACGTCGTGTGGGCCCAGCAGGCCCGCCAGTTCACCGCCATCATGGCCGGTCAGCGCAACGATAGTCATATCGCGGGTAACCGCAGCTTCCACCGCTTTGACAATATCGCGGGTGTTGCCGCGGGTAGAGATAGCCAGCAAAACATCGCCAGCCTGACCAAGCGCACGTACCTGCTTGGCGTAAATCTCGTCATGAAGACGATCGTTACTGATCGCTGTCAGCATCACGTTATCCGCGCTCAGCGCCAGCGCCGGCAGGCTGGGGCGTTCGGTCTCGAAACGATTAATCATGCTGGCGGCAAAGTGCTGCGCATTGGCGGCTGAAGCGCCGTTACCGCAGCTGAGAATTTTGTTCCCGTTCAGCAGCGACTGCACCAGCGTCATCGCGGCGCGGGAAATGGCATCCGGCAGCGCTTCGGCTGCGGCAATTTGCGTCTGAATACTCTCAGTAAAACACGCTTTAATTCTGTCCTGCACAAGACCACCTGGTTCTATCCATCGGCATTAAAGGCATCGGGCAGCCACTCCAGCTCGTGCCCGGTAATGGCAATGATGTCAAAACGGCAATTCACCGTATCAAAACTGCCGCCGCGTGCCAGCAACCACAATGCGGCGGCACGCAGCAGCTTTTGCTGTTTCTGGCGCGTCACACTGGCGGCAGCACCGCCGTAGCGCGCATCGCGCCGATAGCGCACTTCAACAAAGACCCAGCAATCGGCGTCGCGCATGATCAGGTCAATCTCTCCGCCACGGCACCGCACATTACTGGCGACCCACTGTAGCCCGGCGCGCTCCAGATAGCGACGCGCCTGCTGCTCCTGTTCAGCGCCAATGCGCTGACGGTTTATTGCACCGGAACGATCTGTCCCTGACGATACTGGTTCCACGTCAACTTCCTGTTGATTACGCAATCCGTGTCGGCGCTCAGTTTGCCGGTGTTGCCATCAATGGCAAAGCCAGGCACCTGGCGCATCTGGTTAAACTGATTCGCCAGCGTCCAGGCATCAATGCCCATCGCGTAGAGGCGCACCAGCGAATAGTCGTTATTAAACGACCGCGCCGCCTGCTGCATCAGGCCCGGATTAGCCCCGGACAGTAGCGGGATATCGCTGAACTGCAGGCCATCCATCTCCAGACGGAAGTCCGGACCGGCACCCGCTTGCGCGCTGCGTGAACTGGCGTACAGCGCCGTGTTATTGCGGCTGCTGGTGCGCATGGCAATCATCGGTTTGATCAGCTGCAGCTCATCCTGGCTCGCCACAATATAGACCGCGTCCACGCTGCCACTGCTGGCTTCTGCCGCCGGTGCCGGCGCGCTGGTCTGCGGTGCCGGAATCGTCAGGCCGGCCACCGCCACGCTCTGTGCGGGATCTGCCTGCACCACCAGCGGCGTACCGCTCAGCGCAATACCGGCGCCGCTGTTGATACCCTGCTTCAGTTCGGACACGCCGCCGAAGCGCTGCTGCAGCACGGTAGCGCCGCCCAGCTTCTGCCACTCCAGCGCGAACGCCTTACCGATGCGATCGCCATAGCTGTTGCGTGGAATCAGTAGCAGCGGCTGGCGTTTGCCCTGATCCCAGATATGGTGCGCGGCATCGCGCGCTTCGTCTTCAGGAGAAAGCGCAAAATAGCAAATATTCGGATGGTTCTGGATCTGCTCCGGCTCGTTAAGCGCCAGCACATTAAGCGGTGTCTGGCTGTTGGCCACCTCCTCAACGTGATTTTTCAGCAGCGGGCCGACGACCAGCGTCGCGCCATCCTGCTGCGCCTGCTGCATCACCTGCGCGATGGGCTGGCTGCTGGTGTCATACACTTTTACCTGCGCGCTACTGTTGGGCTGAGCGGCGGCGGGTTGAGCGGCAGGCTTCGGCTGCTCTGTCTGAGCGGGCGTGTTCGCGGCGACTGCCGGACTGACCACTGCGTTGGCTTCGGCATCCGGTTGCGGCGCGCTGCCATCGGTGGCGGCCGGTGCTGGCGTAGCGGGCTGAGGCGCGGGCGCATTCAGCACACCGTTTTTGGCATCGTTAAAGCCTTTCTGGATAGCGTTCGCAAACACCTGCGCCTGACCGTTGAGCGGCAGCAGCAGCGCGATGGTGTTTGTAGAGGCCGCACTGAAATTTTTCACCTGACTGAGTTGCGTCGGCAGGTTTTTCGCGCCGGGGTTCTGCGGATAGCGCGTCTGCCAGTCGGCGATGGCGGCTTTCAGCATCTGCGGATCCTGGCTATTCGCGTGCCAGGTATTCAGCAGATCGAGCCAGCCCTGCAGCGTATTCTCGTCCGCATTGATCACCAGGCTGTTTAACTGGTCCTGCGTCAGTTGCGTCAGCGCCTGCCAGGTTGCATCAATATTGCTCTGGTGATCGGCGCCTTTCAGCAGCGGTTCCTGAGCGATATAGGCGCGTAACAGCGCGAGCGAAGGGCGATTTTGTGCAGCGGCGATCTGCAGTGCGTAATAGCGCACCTGCTGATCCTGCGACAGGCCATCACGCTTAATCTGCTCCAGCAACTGCTGTGCACCATTGAAATCCTGCTGCGCGATCTGCATCTGCGCCCGCAGTAACAGCAGCTCCTGCTGTTGCGTATCCGTCAGCTGCTGCGGCAGCTGAGTCACCTGATTTTGCGCCTGCGGATACTTTCCTTCCTTCAGCAGGGCACGGATGGCAAGTAATTGCCAGTCGGTCTTGCTATTATCGCTGCTTTGCTGCACCTGTTGCAGATAATAGTCAGACCGGCCTGTTGCAGGACCCTGAATATTGACGTTAGAGGTTTGCTGCGGTCCCTGACCGCTACAGGCGGCTAAAATCAGCCCAGCGAGAAGAACAGGTACAAAGCGTCCTGCTTTATGACGTACGACTTTTGAAGGAAGCATACTGTATCCAGTGATGTTTTTTTCAAGATGCTCAATATTAAATCGGCAATTCGGATGAAACAATGAAACAACTCGATCGGGCAGAGATTTCTGCCA
>Ga0157361_1000417_pt1 | contig 17723 bp, 18 predicted proteins | sample AttlaeALBM2_FD_111481 | JGI IMG/M metagenome (GOLD analysis project Ga0157361, IMG submission 111481) | Fungus gardens microbial communities from leaf cutter ant in Ribeirão Preto, State of São Paulo, Brazil - Atta laevigata ALBM2 | ecosystem: Host-associated > Fungi > Mycelium > Unclassified ...
ACTATAGCGAGTAGTGCACAGACCGGCTATTCTAGTATAAATAGGTAGTGATGTGCGGTAGAATACCTCACCTCAATATTAGTTTGAGCTCCTAGGCTACCTATGGCTCTAACTTAAGACTCTCACTCTACTACATTGTGACGAGACTGGCGCCTCTCTGAGTATGCCCTTACAACCTTTGATGACTTGAGCTCCGCTCTGGGGGTTAGCTTGATCGTGTGGTCCCATTTGCGGTGCTCCAGTAGTATGTCAAAGTCCTCCTTAGCGAACACGGATCGGAACTCCGCAATGTAGGTGGGCAGTTGAGTGGCAGTAGCCTATGTCTCTGCACTGCATCTGGCTCCTTCCGCAAGGTACTGGGAGGTCGTAGTCATGGCTCGGAGGTCAACCTGGGCAGGCTCTGGGAGGAGACGTGTAAGGAACAGTCGGTCTCTGGGCTCCCAACTGGGGTGGTACATCTGCGGAGGAGTTTCCTCAAGGTCTAGCTCTTCTTGGAACGAGGGCATGGGTCCATCGCAGTGTTACGCCGTACAAAATTTTAGGCAAATTAAGTGACATTCTGTACCTTAATAATGGGAATAACCAGCTTGAGAAACGAGCTCGGCCCCCAGAAATGTTCCTCTAGACACCTAGTCGTGGACTTGAGCATCTAGCTTGAGTAGCAGGGTAGCGGCTGTGACCACCGCTACATACGCCTCATAGACACTTGCCCAGGTGCCCCGTATCATATTCCTAATGGATTTCCCTTCTAAAAGTGCTCTCGAGGGCAGAAACAAGCTTAGGACAGACTACGCGATTCAAACGACGTCATACCATAGCCGTCGACGGTCCTATTTAAAGAAGAGTTATGATCAGATTTGGGCCATCATCACTGATGGCTAATTATAGTGAGATCAAGAGAGTCATACCATCATGAAGTTGCCTCGTAACGGCAGTAGGAGAAAACTGGAAGGTAGAAGAGTGGGAGTGCATAGGAGAGATAGGAGGAAACTGGGAAGCTGAGAAGAGGAGTAGTAGGGAGATTAGATGAAGGGAACATGCGCGAGAACAAGACGGCTCAAGACCGCCATCTCTGTCTATAGTCCGTCGAGACGCTCAAGGCCTGACCATTGTATGAGGAAGGGTTCCTGGAGTAGGGTTAGGATGTCAGGGAGCGGTTAGTCAGTTTCCGGGAGGAGCGCCATACCATCATTACAGCCTTGCTAGAATTGGGAATTTGAAGGTTTTCTTTGTCTCACTTTCTTTGTTGTCTTTTTGCTTTGTAATCATAATAAAATACTCTAGGGCACAGGAGAAAAAATCAAGCATCACACCCCTATCATCATCCCTCTCTGTTGCTCTAGAGCTTAATGGCTATTTTTGAGTGACTGAGTTTCTGGTCTTTCTGAGTGTCCTACCTTACTTTCTAAAAACCCACCCAAACTCTCCCTCAACGGGAATTCGAGCCCCAACAGACTTGGGCATTTGCTTACGCTAGGAGTTAACAACTCGCTACGTATCATTAGAGTTGGCTTCCAGTTGTACGGTCAGCTGAAGGAGAGCCCACACAACGGCACAGGAGTTCTAGGTAGTTCTGCTGTATTGATGGTGAGCCAGACTACTAGACTAGATAAGGGCAGTAGTGTCACAACGCGAGATGAATGTGTGTCTTAAAGATCCTATTATGGTGAGATCTAACTCGAGTAGATTCTTAAACACTATTATTATTATTTCTGCTGTTTCTTTTGGATTGTACCCTACCCGTCCCCCTTACTATCAAGATCTCTTTTATTATTTGATTACCTCCCCAGTGCCTACTTGTTTAGTGCACAACTGTGAAACATCTCTGAGATTATTAGATTTCCATTTGTTGTCACCCTTGTTTCAAGATCAAATTCCCTTTGATCCCCATTAGCAGCATGATCGGAGAGCTCGAAGTTCAATTCTCTTCTGATGGGTCTGTTCCTTCCATAGAGCGTGTCCTCCTTCACACCAGAGCAGACAGTGGGTCATCTTGACTTCTTCCTTTTCCCAATCGATCTTGGGGTTGTGATCCTTAAGCCAGTCATAGCCTAGTATTAGACTCTGTTTTCCAAGTCCAGAGATGGCTAAGAACATCCTCTCGGAGTGAGTCTTGTAGTGAACTACGTCCATGACCTTAGAAATCTGCCCTGCCTCATTAGGGGAACCATCGACATTGAAGACCGGGATGTTACGTGAGAGAGTCCGGATGTTCATCCCTCTTGAATGGACAAAATCTCTGTCAATGAGGCTTCCAGTGGCTCCGCAATCTAAGAAGGCTTTGACGGAGTGGAGTTCACTGGTGTCCGTAGTTCCAATCTCCACCGGCAGGAGTAAGAAGGTCCCTCGCGCGTCCAAGGTACTGATTGAGAGGAGCTTGGGCAGCCTCTTCTCCCACTTGGATTTATGGAGCGGAACTGAGACTGAGGAGGTGGGGGGTAGTGCGTCTATTAGTTCACTGTCAATTGTATTGGTATCCTCTACAGTCAATACAGTGAACTTATTTACTAACGACCGGGGTGCACTTATTGCCGGCTACACTATGCAAAATCCTCTTCTTCCTCTGGGAGGGACAGGTTTCTTCTACTGGAACTGCATCCTTCAGTGCCAACAGATCTTCAATTAGCTCCTCCCTTTGCTCCGAGGTGAACTGACAGACGTCCATATGATGGGGACAGTCTCAGACCAGATGATTTGCATCTCCGCATCGGTAACATCCTTGTGGAGGCAAGGACTTCGTTTTCCTACTGGTATCGACATCCATAGGGACTCCCATGGACAGAGTGGGTGGCGGGGGTTTCGGAGTAACCAGAAGGGGCAGAACAGGGGGTAGTCTCACTACAGACAAAGGTGGTGGTCGAGCGGAGGCGGTTCTGAGCATTGCGGAGGGAGTAAAGCGTAATACGGACTGAAAAGCCTCGTTGGCGAGGCACGCTTGGTTGATCCTCCGTGCTGCTCTGTACCAGGCGTTGGGATTGGTGTTGGCCGGTCGTCCGTATGGCATGGTGGCAATTTGGTTCTGGATGCCTAACTTGAGACCTCGTTGAAACTTTACCACCAGTGTCCGGGGATCTGTGTAACCCACATCAGAGACCAGGGTCTGGAAGTTGTCCAAGTAGTCGTCTACCATCCGACCTCCTTGGTAGTAAGAGGTTCCTTCCAAAGCATTGATTGCATCCGCTTCCACGTTCACTGGAAAGAAGTGAAGTTAGAATTGTTGCTCAAAGTCCCCCCAGGTTGGTATGGGGAAAACACCAGTGTCCGCTTCCTGACAGAAGATGTTCTCGGACCACTTGGCAGCATGACTATCCTTGAAAAACGTGAGAGCCCAGAGAATTTTTTCCTGTTCATCGTAGAACTGCTCCGGAGCTAGGTGTATGTAAAGGGAACAGGAGTTTAAGAACGCGCAGCCATTGTGATATTCTCTGCTGAAGTCCAGAGGAGAGAAGAGCTTAGGATATGTTCGTCGTGCTGTCGGAGCAGGGGACAGAGACATCAGAGGAGACAGTGCAGGCAGGGGAGGAGTGTTCAGTACTGCTGGAAGGGAGGGGTTAGCCACTAACTGTGTGAGCTGTTGTAGCTGCACGGTCAGGGCTGCTAGGGTGGTGTTGATATTAGTTTCAGAGATGTGTTGTCTCTCCATGAGCTTCTGAAGATGGTGTTGCAGGTATCCTAAGGCGTTGGCTACGCCTTGAGGGGTGTCTGAAGGCAACAACATCTGAAGAGTGGAATTTTTTGGAGGGCTGGGTATGACAGGGGAGGATGACCTATTGGGTGGCTGTCTACTGGGATAGTCCAAGGCTCCATTTTTAAAGATCCTAATCTGCTGTAAGAGCAACTGGGCACAAGACTCCAGGAGAATCCTTAGATAATATTACAGTTAGTAGTTATGATACAACTCACCTCCAGGAGAATCCTCAGAGATTAGAATGAGGCTCCTGGAGGGATCTTCTATATTATATACATCCCTTAGTGTCAGGGTTAGCAGGATCGGAGCTAAACTAGTGTGTTTAAGTATTACTAGTTAAACAGGCTAAAGTAGCTCCGGAGCATTGTCATGTTGTTCAGGGGTAGGAATGGAGGCATCCCCTTACATGTACCATTCAACAGTTATGCCTATGATTATAAATGTCATAAGCACAGACAAATGGTTAAAAATCTCTAACAAGTTGGGCTTGTCAACTTTGAGAACAAGATTAAGCTACATTGAAATGATAAGCCACACAAGGGTCAGTGTCTCAGGATGATAGAGGTCTGTTTTGAGTGACTTGGAGAGTTATAGTATTTATACCTAAGAACAAAGGTGAAAATACAGAAAAAATATGAGCTTGTGAATACCTATCTGCAGTAGAGTTCTTTATGGGATAGTATACAGCATGAGAGAAATAATTTGAATGCCTTTGAGCTTGTGCTCTGCCTGATAATTATCTAAGAGGGTCATTATCAGTAGAATAAGTAAATATCATATATTCTCATATCCATCAGGCTTAAAACAATAAACAAGAGTAATAGTTGAGTCAGTGGAATTACACAAAGTGATACAGTGTAAGACTTTAGCCAAGGTGACTTAAATCCACTCCAAGTCTGAGGTGACAAGGAGAACTCAATAGAGTTTCCATTTGATTCTCTACACTATATATATAACTACTATCATGGCTATATACTTCACTTTCTATGGTCCTCATGTTACCCATCATGTGACTGTGACATGACTGATGTCACACATTTTGTGACTTTGTGACTATGATGTGATTCCTTTCCCATGCTCCACCTTCATAGTAGTAATTCAACTAAATAAAAGAAAAGGAAATAGAAAATGAAAATAGAAAATGACTTAGCTGTTTTGCCAAGTCATAACACATAGCTACTTATGGAAATATTCTTGACAACCTAAGCAAGAACACTCTACATCCTAGGATAGTTCTTTTATGCTTGCTCCTTCTAATAGTCTTATATAGCATTAGATCTACCTACCAGGTGTGCAAGCTTTTTTCTAGTTTTGATGTTGAGGTGAGAATGTGGATTGGAGAAAAAAATTGTTTAGAGATTTTTGGATAGAATTTAAGATAGTAAAGTAGTAGTAGACTAGCTGACTTGAGGAAGCAAAAGAATTTCTAGTTGAAGTAAGAGTTATCACGAGCTATTACAAGTCATATATGGAAATGATACTAAAAGCAAAATATTGCATCACAAGTGTTAACTGAGGTGTGACATCTGGCCTATTACTATCAGATTTAATGGCATATGGAATCATATACAAAATAAAATCTGCAAATGATATATCATTAAGGAGTTCTCTCTTAGCTTGCATTTGAGCCTACTTACTCTTCTCATATTTTGAGACCTAGTGGAGAGTAGTGTAGTTGGCAGGGTTTGTAACAAGCATTCTGGACAGATATTTGCAATCTGTAAGGGGATTACTCAATGGCAGCCCTAACCATACTCAATATTGGTGAAGAAAGCAGACTTAAGCAAGAGCAGTGAATAGCCCAGGAGCTCTAATCAATGTTGAGGTAAAGTATTCTACCATACATCACTAGCTATATATACTAGACTAGCTTGGTCTGTGTGCCAGTTGCTACAGGAACCCAGATCAGGACACTAATAACTACTATACCTAATAAGGCTATATAGTACAAACCATGGCAATGAGAACAAGAGGGAAAGGAACTATGAATAGTGGGCTTCGAGGATCTGAGGGCAAGCTAGATAATACTTACTCATACCAGGTTACCTAAGCTACTCTAGAGCGTCCCCTTATACAATCTATGAAAAGAAAATAATAAGAAATGAGTAAAATACACTAGTAGTGATTCTTGTATCTAAATCAAGTAATTCAACCACTGTTTGGCCTTGCTTGCACAAGTCCCAATTTTTTTAAATCATAAATTTGTAACATTGATACTTGATTACAAAAAACAAAAAGCTTATAATTATTCTTTCTATTTACTATAATTTCCAAAATTAGCTATAGCAAGTGCATCTTCAGTAGGAGCTAAAGATGCTGTTGAATTGCTATCACTATGATAAATCAATACCAAGTTTTGAACAAGAAATAGATATATTACTTATATAACTTGTTGTAGCAGGCTTGCTATAATCTCATGGTATGCACCAATGTTCTGTTGTTTTATAGTCTGAAGATATCCAATATGTCACTCATATGTGGTTCTGAAATGGTCACCATCAAAATTGACCCATTTACAGACACCTGTCTCCCAGGCACTAATAGCAGCATAAAACTAGAAAAAATCAGAATATTATTCTAAATATAAAAAGCAAAACTTATACCTATAGCTGCCAATGTAACAAGTGGCATAGGAAGCTCAAGTTCTTTCTGGGTCAAATATAAAGAAGTAAAATACTTCTGGTACTTGTATCCAAAAGCTGTGCTAGTGTTAAGACTCTAGACCACAAGGTAAATATATGTTTCAACCTTGAGCCTATGTTAACACTTAATATCTTTATGCCCCTTTACAAAGGGTCCAGTTAAGGTTTTCAGTGAAGTTATATTGTAAGTGGGAGTAACAAGACTTTTAGTCACACTCTGTACTATAGTTCAAGGACTAAAGAGAGTATGGGGTTTCAGGAGTAAGAAGTTTTACACAAGAACCACAGAAAGAGAGAACTTGCTATTCTTATTCTTTCTAGCATATATTTATAATAGTCTCTAGTGTTACAGGCATTACTACCTAAGAAATGTCTATGTAACTAGAGATGACTAGTTGAGTCAATGTCTATAGATAATTGAGTCTAAAGATTCTCCTTTAGTAAAGAGTCTATAAATAAACTATCAGTGCCAATGTCATTGTCTAAGGTTTATCTAATGTTTCTCCAATGAATCCAAGAGTTTGTTATGCTCACATGAAAGTTATTTATAACTTTTATCATCACATTCTCCTTTTTCTTCTGTTATAATGTCATCATTCATCAATTCTTGAAGTAACCACTCATTGTCACTCTATAGTTGGTAATATTGGTAATCCCAACCTATGTCCATAACAAGAAGAGATTAAACAAGCTGGTGTAAAAACATTGAGAAATAAGGAATAGAAAGAGAAAGATGAATTAAATGCTAAGAGATAGCAAGGTATATGTGCCAAAGAATGAGAGGTTGAGAGCAGAAGTAATCCAGTTACATTATGATATACTAGTAGAAGAACTATCATGACTTGGCAAAATGGCTAAGTCATTATTTATATTTCTTTTCTTTTTCTTTTCTCCTGGACTTACTACACATAAGAAGTATGGGAAAGTGTCACATCACAAGTGTCACAGTCACATGATGAGTATGGGAGAGTAGTGCACAGACTATGTAGTAGTTGTATAAGTAGTGTACAGAAAATAACAGAAACTTCATTAAGTTCTCCTTGTCAACTCAGACAAGGAGTGGAATTAAGTTATCATGACTAAGTCCTTACAAGAACATGGGAGGCAGTAAAAAATAACAGAACTAGTTACTAAAAACTTCTGGTAGTTAGGAGTTATGAAAAAAGTCAACAAGTATGTAGAATTTTGCAATACATGCCAGAGGAATAAAAATTGTACAAAGGCACCCACAGGGAAGTTGATATCAAAAGCAGTACCAGAGAAACCCTAAAGCCATATAATAGCAGATTTCATCACAAAATTACCATTAGCATAGGAATACAATAGTATTTTGGTAGTATGCAATAGGATGACAAAAATAGCACACATTGTATCTACTACAGAAAAGACTTTGGAAAAGAAAGTAGTAAGACTGTTCTAAGATAATACCCAAACTCCCAGAAAGTATAATCATGGATAGGGGAACACAGTTTGTAGCAGGGATGATAAAGGAGTAGAATCAAATGTTGGGGATCAATATGAAATTGTTGACAGCATATCATCCACAGAGAGATAGACAAACTAAAGGAATGAACCAGAAACTAGAATAATACTTAAGAATGTTTATCAATTATTGTTAGAAGTAGTAGCCAGATTGGTGAGCAATGACAGGGTTTGTATATAACAACAAGGTATAGACAAGTATAAAAGTATTACCATTCAAAGCAAACAATGAATAGAATCTATGTATGAAATTCAAAATGTTGAAGAAGGGGAAGTTTGAGAAAGCAGAGAAGCTTACAAAGAGAATAAAGAAAGTACATGAAAAGGCTAAAGTAGCATTAAGAAAGAGTCAGGAAAAGATGAGGAAATATGCAGATAGAAAGAGAAATGAGCCAGAGGAGTATGAAGTAGGGGATTGGGTGCTGTTAAGCACTAAAGATCTTAAGTTCTAAATGAAGGAACAATGCTCAGAAAAATTAATGGAACACTTTGTGGGGTCTTATAAGGTCAATAAAATAATATCAACAAATGTGATAGAGTTAGAACTACTAGAGTTAGTCAAGACACATCTAGTAGTAAATGTTAGTAGAGTACAAATGTATAAAGATCAGATAGAGGGTCAGGAAAGGAAATGGTCTTGTAACAATTGGCCTCATTGCTTCCAGGTGTTTTACATATGGACTGCTTCTTTAATTGACATTTCCTTAGTTGTACAATAGCTCAGTCAGCACCTCATTGTTAGGGCATGTACTTTACTCAGCAGACCTCATGTCTGCCTTATTCTCTCCTCATTCCTAATACATGGTACATAGGTATATATACAGTAGATACTCTCCTGTATTCCTTACGCTTTACTAATTGTATCATTCTCTTCCTTCCTCTACTCTCAGAGAAAGAAGAATACAAAGTGGAAAAAATATTGAACAAAGGAAAGTTTAGAGAATACTTAGTACAACAGAAAGGATACATAGCAGAAAATAATACATGGGAGCCAAAAGAAAATTTGGGGAATGCAAGGGACTCAGTAGAGAAATTCAAGAAAAAATATAAATAAGAAATAGAACAAATAAAAAAGGAAGATCACAAGGAATCTTATAGAAAAGAATTGCGAGAAAAGTACATAGCAGATATGCTATATAGGTAGGATAACAAGAAGTTTGTGTTAGAATATCAAGTGTCACACTAAAAATAGGTTTGTTTTATCTTTTAGTTACTGACTGTTTTATGTGTTATGTTGTGATAGTAGATAAATATAAATACAAGTGTTTGAGAAGAAACTCGTTGCATGTTTGCAATGAGTTTCCACTTTTGTTTTACATCCTCTAAACTCAACAGTTTGACTAGAAATATTGGGGAAGATTGGAAAGAAACTGGAAAAGATGGAAAAGAAGACATAAGCAAGAAAGAAAAACCTTGGAGATGATTAAGAAAAAAGACAAAGAAAAAGAAGTAAAAGAAGAGAGATTATGAATAGAAGAGTGAAATGAAGAAGATGATATGGGCAATCTATGGGACCCATATAACAAACTATAAAGAAGTCCTCAGGATAAGGACCTTTAAAAGGGGAGTACTGTCATGAGTTACCTTGACTATGATGAAGAGGCTATAAATAAAATAACATAGAAGGGAATTAAACTACCAACCTCTTGGATGATTGTAGATTAGATTAGTGTAAATATAGACAAATAGTAAAACTGTATTAATTAAGCAATTGATCAGAGAACCCCATCAAGTTTTCTTTATAACCCTCAAAGAGTTTGTCTCTTAAGTTATTGCAACTGAGTAGCACAACATAATACTTGGGAGCTAGCTCACCATCTATGCTATGTTAGAGAGGCCATCCATGAATTTCATTATATGCATCTGGAAGCTGAGAGACTAACAGCAGAGGATCTAAAAGACCCAAGCAAAGCTACAATGGCTGTGAGAACATGGTGCTGAGAGGTGGGGTCAGACACAGAATTAATTGATAAATCTCTTATTACATGATATTAGATATAATTTGCAATAGATAATTAGTTGTATCTTAGCCCCAAATTGTTAATATGCTTGAAATTTGGTTCATGTCTCTTTGAAGCCTCAACAGCTTTCATATAAATCTAATCATGCAGTGTGCAACACTCCAGGCCTCTGCCTTCATACGATGGTGTTTAGACCATTGACTGAGAGTGAAATGTGAATTTAGATTTAATATACACTTGAATCAATATTGAATGATTTTATTTGATTTGGTCGAACAAATCGATATAGAAGCAGATGATGAGAGTGAGTATGAATAGGGTGTGGTTTATTGGATGCAACTTTGATGGCACAATGCCATTATGCAGCATCTATATGAGACTGCTGCATTTTGGAGAGACCAGGCTGGAGGACTTGCATATCCTCAGCCTCGAGTTGAGGGCATCAATGCTCCAAGATGTGACGGGTAGAGTGGTTCAAGGCAAAAAGAGCATGGTGGAATCTGACAAGGCCCAGAATAGCAAATTGCACAATCAAGCCCAAGAAAGAGATGGTAAGCCTTCTTCCACCTTGAAGTCGATGGTGCATATTTCGTGATATAGTATTTTCTCATATAAAAATATAAAATTAGAATACAGTTTAGGGCAGGTCTTCCCACACACATACTACACACATGGCACGCATGGCTAGTTTACCATCGATTCCAGAAGACAAAGTACCACCAAATCCTCTATCATTTTCTAGTTAATTTGAACAAGGAAGATGAATTCAAAGGAGGCAAATTCAAAGGCCCAATCAAGTTCTGATTCACAGAAGACGAGGACCACTGCCCATTCCAAGCTGATTGAACAGGCAAAGCAGAAAGCAGACTTACTTATTGGAGTATACCCACAATTTGAATACAAGGTTAAGGAATTCCCAGAGAAGGTCTGCAAACACAATGAAGACATCTTCAACAATTGGAAGGGCTTGTTGAGAACTGTAGACAAATGTACCGATTGAGTGCCATTACAAAGAAAATATATGAGTTCACGGCTTCAAAATCTACCAGGGGAGAATGGTATGTTTCAAGTTGTTCTGAGGATGATCTTCCTCACACAATTCTACAGCAATGGATGAATTCAACGAGCTATTCAACAACTTTTCAATGCTAATTAGTTAGCTGCTGCATGACCTCCTAGCCCCCTCTGACTTTGCAAAACCCTCAGTTTGGCCTAAGGCTCAGGAAGCTACTCCTATCCTTTGTCCTTGTCCTCCCGATGCAAGAGGTCTTCCACTGACCACACTCCATCATGTCTTCTGCCAGTTCCACCATGAATCGTCCAGACCCCTTCCAACGACGACTGAAACTGTGGCAGTTCAGATTACTGCCTCGAAGCTTTGTTTAAGAATGGGAGAAGCTTTCAAGGATGAAGCCAAACATGGGAAAGCTTTTGATGAATGTGTTGATGGCATTCTCGAGAAGGGGGAGGCGGAATGCAAATTTCAACCCCATCCAACCTCACATTATGGTAAGATCGACTGGTGTATTCGAGAAGCTAATATACCAATAGTCCTTCACGAGGATAAGCTGGAATTTGGACTTGGAGGCCCTGATGCATACATGCAACTTGCTTGCTATTATGACCTGGTTGTGGGAGTCCTTACTAACTTCATCGAGATTGATTCAATTGCCAACAATTATCTCACCCATGGAGTACCATGTTTCTTGATCTGTCTTATGGTTACCCAGTGTTCTTTGCTCATCCTTGCATCTGTTGACTGTCATGACTTGGCAAAATGGCTAAGTCAATATTTATATTTCTTTTTCTTTTTCTTTCCTTTTCTTTTAGATTATTACTAAGGTGGAGTGTGGGAAAGATCACGTGATAGTCACAGAGTCACAAAAAGGTGTGACCAAAGTCACAGAATGGTCATGTCACGGTCACAGCATGTGACAAAGAAGTCAGCTGACAAGCATGAGGACTGTGGGAGGCAAAGTGCATAGCCACAATAGTAATTGTATATATAGTGTAGCAGAATCTAACAGGGACTCTATCGAGTTCTCTTTGTCAATCGCTGAACAAAGAGCAGTTGGCTTTATTCCGGCTTGGAGTTTAGCTTCCTTACATTGACGTGATTTTGCCCAGGACCCATGTTGTTCGTATGTGGTGGATTCCATAATGGTCACAAACCAGTTGTCAAGCCACTTGCCAAGCCTGTTTTCATGCTCAACGATCACACCCGGACTTGTCAAGCAGAAGTAGCAACATTATTGTGGGCACTAGTCAGGGGGATATCATCTTTGCAACAGTGAGGACATGATGAGAATGCAATTCCACCTCTGCCACTCACAGTGTTGCTTGCCAGGCTCATGACTAAACCTCCTAAAATTTCATTTGCACCTTTGATGCCTTGCATTTACGACTCATGCACATTACTCAAGCCAGAAACAAACAGCGAAGTTGGGTTTCTGACGTTTTTGTCCAAACCCATTGTTGGGTACAAGCGACTGTTTCTTGCTACCCTCAAGTCTTCTTCCATTCCCGGCCTTCAAGTCCTTGTCAAGCTTGTCCCTCGCTCCTATTCATAAGATGTCCATAAGTATATGGCAAAGAATAAGCTGGCTCCCAAGCTGTATGGGTATGCAGAGGCAGACGGTGCACCCACTGCATATGTCATGGAGTACCTCGATCCATCCAGTTGGCAAACACTATACCAATTTTTTGAATCCGATGCTATAGCCGTGGATCCTACTCAATTAAAAGAGGCTGTTGAAAGTATCCTTAAAACGCTGGATTCCAAGAATTATGTTCACAGGGATCTTCAAACCAACAACATCATGATTCAAACCAATGTGATAGATAAATGTGTGGACGTCAAGGTCATCAATTTTGACTGGGCAGGGAAAGCAGGAGAAGTTTGTTACCCTGCAGAACGGAATATAGATATCCAGTGGCCTGGTGAAGCAGGAGCACCGATTTTGAAAGAACATGATTCAGAAATGGTCCATTCCTGGCTGGATCAAAGGCTATGGTAGAACAATTGTACCTACATTAGTTGTTTAAATATAGTCACCAGACTTGAGTTGTTGGGAAGTTGTCATGAGCCACTCTGACCATGACTAAGAAATATGACATGGACTAGAATCAAACCAGTGAATGACCAGTGAATGTTGAATACTTGTAATAATAATAAGGACAAATAGACAGAATATGTATATATAGTGTAGTAGAATCAAGCAAGGACTCTATTGAGTTCTCTTCTAACCCTAGAGAGCCTCCTGGTCTAAACCCTAGACTAGGATCTTAAGTCAGTCACTGACAGAAGTCATCAGGAAGTTGTTAGGAAGCACAGTTTGCATTATCAGGGAAATGTAGCACAAATGCTCTTTTCTCCCAATTGAAATAAGTATTAGGACACAAACATGAATTCTATCCCTCCTCCTAACCCTCAGTTCCCAATGAGCTTAATACCTTGGCCTTCCCCCTCATGTCACAGGAGTTCTTCATTCTTGTCCAGCCCATCCTTATTCTCAGTCTCAATCCAATAAATTGATATACTTGTTGCATTGTTTCTCTGTTCTTTCATCATAGAAAAACAAAATCTAGTTTGAAAAAACCATGTCTAGATACTACAGATGTCTTCCAGGATACAGAAGTGGATGATGGGAGTGAGTATGAATAGGGTGTGGTTGATTGAATGTGACTTTGATGGCACAAACATTGAGTGGGACTACAACTATTATCAGCCATGGTCTGATAATGAGTGGTTAGTAGATAAGATGTTGGTGCTGCTTGACAAATATATTACAATGCAGTAATGCATTGAATGTCTGGAGATTCAGAATGGACATTGGACTCTATGGTATGGACAGAACTTTTCAGAGAAATCTCAGATATTTTCTTTTCTATCTTTGAACTTGAACTAAATGGGATAACATCAGACTAACCCATTTTTAGACATTGACTTAACTTGTCACCTCTATCACTGGACTGTCACTTAACTAGTTACCTTTAAATATGTGTTACTACAAATATAGACCAGAAAGAGAAGAGAATGGCAAGTTCTCTCTTTCTGTATTCCTCTCTGTAAATCTTTACTCTGAGGTATTGGTACTCTTCCTTGTCTTAGGACAATCTTGAAGAGTGCTACTCAAAGTCTCATTAACATCTTTCCTCTGATATAACTTCACTAAAAACCTTAACCAGACCCTCTAATAAGAAGCATGAAGATATCAAGTATTTGATATAGACTTCAAGTTGAATATATAATCAACTGCTGTCATGCCCTGTGACACCTAGTAACTAAGCAGTCTTACCTACCAACTTTGGACCTTTATCATCAGCTTACTAAGAACTATACTTCTATGACTAATTACACTATACTACTTAGCTAGAGTACTATTATTCCTTAGCTTTGTTATCAATAAGGCCTCCTTCTTGTTCATCTCCTCCTTCAGTAATAAACCTCCTTTTTTCCTTGTGGGCAAGCACAGGGAAAGACACAACCTGATTGGTTGAGGTCAAGCCCAGTAACCCAGAGGACCAAGGCTTAATAACTGCGAGGTCTGGAGTCTTAACAAGTATTGTTTGAAGATTGTCTATTATCACAGGATCTAGGTTGTTATTATTGGCTCTCCTGACATTGAGCTGCTCTACTATATTAAGAATATAGATTTGTGCATACATTGGAGTCTGATCACCATGAGGGAGAAGAGCACCAGTGAGATAATGAAGCTCTCCTTGGATCTTGAAATAGTAAAGACTATAAGAGGGCTATACTAAAATCCCACTCCCAGTATGCTAGTAATAGCCTAGTGGAACAACTCAAAACTAATTAGATACTATTACCTAATATAAAATTAGTTTAGTTATTTTCCTGCATCCCAACCTGGATTAGGGTTAGGTTACATCATCACTTGCAACCAAGCCATCCAACCACCATCATCTCTCCCCTTGAGACCATGGAAGGACCCCTATTCTACCGAACCTCTACCACTAATATTGTCATGATTTCACCTCCCATCTTTATGTCTGCTTCATTTGTTTATTTATGTCTAACTCGTGATCATTATGACATGTGTTGGATGCATTGTACCAGTTGAGGCTCTTGTTGGTAGAGCTTTTCTTGCTTTAGTCTCCTAGAGAGCGGCATCCAAAACGCAAATGGTAGTCCAAAAGGATTGTGCCAAGTTAACACCGCTGTCTAGGTGATTTTGTAATCCCCTAATCAAAAACCCAATGGTAGAGCCCCAATGCTCAAAACATGGGTGGGCTGCCTTTGCTTCACCTTTACCATTGCAGGAAGTCACATAGGTTGAGCTTTGACAAAGAATGGGAAGTGTGCCGTTGATAGAATGAACTGATACAGGCCCTTCTCATAGAGCTTCAGCTCACTGAGAAGTCACCAGTACCTACCTGAAAAGGGGTCTGACTGGAGTACCTGTTTCAGTGTCCGTTTACAAGTGTTATGTGCAAGGAGGGTTGGTCTGGTTGCAAGGTATGGGAGACTAGGGAGAGGATTGAGACATTGGCAGGAGCATATTTTGGACACTGGTATCTGTTATTTAGTGTATAATTTCTCTACCTAGGCTACTAACTACAGTTGGGGTCTGGGAGGCACACTTACAACATATGCTGGGGGTGTGTAGCTACCTTTTACATAGTGCTGCCATGGTCTGCCTATATGCTCTGTGTAATAAATTGATGATTTAAAAAAAAAAAAAATTAGGGTTAGGTTAAATAGGAGCAACAAAAATTCCTCTATGAGTGAGAAGACTTTAAGTATGTTATGGATTTAGAATGGGACTATCATTATTATTATCCATGGAGTGACAACAAATGGTTGATTCAAGAACTAATGGATGACAATGTTGTAAGACCTTAGCTTGTGATGACTAAGATCCACTCCTAGTCTGAGTTGACAAGGAGAACTTAATGGAGTTCTCAATTTATTATACACTACTTATACAACTACTATATGGTCTGTGCACTATTTTCTCATACTCCATCATGTGACATGATCATGTAATATTATCCAAATGTATGACTATAATGTGTGACATTGTCATGTGACATTTTTCTACACTCCTTTCTTGTATAGTAAGTCCAAAAAGAAAAGAAAAGAAAAGAAATATAAATAATAACTTAGCCATTTTACCAAGTCATGACAGATGTCACAATGGAGAGAAGTGACAAAATCAATGATGAAAGTTATTTATAACTTTTATACAAGCAAAGGACTTTTGGATTTTGAACAAAAACATTGGATAAACCTTGGACAATGATATAAGCATTAGAAGTTTATTCATAAACTCTTTTCCTTAAGGAGAATCTTTAGACTTAGATATTTCAAGACATTGACTCAAGTAGTTACTTCTAGTTACCCTGAAGTAACTACTTGTAATGCTAACAGACAGTATAAATAAAGTCCAGAATAGAAGAGAACAGCAAGTTCTCCCTTTCTGTGGTTCTTGTGTAAAACATCCTTACTTTTGAAATCCTGTATTCTCTCTAGTTCTTAAACTCTTGTGCAGAGTATTATCATAACTTAGCAAAACGGTTAAGTTATTATTTATATTTCCTTTTCTTTTTCTTTTCTTTTGGACTTACTATATAAGAAGTGTGGGAAAGTGTCACATCACAAGTGACACATAGTCACAGTCATATGATGGGATGTCATAAGTGTTACATCACATGATCAAGTCACATGAGGAGCATAGGAAAATAGTGCACAGACCATGTAGTAATTGTAAGGGAACACCTCCATTCCTACTCCTGAACGACATGACAATGCTCTGGAGCTACTTTAGCCTGTTTAACTAGTAATACTTAAACACACTAGTTTAGCTCCGATCCTCTGAACCCTGACACTGAGGGATGTATATAATGTAGAAGATCCCTCCAGGAGCCTCATCCTATTCTCTGAGGATTCTCCTAGAGGTGAGTTGTATCATAACCACTAACTGTAATATTAACTGAGGATTCTCCTGGAGTTTGTGCCCCAGTCGCCCTTACAGTAATTGTATAAGTAGTATATAGGAATGAATGAGGACTCTATCGAGTTCTCCTTGTCAACTTGGACTTGGAGTGGATTTAAGTTGTCTAGGCTAAAGTCTTACAAGTATGACATTAGTCTCATACTTCTCAGTTCCGATATAACTTCACTAAAAACCTTAACCAGAATCTTTGTAGAGAGGTGTGAAAATATCAAGTGTTGACATAGGCTCAAGGTTGAAATGTATATTCACCTTGTAATCCAGAGTCTTAACAAAATAGGCTAGATTTCTCTAGTCATACCCATTTTGTCTTCTATCTAAGACTCATCAAACACCATTCAATAACACACTTGAATAACTCATATCCTTGAGATATAATAGCCATTGGTTACAGATAATCAGTAATATCTCTGCCCATATGCAGGTAGAGTCCTTGTACAATCTTGGGTTTATAAATAATTGACCTCTAAAGATAGATTTTCTAGAACATTCTAGAGCAAACTAAACAATGGCACATTGCTTAGTCAGCAATATTATATAATTCAATAGATCACAGTATCTTAAGATCAGACCCAAGATAACTTCAAGACACAAAGTTAGGAAATGCTTAGGGTTAGGTGTCACTCCCCTCACAGACCTTTAAAAAGACCGGCCTTTAATGTATTATCCCAATTTGTTTGTCACAGGCATGATGAATGACAACATGCAGTCCAGACTTCAGCAAATTTACGTCACATTAATGCAATACCAGAAAGGTATCTTCCATTGTCACAACGACATCATGCTGAAAATGATTTGCCAATGATGTTTCTGTATGGAATCATCAACCATTGACGAGCATGAAGTTTGTCCTTTGTGAAGCTTATTTGAATACAATTCACTGGTTGGCACAAGAATGTTTTGTATCTCTACAGCTGCTGTGATTGTGTGAAGGAAGTGATAATAAGCTTAAGATGTGATAGAATGATCATGA
>Ga0157361_1000421_pt1 | contig 17569 bp, 20 predicted proteins | sample AttlaeALBM2_FD_111481 | JGI IMG/M metagenome (GOLD analysis project Ga0157361, IMG submission 111481) | Fungus gardens microbial communities from leaf cutter ant in Ribeirão Preto, State of São Paulo, Brazil - Atta laevigata ALBM2 | ecosystem: Host-associated > Fungi > Mycelium > Unclassified ...
AGTGGTTAACGCCGCTCTTTACCGAGTTACACACCCACGAAAAAGAAGAGGTACTATGGCGCTTTATAACTTCACTCTGACACTCTCAGGCGTAACGTATGAGACCGAAGGACTGGAAGATGCACTGTTTGAAAGCGGTTGTGATGATGCGCTGATTTGCGCATACGGCCACGCCGTTTATCTGGAGTTTGACCGCGAAGCAGAATCCCTGCATGAAGCCATTATGTCGGCGGTTGAAAACGTTGAATCAGCCGGAATCGGCGCTGTAGTAGCGTCTGTCGATTCGGCGCTGGTGGGACTGAGCGACATTGCAGAAAATACCGAAATGTCACGCCAGGCAATCGCCATGCTCAAAGACGGCACGCGCGGCAACGGCAATTTTCCCTGCCCCGTCCAGCGCATAAAAGGTCAGTCTCCCCTTTGGGACTGGTCAGAAGTAGCAGCCTGGCTGGAAGAAAGTGGACGCGTGAAAGCAGAAAGCGATCTGGCTAAAAATGCGCGTACACTCAGCAAATGGAACCTAATACTGAGAACCGCAGCCTCAAGGGATTTTGAGGAAGTGGAATCTATGGCACATATGCTGATAGAACGCCGTCGCTGTGCCTGATATTCATAGGGAGGAATAACATGGCAACGCTGAAAGAATTAATGGACAGCCTCACCCCGGAACGTCGCGCTCGCGTGAAAGCCCGCGCGGCGAAACTTCGTAAGGAAATCGAAGAAAGCACGCGCCGGGAAACTCAAGAAGATGCACCTAAAAGCTGAATAATCGCGCGGTGATCCGGTTAGCAGTAGCTGCCTGGATTCGCTGATCGCTTCCTCCGCCCAACCTCCGATATTAATTCAATTAAATAACTACATCATCTGGAATAAACCAAACCATCCCTCTTTTTTTGGTTGTTGAAAAATAAAAAATTCATTAACTCTGCTTTGGAATTAGAAACATTCAAAGTTAATTAATTGTTATTAAAAAGTTTAAGGTGTTATTATAAAATCTAAACTCGAAGGAAAATTTGGCTTTAACTAAATGGAGAGTTAAATATGAGTAAGTATGGTGACGGTACCAGTTGGAGTTCAGAGCGCGGACAGGAACCGGGCTATGGCGGTTCAAACGGTAATGCCGGAGATGGCGTTATTGGTAATGGCGGCGGAGGAAACTCTATTACAGTCCTTAAGCCTGGCGATACCTATATGACTCCCTGGGGCCGTGTTTCTGTTGATTCTAATGGTCATCCATTTATGAACGGCATTAGAATGACCACAGATAATTCCTCGATGGTAAAAGTCCCTGGTAAAATAGAATATACAAGAGTTCTTAACACGCTTGCTAGTCGCCCCCCTACCTCCTCTCAAGCATCTGGCAGCAAGTCTGTAGCGCAGAAAGTTGTAGAGAATTATCTGGCTGGTGGAAGCTGGTCTAATAAAGGACGTTTAGACGAAGCTCTCATTAATACAGCTATCTCAGACACGCTAAAGAATATTCCTGATTACGAAATTCCTAAGCAAAAAGTTGTGCCATCAACTCAAATCCAATCTTATAAACAGCTTCGGACGACTTTTGATGCTTTGGCTTTCAGTGAGCAGCCTGCTGCACGCGCGCAAATTGCCCAGGCATGGCAGACCGCATACAACGTTCAGCCAGAAAAAGTTACAGAGACTCGTGATAGCGGCGGCAGAAACGGCAACAGCCATACTGTACAGGTAAATAATCCAGTCAGGTATAAACTAAACAAAGTACGCGGTGAGGTTTTGGCCGATCTGGATAAAGCAATCACCCAAAACAAAGCCGCACAAACCACTGAAGCGATCAACAGCGCTGCGGGTCTTATCACTGATGTTGGTGAAAAGGTGAGTAGCTACGCCGGGGATAAGTACAAGCAGGTAGCTGCTAGTATTGCCTCTAATGTTCGTAATTTCCAGGGCAAGAACATACGCGGATATGATCAGGCAATGAATGCACTCAATCAGCTCAGAGCTAACCCAGCAATGCGATTTAATGCCGCAGATACACAGGTTCTGGCGAATGCCTGGCAGCATGTCAACGCAGCAGATATGGCAAATAAAATGGGGCGTCTTGCAAAAGCATTCAAAGTTGGTGACCTAGCTCAAAAAGTGCAGAAAGTAGCTGAAAAGAGCATGGAGGGTTATCGAACCGGCAATTGGGGACCATTAATGCTTGAAGTGGAATCCTGGGTGCTGGCCGGTATAGCTGGCAGTGTTGCGCTAAGTTTATTTTCAGCCATCATTGCTACCTTTACACTTTCTCTTCCTGTGACGGCAACTGTGCTGACAGTTGCCGGTCTGATGCTTATTGCCTATCTGAGTTCACTTATTGACGATAAGGCAACTGCTGCTTTCAACAGCTACCTTATTTCTCGGGCACAATAAGCAAATGAAAGGAGAGGTGATTGTTACCTCTCCTTTATCATTTCAGCAATCCTTACCAAAAAGAATAAAAAGGCTAGTGTAAATAAATAGAAAATCGCATACAGACTGACATAGAAAATGGTCAGAGAATAATCACTGTAAGAAAATAAACTCAAAAACCTTTTTGAATGATACAAATCAACACTGGAAAACATAAAGAAGTAAACTGCACAAGACAGGAGAATACAGCAGGAAACGAATCCTTTTACTAATTGCTTTGCATCTACCTTACGAATCAAACTCTTTGACTCTAAAAATAAAACAAAAACAATTACTGCCATAAAAGGTGCAGTTTTACAATAAACATCCATTGCCTTACTTAGCAGGATGCTTTCTGAAGAAGTAACAGCCGGCATCCCTACTGTTTTGTCATAGATAAATTGCAGTAGTTCTGCATCACTATTAAGCAGCTTGCACAATAAAAGAGCCACAAGCGGCACCAGCGCCAGAATTAAAGAAAAAATAATCTTTTTCTCTTCAGTTTTAGAAGAATGCATGTTTTTAAAACGTTCCATCAAAACTCCTTTTTTCAGGTTTATTTTTTCCATAGAAAATTATTCACTCAAAACAAACACCTGCAGACTATGTATCACATGCGCGTGAATGGTTCATCTTCATTTAAGATAACTCACTTCATTTTTACAACGGGCAACTCTTCCCAGCGCGTAAGATAGCGCGGTGAGAGCATTTCCCGCTTCATCTGGTAGGCCGGATTCACGCCCTGCCCTGCCAGAAAAAGCGTGCCACGCTGGTAGCTGTTCAGTTTGTCCATAACAGCCATCAGCTTATCGCTGCCAGGGCGCGGCGGCGCTTCATCAAACAGGTTAAGCTGCTGCTCAGAGCCGCAGAACTCCCCCAGCATCACGCCTGCCTTTGCATACTGGTAGCCATCGCGCCAGATAGCCCGCAGGCCGCGAACGGCGGCATCAATCAGATCGCGTGTGTCCTGTGTGGCCGTGGTAAACGAATGGCTGGCGCCGCGCGAGTAATACGGGTAGTTCGGATCGTGTTTACTGGTCTGGATGAATACTGTGATATTCCGGCAGTACTGCTTTTCACGCCGCAGCTTTTCGCCGGCGCTGGTGCCAAAGAAGCAAACAGCGTTGCTCACTTCGTCCAGGCTGGTGAGGCGCTTGCCAAAGGACCGGCTCACCACGATTTGCTGTTTCGTAGGCGGGTTCTCTTCGAGCTCAAAGCAGCGTTCGCCGCGCAGCTCTCTTACCGTGCGCTCCAGCATCACGTTAAACGTTTTGCGGATCGTGGTTGTGTCAGCGCGGGCAAGGTCGAGCATCGTGTTAATGTTCATCATGCGCAGCCTGGCGGCTATCCGGCTCCCTACTCCCCACGTTTCGGACACGTCCAGCAGCGACAGCAGCTTGTCACGCCGCGCCGGGTCGGTCAGCACCACCACGCCGCCTGTTTTCGGCCAGGTCTTTGCTGCGTGCGTGGCAACCTTACAGAGCGTTTTGGTTTCCGCTATCCCCACGCCACACTTCATCGTGGTGTGCTGGATGACGGTCCGGCGGATCTCCTCTCCAAACGCCTGATAGTCCACCAGCTTTGACATGCCATCCAGAGAGCCAAATACCTCGTCGATAGAGTATGCTTCCAGGTTAGGAACATGCTCACCCACAATGGAATGAAAACGCTTACTGAATGCGTCGTACAGCGTGTAGTTGCTGCTGAATACCACCACGCCATAGCGCCGGATTGTGTCGCGGATTTTAAACAGCGGATCGCCCCGCTTCAGCCCTGCGCTTTTCGCCTCTTTGTTCAGTGCGGCTATGCACCCGTCATTGTTCGTCGCCACCACCACCGGGCGCCCGTACAGGTCCGGTCTGAATGCCAGCTCGGCGGACACGTAGAACGCGTTAACGTCACTGTGAAGAAACATTGTCAGTACTGTGGATCACGTAAGTGACCACGCCCCATATTTCCAGTGACTCCGGCTCAATCGGGATCGGCTTATAGCGCGGGTTCATCGCCAGCAGCATCGGCTCCGGCTTCAGCTGCAGCTTTTTTACCGTAAATTCCCCGTCTACTGAGGCAATCACGATCTGTCCGTCTGCTGCCGTGCGCGACTTGTCCACCACCAGCAAATCGCCATCAAAAATACCGGCATCAATCATCGACTCGCCCTGGCAGCGGACAAAATAAGTCGCCGTTTTAGCCCGGACGCAGTACTCATTCAGATCCAGCGGTGTATCTTCGTAGCCTATTGCCGGCGACGGAAAACCTGCTGCCACCTTCTCCAGAAACTGTAAGTACGCCTGTCGTGGCGCGGTGTGTGCCGGTTTGGCTATTAGTTCTAATCGCATCATATCCACCTCCTTTTGCCTGTATAAAAATACAGTATAAGATTACGCGCACGGAATTGACCAGTGGGCGATTTCAGGTAGAATTAAAAAAAGTCTAAAAAATTAATAATTATCTCATGATTAATTTGGGTTTAAAGAAGATTGAGCTGGATAAGTGGCGCGGATACTGGAGAGCAAAAGGTTTCCGTGATTCACGCGTGAAAGAGCAGCCATTACGCATAGATCGCGGTGATTATCACATCGCATTTGAGAAAAAGCAGTGGGTGTCATATGACGACAGAGGGAACAAACTAAAATCTAACGAAATGCCTTACCCCCTTCTGAAAACAATTTCCTGAACCAAAAAAAAAGGCCGCACATAGCGGCTTTTTTTATGCTGGTGGCCGGATCTAAATGCACCTACTTTACCTGTCAGCCAGCGCTTTAAGGGTGCCTGCGGGACGTTTAAGCAGATACTCCATATCCTTTTCCAGCAGCAACTGCTGCAGCGTTTCATAGAGGATCCTGAACACCATCACAACGCTTTATCGTTTCTGAGTTATCTCTGTTAGCTTTTAAGCGCAATATCAGCATGCTCACCTAACATTTCGCAATTTTGCAGTTTTATATCAACGATATATCTTCGATTTTTTTATACAAAACATGGCAGATATAACGAAACAATATTCTTATTTAATTGAAAAATCAGTGTTTTCTTTGGTGCGATATGTGTGGCCTTTGTTAAAATGGCCATGAGCTTGCAGCAATTGCTAACAAATTGGCAAGAGATGACACAATCACCAAAATTTATGACATGATGGTTGGGCTGAGACGATGATGTGATCTACAGGAACATGCGAGCGGAAACAAAAAAACCGCCCGTAGGCGGTTTTATGAATCCGGAAAATGTTCTCAGGCATTTATCCAGAAGGCAAAGGATGTTCTCAGGCAACCTTCGCCAGCTGCAGATTTGCTTGAATCAGCAAACACAAGCAGAAGCTTTCAAGGGCCAGTATACGTCTTGCAATAGTGTTTGCAACTTGTGTTACGCAAATAATCTTTGAGATTTTTTTGCTTTTTCACAGTAGAGGCCAAAATTTGCAGTGTTTTTTTTTGAGCAAAAAAGTAGTTTTTTCCACACATTTGTCATTTCTTAAGTGTGGTAACGGAAAAGGCAATGAAAGCGCATAAGTAATATGGCATGCTTTATTTAAAGGCATACAGCAAGGAGTGGATTCTCAGCCATTCGGAACCTTGACTGTCCATTTAACAGCTATGACCAAGCACAAGCAGAAGCTTTCTTCTCTTGTACGGTGCTCCGAACGCCACTGGTCCAAATGTAAGGCTCCAGACATGAGACGCAACGCACTTGTTGTGTCACTGCTGGTGGCATTGCTGAACGCCTATAGCGGCGGTGAGGGTATGAGCATCAATACCACCATCAATGCTCCGGTGTCAGTGATCCACAGTAAGTGATAGCAAGCCGCCTTCGGGCGGCTTTTTTTTTGTGGATTATGTGTGCTGGTGGGATGACATTCTTACCAGCGATGTAAGATTTGCCCTCATGTTGCTGGTTTCATGGCAACGTTAGTCTATTCATGGTAGTCCGCTCAATTAGTAGGCAATCGTTCGTCTATTCATGGTAAACAGGCTCAATCAGTACATATTGCGAACACATTTGGTGGCTGCGCGCCCCTCTACCATGAAACCAGCAACACTCACCATGAATAGACTAACAATGTTTGCAAACATGATAGCCACCAGCGGCAGGGCCGATTGTGGGGATGTAAGAAGTGTAGAAATTGCCCTCACGGCCTGAGCGGCCAGTCGCTGCAGTGTTGCTGGTTTCATGGCAGGCGTCAGCCGTTGCCATGAATAGACTAACAGTGTTTATAAACATGCTGGCGAGCGTGCCGGGTCAGTTGTGCCAGGGCGATGTATCGTGCGTAAGCATCGTCCATCATGTTTGCAAACATGCTCGGCATGTTTATATACATTTTCCGTCAAATAGTGGGTGGCTACCATGTTTGCAAACATCGTTAGTCTATTCATGGCAACTGTTAGTCTACTCATGGCAACTGTTAGTCTGTTCATGGCAAACCATCACAATTAGTATACAAAGCACTCAATTTCAGGAACTGGTGCCGATTTCACCATGAATAGACTAATGGTATGTATGTGTTAGCCAGCTTTTACCATGAATAGACTAATGTTTTCGTGACTACTACCGGTGGCACTGGAAAGCTCACGGCTTAGAAGGGGTGAATTTGTTAGTCTGTGCATGGTAAAGCGGCTATTTTTGAACCAGCTATTAGTCTATTCATGGTGGCGTTAGTCTAAACCGCCGGTTGTTTATACATTGTGAGTAAATAACACTCATTACCATGAATAGACTAACGTTGCTGTGAGCTACACTGCAGTTGCCATGAACAGACTAACACTCAATTCAATTGAGGTCTTAAGCCTGGTTTGCGCGAGTGAATCAGGAAAAACACCGTCCCGTTTTTTTTCACTTCGCTGTATGTCAAATACCCAATCTTCTCCAGCTCTTTCATAGCATTTCGTACTGCAAGGTTCTGCGCACTAAGGCTGGATCTTAGATTAAGACGTTCACGTAGCCTCGGTAACGACAGCTGTAATGCACTATTTGGCATGCTTTCGATGTAGACATATAACGCTTGTGCTGACTCTTTTCGAGGTAATGCCTGAATAGCTTTAAGCTGCAGCAAAACCTTGTGATCATAGCTATAAAGCTCCCATAGGCGCGAGTCACCTTCCAAACTAATGGTGTCACTCTTTATGTCATAGGTAGCGTATTGAAGCAGGTGTGTGATCGTAACCTTACTTCCGTCTTTATTTTTGAAAGAGACCACTAAAGAGGACAGGCGCACCAGAGAATCAAAGAATCTGTCTCTAGAACGCTGATTTATATCGTCAACAGCTATGCCGGTTAACTTGGCAAATTCGGTGAAAGGCAGGGTAATTCGGTTGCTACTTTTGCCATGCTTTGAGAACGCACGAATAACGCCGATCCATGTTTTAAAATCCGTGCTCATATCGAGACGGCTTCCACGAATAGAAATATCCGTATAACCCTCTGATTTGGCAAGTTCTAAAGTGCCCAATTCTTGAGTAGCATCGACAGACACGTACCCACGCGAAGGCAACCTTTTGGAACCAGGAACGAAAATCCCTAAGCGCATGAGAGCAATAGGTTGAACTGTTTTGTTATCCGTTGGCGTAAGAGTATAACTTTCCCCATTTTCGCCACCTTCAACACATAGAGCATCAGATATAGTTATGATTTCATTATCTTTTTGCATGATATCATTCTGCCACTGTGAAATGTGAGTAATCTGGTTCGCTACCATGAATAGACTAACAACCTACCATGAATAGACTAACATTTGCCATGAATAGAATAACGTTTACCATGAATAGACTAACATTTACCATGAATAGACTAACGCAAAACACTGTTTTTATCTCTAATATCATTAGCTTATAGCAATGGTGATCTTCTTTGATCTATCTTTGATCTACTAATGATCTATTTTTAGGATCTATTCAGTGGATAAGTGGATAACTCATGAGACTAAGCAGTTATCCACACTCCAGCACCCCATGCCGCTCTCACATCTCACTGCCAATCGCATGTATCACCGCCTCAGCGACGTTCTGCTGCGCCTTTCTTACCATATCCCCCGTGGCACACATTAGCCGTAGATCGCAGCTGTAAGCGACGTACAAACACGCTGGTTGCCTGCCCGCAGAAATCTTAAATCTCCCACTGGATAATTTCATGACGCTTTACAACATAATCTAAGTGATCAAAAATCTAAGGAAAATTTTAGAATAGGTCACACATGGAAGCGTCACAGTATCAGGCAGCTCGGGAAAAACAGGCCAGAGCGCTACAGCGCCAGCGCGAAAAGCAAGCCGCTAAACAGGCCGATCCGGAGTACCGCCAACAGCAGTTTGATAAGCAGCAGGCCAGCGCCAGCAGAATGATCGCCAGACAAATTGAGCGGCGTAATTCGCCGGAATGGAAAGCAGAGCAAAGAGTGAAAGCGCTGAAACGCGCTGTAAGCGCCTCTGAGCGTTTGAAGGAGAAAAAACCTGCACGGATAACGGCGAAGCCGCAAACGCGCGCCAGCGCGTCAGGAAAAGGGCTTAAAGGGCGAGCGCCTACAGCAGCAGAGCGCGTAGTTATGAATGCATTAGGCAAACTACCCTGTATTGCCTGCCTGCAGCACGGAAAGGAATCACCGCGAATCAGCCTGCATCACATCGACGGTCGCACAAAACCCGGCGCACATCTGCTGCAGATCCCCCTTTGCGTTTACCACCACCAGCACGCCGCACCTGAAAACGTCCGTGCAGAGTTTCCCTGGCTGGTGCCGGTACACGCGGACGGCATAACAGGCGGCAAAGCGGAGTTCACCAGGTATAACGGGACAGAAAAAGAATTAATGGTTAAGTCATATAGCCTTGCCGGATTGCTGTTTGATGCACAAACATGATTTTCATCCAGTAGACGAAAGCTGCCGATTAGTTATCATGGCTAACTCAAAACTAATAAAAGGGAAAAGAAAATGGGTACATTTGCACGCGTCAAATGGCAGGCAAAAGGGGATTTCAATGCTCCTGTAAAGTACATAGCAGAGCTAAGTTTTGAGCGGATAGATCGCGGTAGTGATGATCAAAAAACAAAAGCTGAACATAACAATAAGAATTTCAGATATTTTGTGAAGATTGATGCTTGCCACTCAACGCCCGAAGGCTTAACGGAATTTCGACTTTATGAAGATGAATATGTAACCCTTCCTGACGCATTAGCATTCTTCAAAAACCTGGGGAGAGCAACGCGAGCCGTACCCTATGATGGTTATGATGACTCCTTTTTCCGCGATGGACTTTATGACAAATAACCTTTTCATGCGCCTTGTTGCCAGCATACAGCAGATGAACGATATACGTGGACGGCATAACGGGCGGCAAAGCGGGTTTTGGCAGGTACAGTGATACAAAAAGCGAACTCTTGATCGAAGCATATAAAATGTCTGGTATCAGATTTTTAGATAACGTTTGTATAAGAGCGTATAAAGAAAAAAAGGATTTACTTAATGCTTAATGACGATAGAAAAAAGAAAGCTGAAGAACTTTCAAATATGTTTATGTCTTTACAATACATGAACCTTAATCTTGACCATGTGCTTAGTGCGAGCAACATAGCAAAATCTTTAACTTTACAAATTGCTTCACAATTTGATTTTGAAAATACGGAAAGTGAGGTTGAATGGTCAAGAAAACATGGACATACATCCATATATCATGATTTCAGCGCCCAGTTAGCCTATGTAACATATTCAGAGCCAGGGCTAAAAGGAGGCGAGGAAGTACTCCTTAAAATGCGTTTTTCTTATGCTGTCACCCTTATGGAATCGTGCTTGAGTGAAATGCTAAAGTCAGTCACCATGCGATACGATCAGTTTAAACGCAATGCAGTGTCTAAAATACCTGAGTTAAATAGTTCCCAGGTAAAACTAACAGACTTTTTTGACAAAGACCCTAAAGAATTAATAGATAATAAAGTCATGGGGCACCTGTCATACATTCTTTATCATAACCTCAAAAAAGTTAAGAGTGTTTATGAGCAAATTTTAAGTAAAGATATCTCTGCAGTAGATGACGATTTATTTAAAAAAATATCTGATCTCACGGACGTGAGGCATGACATAGTTCACCGCAATGGAAAAAAAGCTACAGGCGAACTAATTGAGATAACCCCTGCAATGGTTGACTCATGTATCCACAACATTACGAGGTTTATTGATGGCGTTCATAATTGCATCAATGAGGCCATAAAGGAACTTGACGAAAAAAAATGATTGACAACTAACACTGCAAATTACAAACCGCTTAAAGTCGCCCCAAGCTGTTAGCGGTTCCCTGATGGAATTTTTGACAACTTACCTAATCTGCAACGCGCGGTTGGGAACGTTAAAAGCCTGAGAGGCCGCTATATGCGGCCTTTCGCCTTTTCAGGGGTACAGACGTGAAACAGAAAATCGCAGTAATCAGTCTCTCAACCAGTCAGCCAATGGCTATCACCGCCATTTACGAAGATCACACGCTGGTCATGTCAAAGCCGCAGCCGCTGCCAAAGGGCATGCGGGCGCAGGTAGCCAAACTCACGCCCTATATTGAAACGCTGCGCGCGCAGGGCTTTAAGGTGCTGGTGGATGAAGCCACGGGCAAGGTGTCCGGCGTCGTGGGCGGCAATCACGTTTCTCTCAAGGCAAAAGGCAGCGATGGCCGCGCGGCGGTGCTGATCGGCATTGAGCGTTACAACGAGCTCATGCTGCAGGAAAATCTCGCGCTGCCAAAAGAAAACAAAGGCGCTTTTGAGATCCCCGATTCCATCGTGGAGGTGGAGTACAACGCCAGCGGCGAGGAGGTGTACCGCATCAACTGGCGTGATATACGCCCGGAGCATGTGCTCACCATCCTGTGCTGCTTTGCCGTGGGCTACAACAACGTGGCGTCAGCGGACTACGTTAACGCCATGAGCGCCGCTGCAGCAGATGAAAAGCCGTCCGTCATGGACGCGTTTAAGCGACTTATCGGCTACGAGAAAATCAAAGCCGCAGAGGCCGTGCCGGAGACGCTGGCCGGGAAGCGCATCAGCGACGAGGAGCGGATTCTGTGAGTTATAACCGCCTCGACGATCGCTCTATTGAGGATGTGGTGCTGCGCAGCCTCTTTCACCAGGAAGTTATAAAGCGTTCCGCCTCTTTTCACGAAGAGAATCAGGACTACACCATCCGTCTTGACGAGATATTCCGCGCTGACCTGGCGGCATACCGCGCCTATGAGGGCAACGCGGATTTGCGCTGGATTTTCCGGCTGCTGTGCGGGATTGAGTCAGAAATGGAGCCGCTGCCCGCCGGCCAGACGCTTTCCCTGCCGGATATGGCGTGGCTGCGTAACCGCATGCGAGAATACGCGGGCGGCAAGCCGGAGTTAATCAGTGGCTGATACTCCGTTTGCCCGCACCGAATCCGGGCGCTACGACACCGCCGGGCTCTCCTCGAAAGAGTTCTCACGCGTTTTCGACCAGATTGACAAAGACCGCCGGCGTTCGCGCCGCATTGCGCACCGCACGCTTAACCCTCTCACCCTGAAGAACAAGGCGCTCGACGGCATTATTGCCCTGGGCAAAAAGAAGTCCGGCACCTTCTACACCAGAGAGGATCTTAAAGGGTTTGAGAAAAACCGCGCCGGCGCACGCCAGCAGTTCAATGCGGCTGTTGCGGGGATCACGTATGCGCAGCTGGTGGCAGGCAGTCAGCAGATCGACATTAAGCGCGCCAATAACCGCGTGGACGACGGTTCCGGTATTAAGCGCGCCACGCCCACCACGCTCAAACACAACGTGCTCACGGTAAGCGTGGAGGCGTCCGCCGTATCGGTTGATAAACATCACCGCGTGAAGTTCCGCTTTGAGGAGTGGGATCAGCTCATTGAGGAGGTCACGGATGGCAAAGACAGCGCCAAAATTGCTAAGCGACTCTGCGCTGGCCGCGTCTCTTTTGATTGCGATTGTGGCCGTCACCAGTACTGGTACCGCTACATTGCCACGGCGGGGAATTTCGCCCTTGCCCCGCCAAAAGAGTACGCCTACCCGAAAGAGAAAAACCCGAACCTGAAAGGTGTGGCCTGTAAGCACGTCATTCACGCCTTCACCCGCCTGCAGTCCGCCTCATGGCAGGTGCGGATCGGCCAGGCAATGCTCAAAAGCGCCGGCAACAACGCTTACGGCGATGATCCGCGCAAAACCACTGAGCACTTCACTGACGCCGATAAGGCGAAGTTCAACCGCAACCGCAACTCGCAGACCAACGCCGCCGCCGTAAAGCGCGAGCATGAGAAATATCAGAAGCGCATGGGCGCGCTGGCGAAGCGGCTGAACAACGACGATGGCCGGATCGACAAGCTGCGCGGCCAGCTGACCCGCGCCAAAAAGGTCACCGCTACAGAGCGCGCCCGCGCGGCGAAAAAGCAGGCGCAGCTGGCGGACGAAAAGGCGAAAAACGCGCTGCTGCGTCAGCAGCTGGCCGACCAGGCGAAGATCCAGCGCCAGACATTCATTGATGCCCTGGTGCTGAGCGGCACGCCGCGCGCGCAGGCGGAAAAAATGTTTATCGACTACGCAAAGAACCAGACAAAAGCAGGTAATCAGTAATGGGACGCTACGACGAATTTCTTAATGACACGCCCCCTTCCACCAGCGAGGAAACCCGCAGTGAAACAGAGCAGCCCGCGCCTGCAGAAGATGTGCCGGACAGCAGCAGCGCTGCAACCGATCTGGAGGCGTCTGGCGAATCCGCCGCCGCCTCACCCGATGGCGCTGCCACTGGCGGTGCTGATGACCCTGACGGCAGCAGCAGTGAGGATTATGACCCGCTGAGCGCTCCGCTGCCGGACTCTTTGGCCGCACGCGAGCAGAGCACGGCGATTAAGCCCCGCTTTAAAGGTCACGCCCCCTTTAACAACATGGTCCGCCGCGACTGGGTTAAGGCAATAGAGAGCGACTACAGCGCGTTTCAGGCGCTGCTGTACCTGCCGGATATGCGCGACGTGGGCGAGGTTGACGACGAAACCGGCTTTGAACAACCCGCGTTTACCGAACTGAACAACAACCAGCGCACGCTGAGCTATCAGGATGCCGATCCGGCCATTGTCACGGTGCTGGATTGCCCGGACGAGCGCGAGAGTTTCCAGGTGCTCGATGCCGGCGACGAGCAGGACGGCTTAACCGATGACGTGCTGATCCTGCGCATTGCTGCAGAAGGCGTGCCGGTTGGCTCAATTCTTGAGTGGAATGAAGAGATGGCCAGCGGCACCCTGGTGCGCCGCTGGTGGTACGTCCACCGCATTTACGGCTTTGGCACGCAGAACGTCGGATCGCTCTACTACTGCATTCCCGCCCGCAACTTTGACACCACCAGCAACGGACGTATCGAATGAAACAATTACTCGCCCGCACCCGTGAATGGGAAACCACGCGCACCGGCCAGATGCAGAGTACGGGCTTTACCGCTGCTGATGCCGCCATTGCAAAGGCGCTGAATGATGTGTTCCGCGGCGCTGTCATTGTCGCACCGCGCCCGCATGAAGCGCGCTACGCCGCCTTCCTGGCACGCAAACCGGAGGATCGGGTATTCGTCGGCAAGTTTGATGATGTGCTGGAGTTCCTGCGCGCCGTCCGCCAGGCGGGCGCCGGACGCCACAGCGTAAAGCAGGAAGATATGCCGAACCTCAACCGCGACGCGCTGCCGGTTATCAACCTCTCCCGCGGGTTCGATATCACCTACGACAACAACGATCATGAGATTGACCGCCGCAACTACGCCGATGTGATCGCGTCTGCGCAGGATGATGAGCCGCTGGCGGAGATCGAAGCCGCGCAGGCCTCGCTGAACTACACCATCACGCTGATTGCCAGCGACAAAGATACGCTGTCGCTGATGTGCAATACGCTGGCCGCTAACTTCCGCTCCCGCCTTTCCACCCGCTTTATGGCGCATGACAAGCTGGCTGGCTGGCCTGTTGAGCTCAACTGCAGCATTCAGGACGCCAAATCGATCATGTTCAGCGATATGTCGCCGCCGTTCTCGCAGGAGCGCATTTACGCCTGCCAGACGTCGATGATCGTCATGGTGGACGTGCTGACCGCATACGAAGTCACCGCGCGCAGCGTGCGCCACGACACGCAGCTTGCGCCGGCGGGGGCATAACGGATGGCAGCAGAGCAGAAGAACAAGCCCATGCAGTACTTCCTGCAGTCGGTGATCATCAATGACAAAGAACTGCCGCGCAGCTGGATAACGTCGGCGCTCTACATTGAGAAAACCGCCCTCACTGCCCCGCTGCTGGTGCTGGAGGCGCACGATCCGGAAGGCAAACTGATGGACGAAATGGGCGCCCGCTACGGCGCAACGCTGGTGGCGGAGCTGGGCGACCCGACCGGGAAGCGCGGCGCGTACCGTGAGACGTTTTTCGTTACGTCCGCGCCGGCCAGCGGCGACGTGGTGCGCATTATCGCCGTGTCAGCCGACCTGAAGCGACTGAAAACGCCCTCAGCCCGCGTGCGCCTGTACGCCGATCGTCAGCCTGGCGACGTCATGAAAGAGTTTGCCGGCACACTGACGATCGAGGCTGACGCATTCAAAAAAGCGATGACCTATCACCTGAATATGAGCGAGAAGCCGTCCGGCGTTCTGCGCCAGATGGCAGAAGATCATGGCGCGCTGGTGTGGTGCGCCCGCGGCATGTTCTGCATGAAGGAGATAGGCAAACTCATTGGCACGAAACCGGCGGTTGTCTATGAAGCCAATAACCCGAAAGCGGAATACACGATAAGCAAACTGAGCCATATCAACCAGGACGCCGCCGCCACAAGCAGCGCTGATTATCAGTTTGTGGGTTACTCCATGACTGACGGCTACATTGCCGTGGGCGATAAATCCAAGCCGGTTAAATATATCTCTGATGCCGACGTGGCCACGCTCACCAACATGGGGCGCGTGCTTATTCCAAAGCTGGATATCGAGGTCAGCGGCAACGCGGACATTACCGCTGGCATGGTGATAGGCGTACAGATCCACCGCTATGACCCGGAAAACCAGACGGACGAAACGCTGCCGAAAAACTTTATCGTTGCAGCGGCCATTCACCATGAGGATCGCATTGGCTACACCACGCGCATGATTTTAGGAGTACCCAACCAGTGAGTAAGCAACGCGCCGTAATCACGGCCACCAAAGACCCGGCAGGACACATGCGCGCGCAGATCCGCCTGACGCCGCAGTGGGCGGACGTCGAAGCAGAAACACTGCCCTGGGCTGAATACCAGCTGCCGATAGGCAACGCGTTTGTTCCCTGCAAAACGGGGGATGAAGTGTGGGTAGAGTTCCCGTATACCGACGCGCGCGGGCGCCCGGACACGCGCCGGCCGCTTATCACCGGTGCGGCACAATCAGCGCCAGGTGGCGTGCCAAGCGTGGCACCTGAAGCCTCCGGACAGGGCAGCGCCTACGAGCCACCAGCCGTTGACGGCGCACCGGCGCGCCCTGCCCTGAGCGCAACGGATGATTTTGTCTCCCACCGCAATAATCTGCTGGAAATCCGGTCCGCTGGTGGCGGGTATGAAATTACCAACACGGCCAGCAGTTCACGCATAGGCATGAACGAAAGCGGGCAGATTTATATTCTGGGGCCGGGTGATCTGGTTATCGACGTGGGCGGCAATGTGAAGGTCAAAGCAGGCGGGAAAACCGTGTTTGATTCAGGCGATACTTTCAGCGCTACAGCGCCTCAGTTTGAGTTCAGTCAGTAATTATTATGCGTAATCTAAGAAAATCCTTAGAATGTGATTAATATCCGCATTGAGGCTTTTCTGCATGAAATCTCCCTTCTTCAAAAACGTCATGGTCTACGGCCTGAACCGGGAAATTCCGTTGGACGCGGAAGAACTGGCGCAGCAGCTGCAGGCGATGGCGTTTACTCCCTGTGCCGCGCAGGACATGGCGAAATCAGGCTGGATCAGCGTTACCTCAGAGGAATTGCTGCTGGCTGAAAACGGTCAGTACCTCCTGTGCTGTCAGACCGAAAGCAAAATCATGCCCGCCGCCACGCTTAACGAGTTTGTGGCTGACCGCGTGGCGAAAATTGAGCAGGAAGAGGCGCGCAAGGTGCGTCGCAGTGAACGCGTTTCCCTGAAGGATGAAGCCCTTTACACGCTGCTGCCGCGCGCCTTTACCCGCCGCACGCAGGCTTATATCTGGATCGACAGCGTGAACAGCCGCATCTACGTTGACGCAGCCAGCGCTAAAGCGGCAGAGGATATGCTCGCCATGCTGCGCAAAACTATCGGCTCGCTGCCGGTTGTGCCGCTGATGGCTGAGGAGCCTGTCGAGCTCACGCTGACTGAATGGCTGCGCTCCGGCGACCTGCCGGCGGGCTTTTTGCTGGGCGACGAGGCCGAGCTCGCGGCGATTCTGGAAGAAGGCGGCAAAATCCGCTGTAAGAAGCAGGATCTAATCAGCGATGAAGTGCGCGCGCATATTGAGGCAGGGAAAGTAGTCACGCACCTGAGCCTTGACTGGCAGAATCGCATTTTCTGCCGTGTGGCGGACGATTTGAGCATTAAGGGCATTAAGTATGCCGACATGCTCACTGAGCAGAACGATGATATTGACCGTGAGGATCAGCGCGCACGCATGCTGGCTGATTTTATGCTGTTCACGTCCGAGTTTTCTGCTTTCTTCTCCGGGCTGGTGGATGCACTGGGCGGTGAGGCAAAACGATGATCACTTACGGCTCTATCTGTTCCGGCATTGAAGCGGCCAGCGTGGCCTGGGACGGGCTGGGATGGACAGCCGCATGGTTTGCTGAGATAGAAAAGTTTCCTGCAGCCGTGCTGGCTCACCGTTACCCGGACGTGCCGAACCTGGGCGACATGACAAAGATTGCGGCCGGCGTTCGCGCCGGTTCTATTCCGGCGCCGGCCGTCATGGTTGGCGGTACCCCCTGCCAGGCGTTTTCTATCGCCGGGCTCCGTAAAAGCCTTGACGACCCGCGCGGTCAGCTCTCCCTTTCTTATGTAGATTTAGCGAACGCCATTGATGAAAAACGAATTGAAAACGGCGAGCAGCCTGCCGTCCACCTGTGGGAAAACGTGCCAGGAAGTCTCAGCACACCTGACAACGCCTTTGGATTCTTCCTTGCCGGAATGGCTGGCGAAAATGAAGCATTTGAACCAGGCCCAAGACCTGAGC
>Ga0157361_1000422_pt1 | contig 17534 bp, 19 predicted proteins | sample AttlaeALBM2_FD_111481 | JGI IMG/M metagenome (GOLD analysis project Ga0157361, IMG submission 111481) | Fungus gardens microbial communities from leaf cutter ant in Ribeirão Preto, State of São Paulo, Brazil - Atta laevigata ALBM2 | ecosystem: Host-associated > Fungi > Mycelium > Unclassified ...
ACAGGTATTGATCAAATCAACGGCTTTCTGCTGCCGCGCCAGCAGCGGCGGCAGGGCTTTCTCCGGATCGGTCAGCTGCGTCAGCAGGGTATATTTGGCATCGCAGTAGTCCGCCAGCTCGCGGTAGAGCAGGCTGAGGCTCTCGCGCATCGGCTGCTCTTTCCACAGCCAGAACCAGAACCAGTTAAACAGCCCGTACCAGAGTGTGCCGCCAATATAGAGCAGCGGCGGCACCCATATCGGCATCCGTCCCACCAGGCTCAGGGTAAAAATTGCGGCGATCAGCGTGCCGGGCAGCAGGCGGCCATGCAGCGGACTGATTTCGCCGGTGACGCCAATCAGCAGCGGCAGCACCAGTAAGATCAGCGGCAGAGGCACCTGATAGTGGGTGAGATACTGAATCAGAAAGCTGCCGGTGGCGAACAGAGAGCCGCCAATAATCAGGCGCTTGAAGAAACGCTTATGCGGCGTATCGAGACCGGCAATGTTGCAGCAGGCGGGCACCAGAGAGAACAGCAGCCCTTTTTGCAGATCGCCAAATAGCCAGCCCAAAGCCACGGGCAGGCAGAGCACCAGCGTTTGCCGCAGCGCATAGTTGACTTCAGGATGATAGATGATTCGACGCCACATCAGCTCATCGTAAACAAAAACGGCGCAATGTTGCCATCACGCCGTGAGTGGGAAAAAATTTAGCGGGTGCCGTAGACGACGATGGTTTTACCGTGCGCGGAGATCAGGTTCTGATCCTCCAGCATTTTCAAAATGCGGCCCACGGTTTCACGTGAGCAGCCCACGATTTGCCCAATCTCCTGGCGGGTGATTTTGATCTGCATCCCGTCCGGGTGAGTCATCGCATCCGGCTGTTTAGCCAGATTGAGCAGCGTTTGCGCAATGCGGCCGGTCACATCAAGGAAGGCAAGGTTGCCCACTTTTTCTGACGTAACCTGCAGGCGACGCGCCATTTGCGCCGACAGACGCATTAAAATATCCGGGTTTACCTGAATCAGCTGACGGAATTTTTTGTAGGAAATTTCAGCCACTTCGCAGGCAGTCTTCGCACGTACCCAGGCGCTACGCTCCTGGCCCTCTTCAAACAGGCCGAGTTCGCCGATGAAATCTCCCTGATTGAGGTAGGAGAGAATCATCTCTTTGCCTTCTTCATCTTTAATCAGTACCGCGACGGAACCTTTCACGATGTAGTACAGCGTTTCCGCTTTCTCACCCTGATGGATGAGGGTGCTTTTGGATGGATATTTGTGAATATGGCAATGGGACAGGAACCATTCGAGTGTAGGGTCTGTTTGCGGTTTGCCGAGAACCATTCGCTATTATCCTCTGTTGTAATCGTGCCCAAAACACAGGGGGCAGTTTTCCCTGTCAGGCGGTGAAATCGTCCAGCGCTTCCCGTGAGGGAAAATTATTCGGGGTGGATTCGTAAGCGATGCTTTTGATTCGTCCCGTCTTCGTCTGTTGTGACGAAAATATTTTCAGCACTGTTTGTAGCACAGCTTTTACGAGCTGTCTTGTGTTGTCTCGCTTCAGCAGAAGGGGAAGCGTCCGGATTGCTGTTTGCCAGGTGAAAGCGTACTCTGGCGGCAAAACCGCCGCTTCAGGAGAGAAAAATATGCAGGCACGAGTAAAGTGGGTTGAGGGGTTAACCTTTCTCGGAGAATCCTCATCGGGTCATCAGGTATTAATGGACGGTAACTCTGGCGATAAAGCGCCCAGCCCGATGGAGATGGTGCTGATGGCCGCGGGCGGCTGCAGCGCGATTGACGTGGTTTCGATCCTGCAGAAGGGGCGTAACGACGTGGCCGATTGCGAGGTGAAACTGACCTCAGAGCGTCGCGAAGAAGCGCCACGCATTTTTACACACATTAACCTGCACTTTATCGTCAGCGGCAACGCGCTAAGCGATAAAGCCGTCGCGCGTGCGGTCGATCTCTCCGCAGAGAAGTACTGCTCGGTGGCGATTATGCTGGGTAAAGGCGTTGAGATTACCCACAGCTACGAAGTGATCGCGCTGTAACCCCTGACAGGTGCGCATGAATGCGCACCCCATGACACCGGGTGTAGTATCACGCGTTGGTGCGCATACATCTGTACCGCGTGAAATATGGCGCTATGCCATGCAGGGGCGCCATTCATGGTGACCGATGCCACGCCGACTGGCCAGCTTAGCCCCTACTCAATCCGCTTGCCCTCAATCAACCGCTGCACCAGCGGCGTCATAATTAACTCCATCGCCAGCCCCATCTTGCCGCCCGGCACCACCAGCGTATTCATGTGCGAAATAAAGGATCCCTGAATCATCGCCAGCAGATAGGGATAGGCGATGCCTTCCAGATTGCGAAAGTGGATCACCACAAAGCTCTCATCCAGCGAGGGGATCTCACGTGCGGCAAACGGATTTGAGGTGTCTACAGTGGGCACGCGCTGGAAATTAAGGTGGGTACGTGAGAACTGCGGCGTAATGTAGTTGATGTAATCTTCCATCGAACGCACCACCGAATCCATCACCGCTTCGCGTGAGTGGCCGCGCTCGCCGGTGTCACGCACCAGCTTCTGAATCCACTCCAGGTTAACAATCGGCACTACGCCCACCAGCAGATCAACGTGCTCCGCCACATTGTTCTGCTGCGTAACTACGCCGCCGTGCAACCCTTCATAGAACAGCACGTCGGTGTTCTCCGGCAGCGGTTGCCACGGCGTGAACGTGCCAGGCACCTGGTTCCACGGCACGGCTTCATCATAGGTGTGCAGATACTTGCGCGACTGACCGGACCCGTTCTGACCATACTCACGGAACGTCTGCTCCAGCAGGGCAAAATCGTTGGCTTCCGGGCCAAAATAGCTAATGTGGCGGCCAAGATCGCGCGCTTTGCGGATCGCCATGTCCATTTCCGGACGGGTAAAACGGTGAAAACTGTCGCCTTCGACCTCCGCAGCATGCAGATCCAGCTGCTGGAAGATCTTACGGAAGGCGAGGCTGGTAGTGGTGGTTCCGGCACCGCTGGAACCGGTAACGGCAATGACTGGATGCCTGGCTGACATAACAGAGCTCCCTGTGAAGTCCGGCGATGAGCATTGTTACCACGAATCGCCGCGCGGTGCATCAGCCGCGAAACTCACCCTTCGGCATAATGTTGACCGATTCATGCAGCTCTGACCACACCAGCACCACGTCGCCGCGCTCCAGCTGGCGGCGCACGTCAGCCACTTTTTGCGTCAGGCTGCGCTCCTGTTCGCCATAATCGGTGCCTTCGCGCAGCACAAAACTTTCAATCAGGTTTTCCAGCGTGGTCGCTTCGAGCTCTTGCCAGGGAATAATCACAATCACACATCCAGATAAGTTGAGAGCCAGTCCGGCACGCGCTGCTCCAGCCACATTTTCGGCCGGAGCAGGCTGCCGCCCACAAAGCCAACGTGTCCGCCTTGCTGCGTTAGCTGATACTCAATTGTGGCAGATAACTGGGCCGGCAGCGGAATCACCGCATCGGTCATAAAGGGATCGTCTTTGGCGTGAATAATCAGCAGCGGCTTGCGCACGCCGGTTAACAGCGGCATGGCGCTGGCGCGCTGATAGTAGTCGCGGGCATCCAGAAAACCGTGGGCGCGTGCGGTGATGGCATCATCAAACTCGCGCAGGCGCCGGAAGGTGCGAAGCTGCGTAAGATCGACCGGCAGCGTGCCCGGCCAGGCGCGCAGTTTGCGCGTGGCATTTTTTTTCAGCTGCGTCAGCAGGTAGTGCTGATAGAAGCGGGAGAAACCGACGTCCAGCTTCTCGCTGCAGGGCTCAAGCGCCAGCGGTGCAGAGATGGCCACGGCCGCATCCAGCGGCGCACTGCTACCCTGCAGACCCAGCAGGCAGGCGAGCATATTGCCGCCCAGAGAGACGCCGACGGCCGCCGTGGGTACCTGGCCCATTCGCGCTGCAGCCAGTGCAGGAAATAGGTGGCGTCTTCCGTCTCTCCGGAGTGATAGATACGCTGCAGGCGGTTTGGTTCGCCGCTGCAGCCACGGAAGTGCATGATCACCGCCAGCCAGCCGCGCGCCTGACACGCCTGCATCAATCCGTGCGCATAGGGGCTGCGGAAGCTGCCCTCCAGCCCGTGGAACATCACCATACGAGGTTTGTGTCGCGCCCGGGCCGGATCTTCGCTCCAGGCGAGATCGACAAAATCGCCGTCCGGCAGATCAAGGCGCTGCCAGTGCGGGCGCAGCGTGACGCGCCGGCGCAGAATGCGGGGCAACAGCGTTTGCAGATGCGCATTGCTGAAGCCGCGCAGCGGGGTAAAGCGCTCGCCACTCGGGCGATCAAAATAGCCTGGAATTGTACTTGTCTGATGCATAACTCGCTGATAGCTTCGATGGGTTGTCCGCTTTTCTGGGTGAGGAGCACCCGAATACACATGGAACTGACGCTTTTTTTATCAATGCTGGGTTTTCTTTGGGTCGCTGCCATTACGCCGGGGCCCAATAATATGTTACTTACCGCCTCCGGTGCTAATTTTGGCTTCCTGCGAACCGTTCCGCTCCTTATTGGTATCATGATTGGCATGCAGATGATGTTGCTAATGGTGGCGTTTGGCATTGGCGGCTTGATTCTGCTCTACCCTTCGCTGCACCTGGTACTGAAAATAGCCGGCACTATTTACCTGCTGTGGCTGGCGTGGAAAATCGCCACCGCCGCCTATGAAAAGCTGGAAACAGAAGATAAGAGCGTCAGGCAGATGCCATTCTGGCAGGGCGGTCTGCTGCAGCTGATCAATCCCAAGGCATGGCTGATGACGTTGGGTGCCGTCGCCAGTTTTAGCCTGGCCGGTAGCGCCTATCTGCACTCGGTCATCGCCATCAGCATCGGTATGGCGCTGGTGAATGTGGTGTCCGGCATTATCTGGATGGGCTTTGGTTCACTGATTGGCCGCCTGCTGCGGAGCCCACGCGCATGGAAAATCTTCAACCTGGCGATGGGCGCGCTGACGGCGGCCTGCGTGCTGCTGATTTGGCGTTAAGCTAGCTGGAGGCGCGCTCGACGCGCCTCCACGGCAGCACTTCGTGCACGATCGCCGCTTGCGGCTGGCGAATGCGTTCCAGTAAGAGCTGTACGCTGCGAGCACCGAGCCGGTTCATCGGCTGCTCAATGGTTGTCAGCGGCGGGTTCAGGCTGCTGGTAAAAGAGATGCCGTCAAAGCCCACCACTGCCAGATCTTCCGGTATGCGTAATCCCGCCTCAAGTGCGGCGTGAATCACGCCGACCGCCAGGACATCAGATACCGTAAACACCGCATCAGGCGGCTCCGGCTGTGCCAGCAGCTCGCGCAGTGCCGCACTTCCCGCTTCACAGCTAATGCCCTCTGCGTAAGCGACGCCACCCCAGCTGAGGCCCAGCTCCTCCAGCGCGGCGCGATAGCCGCTTTCACGCTGGTGCGAATAGAGGTAGCGCATATCGCAGTTCACCAGCGCAATGCGGCGACGTCCTTTACCTGCCAGAAAGCGCACCGTTTCAAACGCGGCTTCCCGGTTATCAATGCTGACGCTGGAGGCCGGGATCGCCGGATCGTACTCCGCGCACTGCACCCAGGGCGCATCGCCAATCAACCCCTGAAGCTCCTGCAGGCAGTCGGCTGCGTCCATGGTTATTACGCCATCGGCAACTTTCCCGGTGAGCAATGCGATATAGGCCGCTTCACGCCGCAGCTGCGAGCGGGTATTACACAGCAGAATATGGTAACCCTGCGCTTCCGCCTCCGCTTCAATACCCTCAACCACGCGTGAGCAGAAAGGATTGGTAATGTCGGAAATTAACACCAGCAGCATATTGCTTTGAGAAGTGCGCAGCTGACGTGCCAGCAGATTCGGCTGATACTCGCACACATTAATGGCCGTGAGTACGCGGGTACGCGTATCGGGCCGTACGCCCGGATGCTGGTTTAAAACCCGTGAAACCGTGGCTTTCGACACGCCCGCCAGGCGTGCGACTTTCTCAATTGACATGGATGGCAGAACCGTAGATGAGGATAAGTGATCAGGAGGAGATCAATAGCACAGTCGGCATGTGAGCGCCTGACATATTTTCTCCGCTGCGCGCTTTATATTTGCCTTTTTTGCATAGCGTTGCCCGATGTTGATCTAAGAACGGATTTTCATTAGCGATAATTTTTAATTCCTTTATGAAATCATCGCTGCTGGAGAAACTGCCGTCACAAGACAACATTGGGGTGCAAGATGATGGCAGTAAAAAAAACCATAACAGTAGCCGCAGCGGCGCTGGCGCTGATGACCTTTCAGGCCGCAGCCGTCGATGTGACCGTAGCGTATCAGACCTCGGCGGAGCCCGCCAAAGTGGCGCAGGCCGATAACACTTTTGCCAAAGAGAGCGGTGCAACCGTGGCGTGGCGTAAATTCGACAGCGGCGCCAGCGTACTGCGCGCACTCGCCTCCGGCGATGTGCAGATCGGCAACATTGGCTCCAGCCCGCTTGCGGTGGCGGCCACTCAACAACTGCCGGTAGAAGCCTTTCTGCTGGCCTCGCAGCTGGGTAATTCCGAAGCGCTGGTGGTGAAAAAGGCCATCACCGATCCAAAGCAGTTGATCGGTAAGCGCATCGCCGTGCCCTTCATCTCCACGACCCACTACAGTCTGCTGGCGGCCCTCAAACACTGGGGCATTAAGCCATCGCAGGTGCAACTGGTAAACCTGCAGCCTCCCGCAATCATCGCTGCCTGGCAGCGCGGTGATATCGACGGCGCGTACGTCTGGGCACCGGCAGTCAATGAGCTGGAGAAGAGTGGCAACGTACTGACCGACTCGTCGCAGGTTGGCCAGTGGGGCTCACCCACGCTGGATGTCTGGGTTGTGCGTAAAGACTTTGCACAGCAGCATCCGGAAATCGTGACCGCTTTCGCGCGCAGTGCTATCAACGCGCAGCAAGCCTATCTCGCCCACCCGGAGCAGTGGCTGCAGCAGCCGGATAACCTGAGCAAGCTGGCGCGCCTGAGCGGCGTACCGGAAAGTGATGTGCCGGGCCTGGTCAAAGGCAACACCTACCTGACGGCGCAACAGCAGGTGGAGCAGCTGAGTCAGCCGGTAAATAGAGCGATTGTCGATACCGCGCACTTCCTGAAAGAGCAGGGCCGGGTGCCAGAGGCGGCCAGCGACTACAGCAGCTTTGTCACCACCCGCTTTGTTGCACCTTTAGCGAAATAACGGAGGCCGTATGCTCAGCATCACACATCTCAATGCACGTTACGCCGGTCAGCCTGCGCTGCAGGATATCAACCTGCAGCTGGATAGCCGGGAGTTGCTGGTGGTGCTGGGCCCCTCCGGCTGTGGCAAAACCACGCTGCTGAATTTAATCGCCGGCTTTCTGCCGCTTGAATCCGGCAGCATTACGCTGGATGGCAACCCGGTGCGCGGGCCGGGGGCAGAACGCGGCGTGGTGTTTCAGAACGAGGGTCTGCTGCCGTGGCGTAACGTGCTGGAGAACGTGGCATTTGGCCTGCAGCTGGCCGGCGTAGCGAAAGCCGAGCGTCATGCCACTGCCCGCCGGCTGATTCGCAAAGTCGGACTGGAAGGGGCAGAAAAGCGTTTTATCTGGCAGCTCTCCGGCGGACAGCGCCAGCGTGTGGGGATTGCGCGGGCGCTGGCGACCGATCCGCAACTGCTGCTACTGGATGAGCCGTTTGGCGCGCTGGATGCGTTTACCCGTGAGCAGATGCAAACCCTGCTGCTGACGCTGTGGCGCGATACCGGCAAACAGATTCTGCTGATTACGCACGACATAGAAGAAGCCGTGTTTTTGGCCAGCGAGCTGGTGCTGCTGTCGCCGGGGCCGGGACGCATCGTGGAACGTCTGAAGCTCGACTTCGGTCAGCGCTTCGCTGTCGGCGAGCCGTGCCGCAGCGTCAAATCCGATCCGGCATTTATCGAACGCCGTGAATATGTGCTGCAGCAGGTATTTGCCCAGCGGGAGGCCTTTGTATGAGCACCGTCATTGATGAGAAACGCGCGGCTGCACGTTCGCGCCGTTTACGCTGGCCGCTTTCGCGCCAGCTGTCGCTGAGCCTGCTTAGCGTGGCCGTGCTGCTGCTGCTGTGGTGGAGCGTTACCGCACTCGGCCTGATTGCACCCCTGTTTCTGCCGCCGCCGCAGCAGGTGCTGCAGAAGCTGCTGGTGATTGCCGGGCCGCAGGGGTTTATGGATGCCACGCTGTGGCAGCACCTGGGAGCCAGCCTGACGCGTATGCTGGTCGCCCTGTTTTTTGCTGCGCTGATCGGTATTCCGGTAGGCATTGCCATGGGGCTGAGCCCGACGGTGCGCGGGCTGCTTGATCCGCTGATTGAACTCTATCGCCCGGTGCCGCCGCTGGCCTATCTGCCGCTGATGGTGATCTGGTTTGGTATCGGCGAGACCTCAAAAATCCTGCTGATCTACCTGGCGATTTTCGCACCCGTCACCTTATCCACTCTGGCAGGGGTAAAAAATACGCAGAAGGTACGCATCCGGGCGGCGCAGGCGTTGGGCGCATCGCGCTGGCAGCTGCTGCGCTTTGTGATCCTGCCTGGCGCACTGCCGGAAATTCTTACTGGTTTACGTATTGGCCTTGGCGTGGGCTGGTCCACGCTGGTGGCCGCTGAACTGATTGCTGCGACACGCGGCCTTGGCTTTATGGTGCAGTCCGCCGGTGAGTTTCTGGCGACGGATGTGGTACTGGCCGGGATTGCGGTGATCGCGCTGATCGCCTTTAGCTTAGAACTGGGCCTGCGCGCCTTGCAGCGCCGTCTGACGCCCTGGAGTGGAGAACAGCAATGAATGAACGTTTAACTTTTACCGCGCCCGGCCCCAATATCGGTGCGCAGGTCAGCGGTGTGGATCTCCGTCGCCCACTGAGCGATACCCAGTTTGAGCAGCTCTATCACGGCTTGCTGCGTCATCAGGTGCTGTTTCTGCGCGATCAGGTCATTACGCCGGAACAGCAGCGTGCGCTGGCAATTCGCTTTGGCGACCTGCATATCCATCCGGTCTATCCGCATGCGGAGGGCGTTGAGGAGATTATCGTGCTGGATACCCATCAGGATAATCCGCCGGATAACGATAACTGGCACACCGATGTCACCTTTATTCAGACGCCGCCGGCGATTGCTATTCTGACATCAAAGCTGTTGCCGGAGAGCGGCGGCGATACGCTGTGGACCAGCGGCATCGCCGCGTATGAGGCGCTCTCTGAGCCGTTTAAGCAGCTACTGAGTGGTTTGCAGGCGGAGCACGATTTCAGGAAATCCTTCCAGGAGTATAAGTACCGGAAGACGGAAGAGGAGCATCAGCGCTGGCAGCAGGCGGTGGCAAAGCATCCGCCGGTGCAGCACCCGGTGATCCGCACACATCCGGTGAGCGGGCGCAAGGCGCTGTTTGTCAATGAGGGCTTCACCACGCGCTTGTTGGGCGTGAGCGAGAAGGAGAGTGAGGCGCTGCTGAGCTATCTGTTTGCCCATGCCACGAAGCCGGAGTTTCAGGTGCGCTGGCGCTGGCAGCCAAATGATGTGGCGATTTGGGATAACCGCGTGACACAGCATTATGCTAATGCGGATTACTATCCGGCGCGCAGGATTATGCATCGTGCGACGGTGCTGGGTGATGTACCGTTTTAACGCGTTGCGGTGGTGAGCCAGGTCGGCATGAATGCCGACCCTACAGAAGAGATAAAAGCTGCAGGGTCGGCATATATGCTGGCCGCTAATTTGCCAGCATCTGCTCCAGCTGCTCCTGCGCATCCAGCCATGCCATCTCGACCTCTTCCAGCGCCGATTTGCTCTCTGCCTGACGCTGCAGCGCCGCGGTTAAATCGGCCTTACGGCTCTGATCGTAAATGGCGCTATCGGAAAGCAGCGCTTCGGCTTCGCTCAGCTGGCTCTGCCATTTCGCCATCTGCTTCTCTAACTTCTCGATCTCTTTACGCAGCGGCTGGGTCTGCGTACGCAGCTCGGCATCACGCCGCTTCTGATCTTTACGCGACTGCGCACTGTTGGCGTTGTCCTGCTTCGGGGCGGCATCCTGCTGCGTCTCCTGCTTCTGCAGATCGCTCAGCCACTGCTGATAATCGTCCAGATCGCCCTCAAACACATCCACTTTGCGATCGTGCACCAGATAGAGATCGTCGGTGGTGGAGCGCAACAGGTGACGATCGTGCGAGACCACCACCAGCGCGCCTTCAAAATCAATCAGCGCTTCGGTCAGGGCCTGACGCATATCGAGATCAAGGTGGTTGGTGGGTTCATCAAGCAGCAGCAGGTTAGGGCGCTGCCAGACAATCAGCGCCAGCACCAGCCGCGCTTTCTCACCGCCGGAGAAGCGTTCCGTCGCTTCGCTCACCTTATCGCCCTGGAAACCAAAACCGCCGAGGTAATCGCGCAGTTGTTGCTCCAGCGTTTTGGGGGCGATACGCGCCAGGTGCTGCAGCGGTGACTCATCGGCCCGCAGGAACTCCAGCTGGTGCTGCGCGAAGTAACCCAGTTTGATGCCTTTCGCCAGGCCAACTTTGCCCTCCAGCGCCTCAATCTCGCCGGCCAGCAGTTTGATCAGCGTCGATTTACCGGCGCCGTTGCGGCCCAGCAGCCCGATGCGTGAGCCCGGGACCAGATTAAGTTTGATGGCATCCAGAATGATGCGGTCGCCATAACCGGCGGTGACCTTCTCCATTTTCAGCAGCGGGTTCGGCAGGTTTTCCGGCGCGCGGAAACTGAAGCTGAAGGGGTTATCCACGTGCGCCGGCGCAATCAGCTCCATGCGCTCCAGCATCTTGATTCGGCTCTGTGCCTGTTTGGCTTTGGTGGCCTGCGCGCGGAAGCGATCGATATACTTCTGCAGGTGCGCCACTTTTTCCTGCTGGCTCTGATACAGCGCCTGCTGCTGCGCCAGTTTGGCGACGCGCTGACGTTCGAACGAGCTGTAGTTGCCGGTGTATTCAAACATCGTCTGCTGTTCGATATGGATGATCTTATCCACTACCGGGTCGAGGAAGTCGCGGTCGTGCGAAATCAGGATCAGGGTGCCGGTATAGCTCTTCAGCCAGCGCTCCAGCCAGATCACCGCATCCAGATCAAGGTGGTTAGTGGGTTCGTCGAGCAGCAGCAGATCAGAACGGCACACCAGCGCCTGTGCGAGGTTAAGGCGCATACGCCAGCCGCCGGAGAAATCGCTCACCGGCCGCATTAATTGCTCCTGGCTAAAGCCCAATCCGTGCAGCAGACTGGAGGCGCGAGCGTGTATGCTCCACGCCTGGATCGCATCCAGCTTGCCGTGCAGCAGCGCAATGGCGTTGCCATCGTCTTTTGCATTGGCCTCGGCTAATTCGGATTCCAGCTGGCGATATTCACGGTCGCCGTCGATAACATATTCCAGCGCGGCTTTACTCAGCGCTGGAGTTTCCTGATTTACCCACGCCAGCGCCCAGTTGCCCGGAAAGGTGACGGTGCCAGCATCGCTGCTGATCTCACTTTTCAGCAGCGAAAGCAGGGTGGATTTGCCGCAGCCATTTTTGCCCACCAGGCCCACTTTTTGCCCGGGATTAATGGTGGCCGTTGCGTTATCCAGCAGCACATTGGTGCCGCGACGGATTTGTAATGCGGAAAAGACAATCATAAGCGCCGTATCGTCAGAATATGTTAATTTACTGGCTACATAATTAGATGAATTGTTTGTTGCGTTGAGCATGGTAGCGGAATTCCGCTGCGGTGACGACGCTTTGGAGGGGAACGATGTCGCAGCCGCCCAAAATATTGCTGCTTTACGCCCATCCGGAATCACAGGATTCGATTGCTAATCGGGTTTTGCTGCAGTCGGCTATGGAACTGGACCACGTCACGGTGCACGATTTATACGCCCACTATCCGGATTTCTTTATTGATATTCACTATGAGCAACAGCTGTTGCGCGACCATCAAATCGTGGTGTTCCAGCATCCGCTTTATACCTACAGCTGTCCGGCGCTGCTCAAAGAGTGGCTGGACCGCGTGCTGTCACGTGGCTTCGCCAGCGGGCAGGATGGAAATGCGCTGGAGGGTAAATACTGGCGCAGCGTGGTCACCACCGGTGAGCCGGAGACGGCGTATCACCACAATGGGCTGAACCGCTATCCGCTGAGTGACATCATGCGTCCGTTTGAGCTGACCGCCCAGATGTGCCGTATGCACTGGATGACACCAATGGTGATTTACTGGGCACGGCGCCAGACGCCGGACGTGCTGCGTAACTACGCGCGCGCCTATGGCGACTGGCTGGCGTCACCGCTGCCAAACGGAGGGCTGTGATGGAAGGAGAAACGCTACTGACGGCGGGCGTTATTTATCTGGTGGCGGCGGTGCTGGTGGTGCCGATTGCGGCGCGCCTCGGCATCGGCGCGGTATTGGGTTATCTGCTGGCGGGGATCGCCATCGGCCCGTGGGGGCTGGGCTTTATCAGCGACGTCGAGGAGATTCTGCACTTCTCTGAACTGGGCGTGGTGTTCCTGATGTTTATCATCGGGCTGGAGCTGAATCCGGCGAAGCTGTGGGCGCTGCGGCGCTCGATCTTTGGCGTGGGCGCAGCCCAGGTGCTGGTTTCGGCCGCGATACTGGGCGTGCTGCTGTGGCTGACTGATTTCAGCTGGCAAGCGGCGGTGATTGGCGGCATCGGCCTGGCCATGTCCTCCACCGCCATGGCGTTGCAGTTAATGCGTGATAAAGGCATGAACCGTAACGAATCGGGCCAACTGGGCTTTTCAGTGCTGCTGTTCCAGGATCTCGCCGTCATTCCGGCGCTGGCGCTGGTGCCACTGCTGGGCGGCGGCGATAGCGGCCACGTGGACTGGCTGAAAGTGGGCATGAAGGTGCTGGCGTTTGCCGGCATGCTGGTGGGCGGCCGTTATCTGCTGCGACCCATCTTCCGCTTTATTGCGGCTTCCGGCGTGCGCGAAGTCTTTACCGCGGCTTCACTGCTGCTGGTACTTGGCTCAGCGCTGTTCATGGATGCGCTTGGCCTGTCGATGGCGCTTGGCACCTTTATCGCCGGCATCCTGCTGGCGGAGAGTGAATATCGCCACGAGCTGGAAGTGGCTATCGATCCGTTCAAAGGTTTGCTGCTTGGGCTGTTCTTTATTTCGGTGGGGATGGCGCTGAACCTGGGCGTGCTCTACACCCATATCGTTGAGATCCTGCTTGGCGTTGTGATTCTGGTGGCGGTGAAAACGCTGGTGCTCTATGTGCTGGCACGTATCTACGGCCTGCGCAGCTCGGAGCGCTTGCAGTTTGCAGGCGTGCTGAGTCAGGGTGGTGAGTTTGCCTTCGTGCTGTTCTCAGCGGCGTCCTCGGCGAAGCTGTTTAGCGGCGATCAGCTACCGCTGCTGCTGGTGACGGTGACGCTCTCGATGATGACCACGCCACTACTGATGCAGGGCGTAGACAAGATTCTGGCCCGCCGCTTTAACGAGACCGAAGACGATGGTGAAAAACCGTTTGTCGAGGACGATCAGCCGCAGGTGATTGTGGTCGGTTTCGGCCGTTTTGGGCAGGTGGTCGGGCGTTTGCTGATGGCAAACAACAAGCGCATTACGGTGCTGGAGCGCGATATCTCCGCCGTCAGCCTGATGCGTAAATACGGCTATAAAGTTTACTATGGCGATGCCACCGAGCTGGAACTGCTGCGTGCGGCAGGTGCAGAGAATGCGCAATCCATCGTGATTACCTGTAACGATCCGGAAGACTCCATGACCATCGTGCAGCTGTGCCAGCAGCACTTCCCTCGTCTGGAGATTCTGGCGCGTGCGCGCGGCCGTGTGGAAGCGCATGAGCTGCTGCAGGCGGGCGTCACGCTATTCTCACGTGAAACCTTCTCCAGTGCGCTGGAACTGGGGCGCAAAGCGCTGATTTCGCTGGGTATGCATCCGCATCAGGCGCAGCGCGCGCAGCAGCACTTCCGTCGTCTGGATATGCGCATGCTGCGCGAACTGGTGCCCAGCCATGACGACAGCGCGCAGGTTTCACGCGTGCGTGAGGCGCGACGTGAGCTGGAGGATATCTTCCAGCGTGAAATGCAGCACGAAAAACGCCAGTTTGACGGCTGGGATGATGAGTAGGTCTACAATTACTGTATCTGTTGAATAAAGGCGGCAGAAATACGATGCGTAAACGTTTTATTGCCGGTGCGGTGTGCCCGCACTGCCAGGAAAAAGACACGCTGGCGATGTGGCGTGAAAACAATATCGACGTGGTGGAGTGCGTGAAGTGTGGCCATCAGATGCGCGAAGCGGATAAGCAGGCGCGCGATCAGGTGCGCAGCACTGAGCAAGTGATTGGCATTTTTCATCCCGAGTAGCGCGATGGCTCAGCTTTTTTTAAGCTGAGACTTACAGCGGTATTGAATTCCGTTACAATCGGCGCCATTAACGCTGAGCAGTATGCAGCAACACACTTGTTAGCATCCTCAGTCTTGAACCTTTCTGGTTGGTTATTGCACGCAAAAATAGACCAATGAGACGGGATTCTTAGTTCTCAACGGTTAGGAGATATCATGAAAGTAGCAAAAGACCTGGTGGTGAGCCTGGCGTATCAGGTTCGTACCGAAGACGGTGTGTTGGTTGACGAGTCACCGGTGAGTGCGCCGTTGGACTATCTGCACGGTCATGGTTCCCTGATTTCTGGTCTGGAAAAAGCGCTGGAAAATCATGATGTAGGTGATAAGTTCGACGTGCATATCCCGGCGAACGATGCTTATGGCCAGTACGATGACAACCTGGTGCAGCGCGTGCCTAAAGATGTCTTCATGGGCGTGGATGAGCTGCAGGTGGGTATGCGTTTCCTGGCGGAAACCGATCAGGGCCCGGTACCGGTAGAGATCACTGAAGTGGAAGACGATCACGTTGTGGTCGATGGTAACCACATGCTGGCTGGCCAGAACCTGAACTTCAACGTAGAAGTTGTGGCGATCCGCGAAGCGACTGAAGAAGAGATCGCGCACGGTCACGTCCATGGTGCTGATGGTCATCATCATGACCACGACCACGACCACGACCATGGTCACGATCACGGCCAGGGCGGCTGTGGTACAGGTGGCTGCGGTTGCAACCACTAAGCGTAACAGGCCACCTGCGGGTGGCCTTCTCTTTTATTGCCGCGCAATCATTCGTGCGGTGATATCGCCTGCCGTGATCAGTAGTGGGGCGGTGGCGTCTCTTCAGACTGCGACGCGATCATCGACGGCGCGGCGGCTTTCACCTTATCCACCAGTAAACGCACATGTTCACGCAGTTTGCTCATTTCGAGCTCGTGTTGAACCACGGTTTGGTTTAACTGATCGATGGTATGTTCCTGGAACGCCAGACGACTCTCCAGCGCTTCAAGGCGTTGTTCCCATTCTGATTGCTGCATAGGCACTCCTTATTGTTGCTGCTCTGCATGAATCGCAATGGCCGTGATTCTACGGTCTTTTACTTCAGAATCACCCTATATTTCACCTGCTAATGGCCGCTTGTCTTGAAATGACGCGCTTCGCCTATATCTCTGGTGAAACTTCCTGAAGCAAAAAAGGTCGGAGGTTGACCGGGTAATTACGTTGTGGGAGTGTTCGCCGCTGCCACGTAAAGTTATAGTGTGGGCCACTGTCCGCAATGATTCCCGAGGTTTTTATGCTTCGGTTTTGGAGAAAGGATGAAATCACTGTTTAAAGTCACATTGTTAGCTACCACCATGGCCGTCGCGCTGAATGCACCGCTGGCAATGGCAGCAGAAACAGCAGCGGCACCTGCCGATGCAGCGCAGGCTGCTCCACAGGCACCGAAAAATGCTGCCTTCAAAAACGAAGATCAGCAATCTGCCTACGCGCTGGGTGCTTCACTGGGTCGCTACATGGACAACTCACTGAAGGAGCAGGAGAAACTGGGCATCAAACTGGATAAAGACCAACTGATTGCAGGTGTCCAGGATGCGTTTGGCGGTAAGAGTAAGCTCTCCGATCAGGAGATTGAGCAGACGCTGCAGGCTTTTGAAGGCCGCGTGAAAGGCGCCGCTCAGGCGAAGATGGAGAAAGACGCGAAAGAGAACGCTGACAAAGGTACGGCTTACGCGGACAAATTCGCCAAAGAGAAAGGCGTGAAGAAAACTGAATCTGGCCTGCTGTATCAGGTAGAGAAAGAGGGCACCGGTGATGCGCCGAAAGACAGCGACACTGTGGTTGTGAACTACAAAGGTACGTTGACTGACGGTACTGAGTTCGATAACTCCTACACCCGTGGCGAACCGCTGTCATTCCGTCTGGATGGTGTGATTCCGGGCTGGACAGAAGGCCTGAAGCACGTGAAAAAAGGCGGCAAGATCAAGCTGGTGATCCCACCGAACCTGGCATACGGCAAAAACGGCGTTCCGGGTATCCCGGCTAACTCAACGCTGGTGTTCGATGTTGAACTGCTCGACATCAAAGCGGCACCAAAAGCCGATGAGAAAGCGCAGGCACCTGCCGCTGCGGATAAAAAAGCGCAGTAATTGCAGTTGCGTTAACGTCGCCGCCTCCGGGCGGCGATTTACTTTCTATGCGCTGACAAAGCTCTGGCATAAGCAGACGACATTTGCCAGACTAGCGGCTGAATAACTATCACAATACGAGTCTGCCCAATGCTGTCGAGACAGGCTCCAGCCATGTAGGGTAATGTCTTCGATGTCTAATCCATTTAATCCCGGTGAACTGACTGACTTCGATTTACTGGAGCAGCGTCCGTTCGAGCAAGCAGATTACGATATCCTTAAATCCTACGAAGCGGTGGTCGATGGCCTGGCGATGCTGATCGGCTCGCACTGCGAAATCGTGCTGCACTCGCTGGAAGATCTGAAGTGCTCTGCGGTGCGCATTGCCAATGGCGAGCATACCGGTCGTAAAGTGGGTTCGCCGATTACCGACCTGGCGTTGCGCATGCTGCATGATATGCATGGCGCAGAGAGCAACGTCTCCCGCGCTTACTTCACACGCGCTAAAAGCGGCGTGTTAATGAAATCGGTCACCATTGCGATCCGTAACCGGCAACAGCGGGTGATTGGCCTGCTGTGCATTAACATGAACCTGGATGTGCCGTTCTCACAAATTATGTCGACCTTTATGCCGCCAGAGACGCAGCAGGTTGATTCCAACGTGAATTTCGCCAGCTCGGTGGAAGACCTGGTGACACAGACGCTGGAATTTACCATTGAGGAGGTGAGCGCGGATCGCAATGTCTCCAACAATGCCAAGAATCGCCAGATTGTGCTTAACCTCTATGAGAAAGGCATTTTCGATATCAAGGATGCGATCAACCAGGTTGCCGATCGCCTCAATATTTCGAAGCACACCGTCTACCTCTACATCCGTCAGTTTAAGAGCGGGGATCTGCAGGGGCAGGAGCGCTAATGCGTTACACCCTGCTGGTGACCGGTCCGGCCTACGGTACGCAGCATGCCAGCAGCGCGCTGCTGTTTGCGCGCGCGCTGGTGAAAGCGGGCCACCAGCTGGAGAGCGTTTTCTTCTATCGTGAGGGC
>Ga0157361_1000423_pt1 | contig 17495 bp, 12 predicted proteins | sample AttlaeALBM2_FD_111481 | JGI IMG/M metagenome (GOLD analysis project Ga0157361, IMG submission 111481) | Fungus gardens microbial communities from leaf cutter ant in Ribeirão Preto, State of São Paulo, Brazil - Atta laevigata ALBM2 | ecosystem: Host-associated > Fungi > Mycelium > Unclassified ...
AGTAACTAGTCTACATTATGATCCTATAGGAGTAGACAACAGGAGTTCAGGAGCAAAAATTAGTAATAATATAAAATATAAAAGAAATTATATTATTAAATGATTATTTTCCATCATATGACAACTCCTTCCTGTGTAGTAAGTCCAAAAGAAAAAGAAAAAGAAAAGAAATATAAATAATGACTTAGCCATTTTACCAAGTCATAACAAGAATGGTACTGTGCAAGGTGATTTTGAAGATCTGATATGTCTTGTCTTTAAATGTTTGTCATAAAAGTGATCAAGTTCTTTTTGTTCTTTTATGCTTAGGGGATATACTTTACAGTTCTTCAAAGTAGCTCTAGGAATAAGTTCAATAGCATAATCCCAGGGTCTTCAAGGGGGTAATTTGTTGAATACCTTTTTATTAAATACTTCTTTCTTAAATTCCCAATACTCTTCTGGTATTACATCTTCAAATTTTGCTTCTCCACTTGCTTCTTCAACTTTTCTAATCTCTATTTCATTCCATCTTAATACTTCCTCTTCTATATTTACAAATATTCTTCCTCTCTCTTCAATTTCATTTGCCTTCTAACCCTTTATAGATGCACCAATGTCTGCATTTGTCAAGGTATAGCTTTGACAATTGCCAGTCAATAGATGGGTTATGTTGTTGGAGCTATTTATGTCCAAGGAACACATCTCTTTTTCCAAGATTGGTTACTAAGAATTGAATTCTTTCAATATGATCTTCTATCATTATGTTCATGTCAACTGTATCTGTGATGCTTCCTGATTTGTTGATTGTCCCATCAGTGTCATGACTTGGCAAAATGGCTAAGTCAATATTTATATTTATTTTCTTTTTCTTTTTCTTTTCTTTTAGATTATTACTAAGGTAGAGCATGGGAAATATCACATGACAGTCACACAGTCACAAAAGGTGTGACAGTTGTCACAGAATGGTCACATCACTGGTCACAACACATGACAGGTAACATAAGGACTGTGGGAAGTAAAGCGTATAGCCACAATGGTAGTTGTATATATAGTGTAGAAAATCAAATGGGAACTCTATCGAGTTCTCCTTGTTAACTCAGACTTGGAGTGGATTTAAGTTGTCACAGCTAAAGTCTTACACTAGAACTCAATTCCACTTTGAGCACTGTCCACCTTGGACCTTGCTCACACTTATTCTCATCCAAATTCAACTCTTGGCCAGTGTTCATTACAAACACTAGCTACCTTCATATATAGCTGGACCCTTGGCTTAAGGGAACTTTGCAGTCAGTGAGGGACTGCAGGTGGAAGTATAGTACCAAGCTTGGATATTGACACTGAGACCTGATCTCACAATCAAGTGGTGTTTAGTAGATATTTGTACTGTTCTTAGTATAAACCTTGTGCTGTACTCCATTGTGAGTGCTACATGCAGAGGAGTAATAGTTACTTCTAGAAGGCCATCTAGAGTAGGGATCCTCTCCTTGAGGTAATAGTATAACCCTATTATTAAGGCAGCAGTCAGTACAGCAGTAGGTGTCTAGTTGGGTAAAGATCTTGCATTCCAACAGATGTAGTGTATTTAACAAAAACTATCATTCATTCCATACCAATCTGAGACATTACCACAATGTCTCAAACCCAATATAGCACTCTCATGAGCAACATGCTCAAAGAAAAGCATGTTCTCACTAAACTAAGGGCAAAATTAGAAGGAAGAGAAGAAAGAATGTGTTTTGAGTGCAAAAAGTTTGGGCACCTGGCCTGTAACTGCAGAAACTGTTATGAATATCGAGTGGAACTACAACTATTATCAGCCATGGTCTGATAATGAGTGGCTAGTAAACGAAATGTTGGCAATGCTAAATGAAGACATCATGATGTAGTAATGCATCATATATCTAAGGACTCTTAAAGACATTTGGACTTATGGTATGGATAGGACTCTTTGGAGAAATCTTGAACTATTTCCTCTTTCTAATTTTGGACTGTGCTAAATGGGACAACATTAGACTAACCCATTATTAGACACTTGACTTGACTTGTCACTCTTATGGCTTCTGTAACTGGACTGTCACTTAACTAGTCACCTTTAGTTACAAGTAATGTTACCACATTGTAATATAGTCACAACACCTAGTTAGGATAAATACAGACCAGAAAGAGAAGGGAATGGCAAGTTCTCTCTTTCTGTATTCCCTTTGTAAAATCTTACTCTGAGGAATTGGTACCTTTACTTATCTTAGGACAATCTCAAGGGTACTACTCAAAGTCTTGTTGACATCTCTCTTCCAATATAACTTCACTGAAAACCTTAACTGGATCCTCTAGTGAGGAGCGTGAAGATATCAAGTGTTAGATATAAGCTTCAAGTTGAAACACATCTTCAACTGTGAGGTTTAGAGTTTTAACAGAAACAGGAGAGAGGGAGGAAAAAGGACATCAGTTCCTCAAAATAGATTTGAAGCATTGTTGAGCAGAGTAATGAAGTATGGGGTGGAAAACAAAAGACAAGAAGGAAAAGAGGAGGGAAAATGAATACGTTGTTTTAGATGTAGAAGAGAAGGACACCAATAGAAGGAGTGTCCAAAGAAGGAGGAGAAGGAAGAAAAAATAGTACAGGTGGTGGCACCACAAAAGGTGCAACCAAAAAAAGAACCAGTGTGCTCCATAAGGAGAAATGCACAGGAAAATGGGAGGAGATGTTTTGAGTGTGAGGGAGTAGGATATTAATGTAAAGATTGTCCAAATAGGAGGCTGGAAAGAAAGAGAGCAGCAAGAAGAGTGGAGGAGGAGTTCAGAGAACGCTCTACAACAAAGAGCATTCAAGCATTGTGGAGAGGGAGTACCTGAGGAAGCAGACCTGTTTGAATTGGGATAGAGTAATGGGAAAGTAGTGTAAGGGCGACTGGAGTGGAGCACCCCAGGAGATTTCTTAGTAAATTACACTCCGTGAGATATGTTACAACCTACCTCTAGGAGATTTCTCAGAGAATTAGATGAGGCTCCTGGAGGGAATAATCTACAATATATATACTACAGTGTTCTCGTGTCCCTGCTTCTATAGTCTTTGGCAGCCAGGGTCTGAACAATGGAGTGAGCTTAAATGTTATGTAGTAATATTTAATTAGCTGCAGGGTCACTCCAGAGGGCCAATATGGGCTCCAGAGTCATGTATGAGAGGTCCCCTTATAAGTAGTAGTTTCATACTTCACATGTGAAGATTGTGAAAAGAAAGGATGTCATGTAGTGGAAGATAGAGGGCAAGGTGTAGTCAAGAGGAAGGAATAGGAAGAATTAAAAAGGTGTAAAGAATGTTCAAAGAAAGAGAAAGGAAAGGTGGCGTGCTCTATTAAGGGAAAGGCCTAGTAAAGTGGTACATGGGCAAAGGACCCAGAAGGTACAGCAAAAGAGGGGGGTAATCAAAGGGAGGTCAGAAGAACTTTCCAGATGCTAAAAGAAATGTGGTTGGATGTTGGGATCGAAAAGACAGACACTCATGAAAGTGTCACAATAAAAGTGCTCTTGGATAGTGGCACAACAGGGATGTTTATGGATAGGAAAACAGCAATGAAACATGGGTTTAGGTTGCAAAAGTTAGAAAGGCCAGTAAGAGTTAAGAACATTGATGGAATATATAACAGTGGAGGGCCTATTATGCATCAAATAAAAGTGAATGTGTATTATAAAAGCTATATTAAAAGAATGAGGATGGATATATGTGACTTGGGGAGGACAGAAGTAATTCTGGGAATGCTATGGCTAGCAGCACATAACCCAGAAATCAATTAGAAAACAGAGGAAGTAAAAATGACGAGATGCCCACCTTTGTGTAGTGGAGTAAAAACAAAGAGAGAGGAAAAGAAGAAAAGAGAAAGGAGAGTAGTGACTTTAGAAGAAGAAAAAATTATCAAATGGGCAATAGATGATAAAGAAGACTGGGGAAGAGAAGAAGAGATTGAAGAGGACTATAGAAGGATTGAGGAAATAGTTCCAGGAAAATTCTTGAAGTAGAGGAAAGTATTTGGGAAGGTAGAATCAGAGAGGATACCAATAAGAAAGGTTTGGGATCACGCCATAGATCTCAAAGATATATTTTTACCATGAAAAGGAAGGATTTATCCTCTGTCCAAAGATGAAAGAGAAGAAGTCCAGAATTTTGTGGAAGATCAATTAATAAAGGGGTATATTAGACCAACAAAATCCCCTTAAATATCACTAGTATTTTTCATAGGAAAGAAAGATAGAAAGAAGAGGATGGTTATGGACTACCATAACCTGAATAGCCATACAGTAAAAAATAATTACCCATTACCATTAATAATGGAGTTAATTGACAATATGAGTGGAAAGAAAGTTTTTACTAAGATGGATCTCAGGTGGGAGTTTAATAATGTGAGAATTAAGGAGAGAGATAAGTGGAAAGAAGCATTTATGACATATGTAGGCTCCTTCGAGCCAACAGTTATGTTCTTTGGAATGACAAACTCACTAGCCATGTTCTAGGTGATAATGAACAAAATACTAAGGGATTTAATAAATAAAGGAAATGTAGCAGCATTTGTAAATGACATGTTAGTAGAAATGGAGACAGAGGAAGGACATGATGAGATCGTGGAAGAAATATTGAGGAGGTTAGAAGAGAATGACTTGTATATCAAGCCAGAAAAGTGTATGTGGAAAGTGAGAAAAATAGGATTCCTTGGAGTCATTATAGGACCCAATGGAATAGAAATGAAGAAGGAGAAGGTAAATGGAGTGTTAAGTTGGCCAGAGCCAAAGAATGTGAAAGACGTTAGGAAATTTTTGGGTCTTGCAAATTATTACAGGAGGTTCATTAAGGACTTTGTGTGAGTAGCCAGGCCAATGAATCTATTGACAAAGAAAGATATGAAATAGCAGTAGGGGCAGGAGCAGTAACGAGCCTTTGATAAGCTTAAAAGGAATTTCACAATGAGATCTATATTAGCATCCCCAGACTTAGACAAAGAGTTTAGGGTAGAGACAGATACCTCAAATTATGCTATGAGAGGAGTACTCTGAATGAAGTACTCTGATGAGTTGTGGAGACTGGTAGCTTTCATTTCCAAATCATTAAGTAATACAGAAAGAAACTATAAAATACATGATAAGGAAATGTTAGCAGTAGTCAGATGCTTAGAGACATAGAGGCACTTCCTGAAAGGAATAGTAGTTAAATTCAAGATCTGGACAGACCATAAGAATCTTGAATACTTTATAAAAGCACAGAAATTAAATTGAAGGCAAGCAAGATAGGCATTATACCTATTTAGATTTGATTTTACATTGAAGTATGTTCTGGGGAGTAAGATGGGGAAGGCAGATAGTTTGAGTAGGAGACCAGACTGGGAAATAAGAGTGGAAAGGGACAATGAGAACAAGTCGTTGGTAAAAGCAGAGTGGTTGGAGGTTAGACAGACAAAGAAAGTAGAAATAATAGTGGACGGAGTAGACTTGCTAGAAAAGGTTAAGCAGTCTAAAGTAAAAGATGATGAGGTAGTTAAGGCAGTGGAAGAAATGAAGCAAGCAGGAGTAAAGATGCTAAGAGACAAAGAATGGAGAGAGGAAGATGGCATAATATATAAAGATAGAAAAGTATATGTACTGAAAGATGATAAATTGAGGATGGAAATTATTAGGTTACATCACAATACGCCAGTAGGAGAACATGGAGGACAATGAAAGATGGTAGAATTGGTCACAAAAAACTTTTGGTAGCCAGGAATTATGAAGGAAGTAAAGCAATATGTGGAAGGATGTGATGCCTGCCAGTGAAACAAAAATTGCACAGAGCAACTGGCAGGAAAGTTGATACCAAATTCAATTCTGGAAAAGCCTTAGATGCATATATTAGCAGATTTTATCACTAAGCTACCTTTGGCTCAAGGATACAACTCGATCTTAGTAGTGGTCGATAGGTTAACAAAAATAGTACATTTTATACCTATTACAGAAAGAACATTGGCAGAAGGATTAGCACAGTTGTTTAGAGACAATGTGTGGAAGTTGCATGGGTTACCTGAAAGTACCATTTCAGATTGGGGGCCCTAGTTTGCAGTAGGAGTAATGCAGGAGTTGAATAAGATGTTGGGGATTGAGAGTAAATTATTGATGGCATTTCACCCTCAAACAAATAGACAGACAGAGAGGGTGAATTAAGAGCTAGAGCAATACTTGAGGATGTTCATTGATTATAGGCAGGAATAATGACCAGAATGGTTAGGAACTGTTATGAACATTGAGTGGAACTATGATTATTATCAGCCATGGTCTGATAATGAGTGGCTAGTAGACAAGATGTTGGCAATACTAGACAAGGACATTACAATACAGTAGTGCATTAAATGTCTGAGGACTCTAATAGACAATGGACTCATAGTATGGACAGGACTCTTCAGAGAAATCTTGGACTATTTCCTCTCTCTATCTTTGGACTGTGCTAAAATGGGACAACATCAGACTATCCATTATTAGATACTGACTTGACTTGTCACCTTCATGGCTTCTGTCACTGGACTGTCACTTAACTAGTCACCTTTAGTTACAAGTAATGTTACCACATTGTAATATAGTCACAACACCTAGTTAGGATACATACAAACCAGAAAGAGAAGGGAATGGCAAGTTCTCTCTTTTTGTATTCCCTTTGTAAAATCCTACTCTAAGGAATCGGTACTCTTACTTGTCTTAGGACAACCTTAAGGGTGCTACTTAAAGTCTCATTAACATCTCTCCTCTGATATAACTTCACTGAAAACTTAACTGGATCCTCTAGTGAGGAGTGCAAAGATATCAAGTATTAGATATAAGCTTCAAGTTGAAACATATATTCAACTGTGAGGTTTAGAGTCTTAACAGGAACAGCTGAGTTTGCATACAATAATAAAGTGCACTCAAGTACTCGGATGTCGCCTTTCAAGGCAAATTATGGACAGGATCCAAGAATGGAATTTGAGGGAAGGAAAAAGAGAAAGTATGAAGGAGCAGAAAGATTTGTGGAAAAGATGAAGGAAATATAAGAAGAGGCCAAAACGGCACTAGGAAAAGTGCAAGAGGATATAAAGAAGTATGCTAACAGAAAAAGAGCAGAAGTTGACAAGTATAAAGTAGGAGACCTGGTAATGCTTAGCACCAAGGATCTGAAATATCAGATGGTTGGAAGGAGAACAGAGAAGTTGACAGAGAGGTTCATAGGCCCTTACAAGATACAGAAAATAGTATTATTGAACACAGTAAAGCTGGAATTGCCAAGTATAGTAAAAATACATCCAGTAGCAAATGTTAGTAGAATACGATGCTATGTGGGGCAAGTAGAGGGACAGAGGAAGGAGCAACCAGCTCCAGTAATAATTGAAGGAGAAGAAAAATGGGAAGTAGAAAGAATATTGAATAAGTGGAAGATCAGAGAAAAGAACAAGTACCTGGTACAGTGAAAAGGATTTACAGCAGAGTCAGACACTTGGGAAGGAAGAGAAAATTTAGAAAATGCCAAGGAGGCAATTGAGGAATTTGAGAAAGAATACAGACGAGATATAGAGGATATAAGAAAACAGAAAAGAGAAGAAGGAACATTTAGAAGAGGAGAATTGCCAGGAAGGTTTACAGCAAAAAAATTATCTGGATAGACAGATAAGAGATATGACCAGGAATATTGGGGAAGGTTAGAAAGAAATTGGAGAAGATGGAAAGGAAGTCAATGAAAGAAGAGTCAACCAGGGAAGAGAAAAACAACTCTAGAAACAATTGAAGAAAAAGAAGAAATTGAACAAGAAAAATTGGAAGTAAGGGAGTGGACAGAAGAAGATAATGAAATGGGTAATATGGTTGACCCATATTATGAATTGTAGAAAAAATCCTTGGGACAAGGAAACTTAAGAGGGGGGTAGTGTCATGACTTGGCAAAATGGCTAAGTCATTTTCTATTTTCATTTTCATTTCTTTTATTTAGTTAAATTACTACTATGAAGGTGGAGCATGGGAAAGGAGTCACATCATGGTCACAAAGTCACAAAGGTGTGACATCAGTCACAGAATGGTCAGGTCACAGGTCACAACACATGACAGGGTAGTCACATGATGGGTAACATGAGAACTGTGGGAGGTAAAGTGCATAGCCACAATAGTAGTTGTATATATAGTGTAGAAAATCAAATAGGAACTCTATTAAGTTCTTCTTGTCAACTCAGACTTGGAGTGGATTTAAGTTGTCACAGCTCAAGTCTTACATTAAGGATCTTGATTGTTGCCTTTGTATCCTCCTCTTTTAGCCTCTTTGCTATTCATTCAGCAGTATATCCTTTCATCTTTCCAAAATCTCATTTCCCAAAGTATTCTAGAAACTCTTTTGTTGATGTTTCTGGTAACTTCACTTCCTCTATCATAGGGCCTTGCTTTGGGATTGCCAGCATTAACTTCTCTGTCTTTCTCTTTGATTCCAGGCACCTTGCAGCAGGGGCATTCTCTTTTTCTGTTATAGACTCTTGTCTTAGAACTATTGGAACTGAAATTTCCTTTCTCCTCTTTATCTCTTTAACAACTGCTCTCAGTTCTTCTTTTGTTATCCTCTCTATCATGTTCTGCTTTCTCATCTCATCAATAACTATTCCAAACACCCAGTCTGGTAAGTCTTTGAGTTGTTGTAAGAAATCTGAAATCCTAACAGATTTGACTATTGTTTGGTTTCTTTTTCCTTTGGTTAGGTTTGTTTTGCAACTGATTGCTCTGATTTCTAGGGATGTCAGTTTGGTTTCATCTGTCAATAAGGTTTCTTGCTAGGTTGATCAGAGAGTTTGAGTTCATTTCTGTTGTGTTATTAGGGCTTCCATTTCATTGAGTGTTGATTTTCTGGGTCCAATAAATTCCAATAGTAATGAGTATGATTTTGAGTATCAAGGTGATAGTCCAAGGAGTGGGCTCATATTCAGTAAGTATCATAACAAATTCTCAAGTGAATTTTCTAGACTAAGTGTTGGGTAGGGGAAAATTAGAATGGGTGTAGATGTGTGTTGTGTCTGGGAAAGGTGATTTGAGGTTAGTCTTGACCTTATGTTATGATCTCAAACCCTGTATCAGAGATTGCAGGATATATAACCAGGTCAAAACTAAGGAACACTATGTTACAAGGGCCTATCATATATACATGTACAAACATGTATTGTGTATGAGATAGATATAAATAGTAAAAATTGTTACACACACACACAGAGAGAGAGAGAGAGAAAATGACTTGAATTGAATCATAACAAAACTGGTGTGATGGGCTGAACATCTTAAGTCTCAATAACAATGGTATATAAGCTTGACAAAACACATTATTCATTGATGGATATTTGTATATCCCAATCACCCTCCAGTAGCTGCTCTCTTTGATTTTTATAATTGAATTTTCAAGAGTATGATTGGATTTTCTACTTTACAAAAAGAAGCACCAGAAAATCATCTAGACTTTCTAACCCCTTACCCTTCTTCTTCTCCTTTGACAATGCTTAGTGACAATGCATGGGCTTAGACCTTGGTTGTTCCATCCACCACTGCTTTGCATGCTTGAGCAACTTGTAACAGCGGTAGTGTAAGGGAGTCACTCAGAAGCAATATCCTTGAAGCTAGATAAGAGTCCTGGAAGCTAAGGTGATATTCAAGCAAAGGTATATCTACCTTTACAAGCTACTATATACACTATAGTAGATGGTCTGTGTGCAGTCACATGAACATGACTCATGATACCACTAGTCCTATTTTTAGTTAAACAGGCATCGCCAAGGCCACATGAGACAAAAGGGATTCGGAGAGAATGGGAATGCAACTCACAAGATGATATGGCCCATGGATAGGAGCCTACCTAGCAACCTAAGTGCAACCCTAGGATATCCCCTTGAAAGTAGCAACAAAGTAGTTAAAGTTGTTGGTGGCCCTGTTGTAAAGTAAAGCATTTTCATTTTCTTTTATGCATCTCCAAGCTCTCATGTTCTTTTTCTTTTCATTGATTATATAATTGACACTTAGTAAGCATGTTGTAAGGAAGCTAAACTCCAAGCTGGAATAAAGCTAACTGCTCTTTGTTCAGCAATTAACAAAGAGAACTCGATAGAGTTCCCATTAGATTCTGTACACTATTTATACATGAAAAGTAACCCTAACCCTTTCTTTTATCCCACACTTCCCTATGAGTCACTTTCCTCTCATGCATCCATCAATAAGAAAATAAAAGAAATGAAAATGAAATGAAATGAAAAATAGATATTGACTTAGCCATTTTTGCCAAGTCATGACACATGTAGTTGTGCCACATAGTAGAACTTGGAAACCTCAGTTCAGTGTTTACAGGAACTGAGACTTTTGTCTGACAGCTTCCATCAATCTCCGTCTGCTGCAAAACCTCTCTTATAATTGCAGACAGCACACAAATGTTTCCTTCCAGTATATTAAGCACGATAACTGGTTTTCTCAGCTTGACGCTCCCAGACAGCGTAACTGTTGAATACCTCTGTGGACTATTATTTCGTCTCTTTTTTTCTCATCATTATCTTCTGATTGATTAGTAAGCAATGAGTATGTCTGCCAGCGCAGACTTTTCTTACACCTCAGTTCGGCACACTACAGACTGAGGTAAACACTTTTATTATATATCATGCTGACTTAGTGTTCTAATAGGTACATCAATTGATTCAGTTCTGCACACTACAGACTGAGACTTAGTGTCCTAATAGGTCGCTTACTCATCTCATTAAATAAAAGTAACATGCTATCCGCTTATCAGGCCCATCTCCCTTATGCAGGTGACCAGGAAAGCCCAGACCTCTCCAATGTCTGTAGAGTTGACCACAAGAAGGGTTTAGCTCATCTGGACCGTGAGAACATTGACCCTGACTATTGTCAGTGGTCATATCACAGCCATGTCTTCAATTTGAACAGGAGGGGAATGCCCAAGTGTGCGTGATGCTGTCGAGTGCGTCTCTGGAAATTTTCACTCCTGTTCATTTGATTGATTTTCTTCTACGCTAAGCAATGGGAAACCTCTCACAGTAGGCCACCTTCCGCCGGGGATACTAGGATGTGCATGAATCACTCTCACACTCTCACCGGTACTCATCAGTCAGCATCCTTTTCCAGACATAAAGCAAGGTTGTTGGAAGGGCCCTGGACCCAGTAACCCGTGGGTGGTCTACTGCTACATCAATACGATCCGGATTCTGATTTTCTCATGCATCATATGGTGCCGCTGTTAACTGTCATCCCATCTTCTTGCTTTAGATCTTCGCAGTCCAGAGCAGTGACGTGCATGGCGAGAGAAAATGAGCCTTCTCAGTCTTGTCCTCCCCCTAACGACAGGCATCGGTTTCTTGGCTTCCCTGAGGCTATGTGCAGGGCACTCACAGCGAGGTTTCTGTTGCGATAATTTTAGCCTACAACTTCGGATCTTCACCATTGGGCACTTGTAACATGTACACCTCATTACTCATTGTCAGTATATTAGCTCTATAGCCTTCCAGTACTCTACAGCATCCAATGTACTGACTGTAGACTACAAAGACCTCTATAAAATAATCATAGCCTTCTAATCACAAAAGTTTTATGGTGTCCCTGGCTTGTGGGCCAGTGTTTTGATGGCAATACCAATACAATGGTTGGAATCTCGTTGGAAATAGAGCTACAAAAGATCAGCTAGCATTGCCTTGGCATTGTCACCAGACCATCTGGTTCAACTATTACTGGAGCAAGCAGTTTTCTGAGTTGGATCGGTATATGCCCTGCAACATCCATAGCTGTATGAGAGGGAGTGGCGCCAATTCGACTGGTTGCAAGTCTGGGGCCAATTGGCACATCTCAGCAAAGGCCCATTCGCTATTTAGTCGGATGATGAGACCGTCTGGCCAGGTTTACTATACCTGGGATGATGTTAAGGATACTATAGAAATATGGCAACCTTTGAGTCATGTATTCGTGTTTGATTCAATATCGCTCAAACCAACGCTCCCTTTCTAGTTCTGTTCTCGATCTCCGGATTCGCCCAGCTATAAGTTTTCGAGAAGCACACCATCCTTTCCTGGTAGTGCTTTTTCTGGTAATCCCTGCCCTTTCCCTCTCATCAATGTCGTTCCTCAGCCGTTCAATTTCTCCCTTGCTCATTCAATATGTTTTCTCACTGCCCATTCCGAGGGTCTTCGCAATTCTCTTGACTGTTCGACAACAACCGATTACCCGAGCAGCTACAAGCTTATTCTGGTCATTGTTGATGGCTAATGGCGGCGGAAATACATTGACGACCCCTGAATCTCTTTTTCCATGATGATTGACATTGTTGTCACTCCTCGAGGTATTGAACATAGAATTTACCTATATATTTACTGACCGGAGTCGACATCCATGTTTAGTAGTTTTTTCATGCTTTATTCGATCCTATCTTGAGGAATATGCACAAGTCAACAGTAAAATGAGATGATGTACTAGCCATATCCATATAGTTGAGTATAAAGCAAGAAGGGAACTCTATACCATCGACAACTCATAGACCCTTGTCTCATGCATCGTGGTCTCTTTATGGAGCAGCAGTCATGGGTAGAAAAACCATTGTCGTCGAAAGTTATCTCCCTGTTTTGTTGGTACCGATTGTCTCAATCCATTCATCACAACTCACCACCAATCATGTGGTGGAAAACGAACAGAAAAAACAATAGTTATTATGCCGTCTACATCCAACATCATCTACTGGGATGAACAACGCCGAATGTCCTATCCAGTTGCCTCTTCGCGTATTTCTTCACCCAGGGAGATAGCTCCTCTATCACTTCGCGAAATATCTGCTTCGTTGTCCCCATTGGACTCTGTATGACAGAACCTGAGGGATTCCATTGTCATGGAATCTATACTTTCGTCCAAAGGACAATTTGCTTCGAGCAAATTGAGTATTAACCGTGACACCTTAGGAACACACAGATCAGTGGTGATGATAAAGAAAGATTTAAGCTTACAATGAAGGGATAAATGAAGTATGCAGAGCTTATAATTAGGGTTGGTAAGGGGAAGACTAGCAACAATAACAACATACTAGGATAGAATATTCAAAATAGGATTAGATGAATGTTGGAAAAAAGCAGCTTCCAGGCATGAGAAAACTTGAAAAAGGATAAGTACTAGCCCACCCGTTTTAGAGTCTGGGCTTACCCACAAGACTGAATAGATAGACCATCAGTTAGATCAATAATGACTAGTTTTCGACTTACGGTATGAATAACAAGGTTCCATCGCGGTAAAACACATACAATAAACGAGTTGAGGTTTTCATGTAGGAAATACAGGTGTGCATCCCATCACCAAAAACCCTTTGTGTTTTGTATGTCATGGTGAACCTGGTAAATGTCAAGAGAACTTCTATTGTTGTTGTTGTCGCCCTGATAATGCTTTTTTGTGTGAGAAGAAATGCCTAGGTTCACCTAGTAAATATGTTGATCACGTACTACAAGGCACTAGCAAGTCTATCCCATATAACATGAAGATGCGTTGGACTCGCCCAGCAACCATGGAGAGGGAGTAGCACCCCGGAAACTGAGATGAAATATACGTCAACTACTAAGACAGACATCGCGGACTGAAAAAAGTGATCAATTAGTGGGTTCAGCATCATACTGTCTTTAAAGCCTACCAGGACATCAGCTCATTTCGATTATCAGTTGTCTATATTGATCAGCAATCAAATTCCTCAGAACATACCGGCTGTTATGAAATATAGAATTAGTGTGACTAGAATTCAAGAATAAATCAATATAACGAGTCCATTGGCACATGCTTTTTGCCCTCTCACCAATCAAATCCTTGTTCCAGATTGCCCGAAGGCGCAAGACAAGCAGAATCTTCACTACCAATGAATTCAATGTTGTGAAGAGTCTATTGACATCAGCTCCTCTAGTCTCTAATAGTCATGATTAAACCCACTCCATAGCTAGTGAATAACCAAATATACACCTAGCAAAGAGGTAGGTCAGACCGAGTAGCAAATACATTCGACCTATACCACTAAAACATCCTAATCAATGAAGATATCAAAACATCAAGAGTAATATCTTACTGATCTCGATTCCCAGGATTTATTGTCTGCTGGTGAAGTTGTTGTCAATATTTATGTCAGATAATTGCCTCGTACAATATGACTGCATTCTGAAAATCTATATCAGTTGTCTCGTTCAATAAAGTAAGGGGTCACACTTACATGATGGCTGCCCAGTTACATATCAGCACAGAAAAATAGATGACATGCAATTTTGACCATTTCCTCCTGAGGTTCCATATGTCAGTGGTAATTGTTGGCCATTAATGAGAGGCATGCCTGTGGAGGTACTGTATCTAGGAGAGGAGAGACATATGCAATCATTGTTTACAAATGGAGAGACTCGCCTGTTGAGGAATGTGATAAATAAAATCATATAGCATCAATGTAGCGAAAATGACTCGAAAACGCTTCAATTGTTGCGTCGAGAATGACAGAATAAGGAACAGCATACTTTGGCCGTAACGTCTATTTGACAGGAGGATCATGTCATCAACGTAATCTTTGGGTGCTATTCCATACTGATCAGCCATTTGAGTGGAATATACAGGAGGGAGGTACTTTGTACAAAGCTCGATAACTATGGTTCGACTATATATCAACTGGTGTTAGATAAATATTCTACTCGGCTGTGCGCAGACCAATCATGTCAAACATCCAATAATCTCAGCCGAGTATCATGGATCAATACACTGGAGCTGTGATGAAACTTGATCTCAGTTGAAACTGATGAGCCATTTCAGCTTTCACGATGAGTGGTGGGAAATTGAAGGAACTCAGTTGTGGCTCGTATCATTCTCCAGGATTTGACATTTGGTAACAAACAGGTTCTGAAAAGTCTCGAGATGAAAAAGGCGCTATTTAAGATCTCGGTTCTATGTCAATCAGTGGATACTTGGCAGTGTAAGATGGATCACTATTGTTTCCGAGAAGCGAGGTGTCTCATATCTTTGATGTCCAATGAAGCCTCCACTGCTTTTCTTACATCCTGATGACACCTCCTTGACTGCGTGCACCTTCCATTCGCATAACACAGCCACCGCAACATGAGTTACTTTGATTTTCTCACCACCTCAGACATCAGTCGATTTTTCAGCAGCCAGAGTGTTGTCTTGTTCTACTCTGATCGGACGGTGGCGGTTTTTTTGCCTTGTCAACACGAAGATGTGCCCAAAACAGGCGTCTGGATTGACCTCCCACTGGTTTCGATCACTGTCTCTCAAGGCTTTGAGTCTCCTCGCTCACCCCTCCTCCCCAGGTCAAGTTTTAGGAGGACTTTGAGTCTCGCACAAGACACATGCTCCGTCTGAACGTAAAGACAATCATGGGCCTAAAAGCTGTGCTTTGTCTGCTGCTATCCATTGATATGGCACAAGTCATCATTGATGCAAAGTGTGGGAACTACACATGAGTACATGAGTCTTGTCACAATAATGTGCCTGGCAACTGATATTGATGGCCGATGAACAAAATAACAATGCCAAGAAATGCTGTACCACACCCTGGAAATATCTACTCAGGGCTGATGTCACACTTTGTGACCTACACCATCTACTACTGCTAACAAGCATGTCATAACTTGGCAAAATGGCTAAGTCAATATCTATTTTTCTTTTCTCTTTTTCATTTTCAATTTTATTTTTTTCTTTTCTTTTCTTTAATTTCTAGAGACCAGACACATAGGAGAAAAGAAGCATGTGGGACTTTATAAATAGTAGTAAATATCAGAATGTGTATAAGTAGTGGACAGTAATTGAATAAGGACTCTATTGAGTTCTTCTTGTCAACTCAGACTAGGAGGGTTTCTAAGTCATCTAGGCTAAGTTACTACACCAGAACTCAATACTCTCATTGACACCACTGAAGGGGGCAAAAGGGACTATCAGCCTGGCACAAGCTAAAGATGTAGTACCAGGTCCCAATTGCATACTAAAGAGTTTGTGTGAATAAATTAAGATTTAAAAGAGAATATGGAAACTTAGCATAGTAAATTAAGATAAAATTATTTGAAAGGATAGTAAGATTGATCTAGATTCTCCTTGCATGGTGTCCCTAAGGTTTTCAACTTTACACACTATAACAAACTTACTATCAAGGTAGTCAGTAAACTACTCCTAGGCCTTACTATACTCAATCAAGCCCTCATCTATACCCCCACACCAAACCTTATGGATGCAATATAGTCTAAGTCAATGATTATTCAGGCTTTTCAAGCCTGCTACCTTGTAGAAGATTATCCAAGTGACTGCTGCATCTTGTCTCTTAACTGAGTAGGGTATATGGTTCTAGTCACCTCAACAACCTAACTACTTCACTTAGAACTTATAAAGTACCATAAAACAACTCTTAAGCCCTTGAGATAGTGGCAAGTGTAAGGATTCCATTGCCCTCCTTCTTGGACTCTCTAAGTATTATATCAAAAATACAAACTGATAAGACTCAATTAAAAATGAATAGAAAAGAAAACTCCTTCTTGACACAGCAAAATAAATTGTGTACAGGAGAAAAAAGAGGAAGACAGAAAGACTTAATTGAAATATAACTACATTCCTATTTTTAAATATAAATATCTGAAACAAATGCTCTGGAAAATGGAGTTTCCAAGATAACTTGATGTCATTCCATAACAAGAATGTCACTCTGTAACACTTCTTCTAGCCTTTCTTACTTCTCTTCTCTATAACATTGCCATATAGACATAATAAATGTTACCTCCTTATCCTCTATGCTCATCATATATAACTATGTGATCCTACTTTACTTTCATACTTTACCTCTGACCAATGCCCCCTAACCTCTGAACTAGCTAATAAACTTTTGATTTGTTACTTTGGTATTATATCAGCCTAAGTCTGCTCTAGATTGAAACTATGCCACATTTCAAAGATATTCTAGAGTTCTAGAGCATCAATATTAATAGTTTATCTCTGGGAAACCTGATATTAGCTTATCAGTCTTGCCTTTTAAGGTATATGCTATTCTAGCATGTGATAGCTTAGTAACTACCTAATAGAAGTACTCAATCCTAGGTCTAGATTATGTCTGGGGCTTGTAGGAGGTCTCTAGGATAGGTTTCAATGGTGAAATCCAGAGGTATAATATATATTCTATATCATATTTTTACTGAAATTTTACTAGTGGTATTATGCTGCTTTTTTGCTAGGGGTTTTCCTGTTCTCTTTTTGTTTTGTAAAGTTTCCTGACTACAGTTTAGGTAGCAGTGAATATAAATTTTTAAATAAATAAGATGTATAGTCTCTAAGAAAAGTACCCTAGCTAACACTATCACAAATAATCACTTACTTTATTTGTAATGTGTAATGATCAGCCTCATTACCTCCAGGTGTTTTACACATGGACTGCTTCTTTTTCATATTACTTCATATATCTAATGGATCAGTCAGCGCCTCACTGGTGGGGCATGTTCTTTACTCAGCAGACCTCATGTCTG
>Ga0157361_1000424_pt1 | contig 17484 bp, 15 predicted proteins | sample AttlaeALBM2_FD_111481 | JGI IMG/M metagenome (GOLD analysis project Ga0157361, IMG submission 111481) | Fungus gardens microbial communities from leaf cutter ant in Ribeirão Preto, State of São Paulo, Brazil - Atta laevigata ALBM2 | ecosystem: Host-associated > Fungi > Mycelium > Unclassified ...
AGAGAAGTGAGAGAGGCTGGAAGAAGAAGGAGTTTCCTTTTTTATTTATTTTTAATTGAGTCTCATTAGTTTGTACTTTTAATATAACACTCAGAGAGCCCAAGAGAAAGGCAATGGAATCTTAACACCTGCTGCTATCTCAAGGGCTTGAGAGTCATCTTATGGTACTTTTCTGAGTTCTAAGTAAAGTGGTTAGGTTGTTGAGGAGACTAGACCCTATACCCTACTTGGTCAAGAGACAAGATACAGCAGTCACTTGGACAACCTTCTACAGAGTAGCAGGCTTGAAAAGCCTAGCTAATCATTGACTCAGATTGTATCACACCCATAAGGTTTGGTGTAGGGATGCGGATAAGGGCTTGATTGGGTATAGTAAGACCTAGGAGTAGTTTACTAACTACTTTGATAGTGAGCTTATTATGGTGTGTAAAGGTGGACACCTTAGGAACACCATGTGAGGAGGATCTAGATCAAGCTTAATATTCTCTCGAACAATTTTATCTTAATTATCATGCTAAGTTTCTATATTCTCTTTTTAATACCTTTATTCTTGATTTATCCCCACAAACTCTTTAGTATGCAATTGGGACCTGGTACCACATCTTTAGCTTGTTCCAGGCTAATAGTCCCTTTTGCCCCCTTTAGCACCAAGGCAATTAATATTAATGGAGATATGAAGTCCTCAATGTTGTGTACATAGACTTTATTAATTACCCATAGATAGTCATCTGCCTTTTCTTAGAAGAAAGAACAGCCTCCATATGGTTAGATTATCACTATTTTCAACACAAAAGCACTACCATATGTAGAACAATAGGTAGTAATAATGTGATGATCTGTACTAGTGCACAGACCGTCACAATTCTGTATATAAGGACTCATAGTCTGAGGATTAGACCTCAGACTTAACAACATCTCTTGTTACTGCCTAAACTTTGCCTTTTAAGCCTTTTTGAATATCCACTCATCAATCACAAATAAAGTAAGTGACCATTTATGATAGTGATGTCACAGAAAAGTGACTACTAAATAGTGTCAATGAGATATAACAAAATACCTGTTCAATGAACTATATAAATAGCTAGACCCTTGTTAGCAAATAGCCTTGCTAATGTTGCCCTTTTGGTATAGTAGTAAACCATACAGTATGTGACTACTGGTTCATAGCACAACTATGACACTTGCTATGTGCTTGTTTCACCCACATGACCACAGGCTATACCCCAATTGGCAAATACTACCAAAAATTTTTCTCTCAATTCCCTACTAACTACCCTTATAGGGAAGCCAAAATTCAAACCCATGAACACATTGTAATAGAGTACTACTGGAGGTGACGCATCAACCCAACCCAACAACATAATCATAAATAGTTTTGTCTACTTCCTGTCATAACTTGGCAAAATGGCTAAGTTATTATTTAGATTTTATTTTTATTTTTATTGGACTTACAACTACAAGATAAAGCATGGGAAAGTATTATGTGACTTTGTCATGGTGTCACAAGGGTATGACAGATGGTTACAGTCACAAGGTGTCACATGACTAGAGTAACATGAGGACCATGGGAGAATAAGTGCATAGCCACTATAGTAAATATATAAGTAGTAGAAAATTAAACGAGAACTTTATCAAGTTCTCTTTGTCAAATGCTAAACAAAGAGTAGTTGGCTTAATTCTGGCATGGAGTTTGGCTCTCTGACACTTCCTTGCAGAAAACCCCTTAGCATTCAGCTTTGTCAATGGCTAATAGTCAATACGTGGCATAGCTCACAAGAGCATAAGTGCAACAACTTCTTATCTTTTGTTCTTCTCTTCCCTTTCCTTTTCTTTCTCCTTTCTTTTCTTTTTGCAGTTGTCATTTCTTTCTTTTCTTTCCTCTATCTAAGTAGATACAATGTATCTACCATGGTCTGCCTATAAGCCCCATGTAATAAATTGTTGATTTTTTTTAAAAAAAATGTAGCTCCTGCAAGAATAGAGATGTTACATAGAAGCAGATAAAGTTAAACAAGCCAATCAAGTGAGAATTAATCTATCAGCACCATTACCATTAGAGTAGGAGTAGTTAGTTGAAACTTGGGAGAACTATTGATTCAATAAAAAATAACAACTGTAAATAATAGACAAACAATAAGCATCAACTGGATGATAGCTAGGAAATAAGCTAACACTGGTGGGAATAATTGAGTAACTGAGTGTCAAAATGGAACAGGAACAAATTGTGAATAATGGATGAATGGATGGAAAAGTATAATATAGCAATATGTATAATCACTACATGTTTTAGGAAAAGAGAACAAAGTATTTATGACCAGTAGAGCAAGAGATTATGGTAATTGTCTCTATCCTCAAGACACAGTATGAAGCTTTGATCTGTCTATTCATAAAAGGCTAGAGGGAATTCTGGCAAGGTCATAACATCTAACATACAGCAGATAAAAGATCAATCATTAGAAACAGAACAAAGTGTGAACAATGATGATCATTCCTTGATTAGTGGCAGTGGATATATTTATATGTGTTCTTGTTATAGATGCACCAAAAATGGTCTCAGATATGAAATGCAAACCTGTGATGCCAACAAGATGGTAATAGTAACAGACTAAACTACTGCAAAAACTAAATCTAAGTTATTCTTTGTCTTGATCACCTCAGCAAACTCTGATGTAGAGTTCACTTTTGTAACATTGGAATTACCAAGGTACGCACTTGAGGGTCAAATTCAAATACTGATTGAGGAACAACTAACAACTGAGAAGCCCAACATTGATTGAGACATTAATCAATGGTCCAGGAACTAAGAGAGGTTAACAATGTTTGCATGTTAATACAAAAGTTTCCATAATGGCAGTGAGCTCAAATTCAAAGTCTATATTCTATCATGGACAAGGACACCCAATTCTGGGACACAACCTGTGATGGATCATATACATGGTATTTATACATTTCACATGTATCACATACTGATTGCAGCATGGCTTTGAGTCTATTCTTGTGTCTATTTTTGACCACCTTATTGACATCACATTTAGAATTGTCTATCAGCAAGCTCACTATCACTGATCATTCACTATCTGCACTTTGTTCCATGCCTATTGATTGATCATTTCAGATACTTTGTTTGCTAAGCCTTGGATGTCATGACCTTGCTGGGATATGCTCTAGCTGTTTATGGATGGATGGATCAAAGCTCCATACTATGTCTTGATGGCACTCCCTGTAGAGCTAAGAGACAAGTACCATATATTTTACTGGCAAATTTCTAGCAGTAATAAATACTCAGTCCTGCTGGCTTTTCTAGAGTTACTGTAATGGATGATGAAGATCTGGAAGCAATTCTTGTTGTAGAGATACAAGTAATGAGGTTTGTGGCTGAAGAGTAGTATAGTAGATGGTAAGCATTGAAAAATGCACTAGATATGTATTGTTTTTACATTCACAATTGCTACAGGAATTTGTTCCAGACCAAAATTCAAGATTTGTACTACAATCTCTATATTCTCTTGTGGAAGTCATCCATGATTCCTTGCTTTCCCATTCTTTACACTTTGTTCACCATTACCTGATGATTTTTGACACTTGGTTCCTTGATTGTCAGCTTATTTCTTGGCTAGTTGATGCATATTGTTAGTTAATGCACATTGTTTGTCCTTTATTTGTTAAATTAAATGATTATTGTACTATGTATTATTGTAGATCAATGTATGAGTCATGCTTACATAAGCATGCTCACTTCTTCATCTCAACTACCACATCATAAGGGCTTTTCTGCTTCCCTCGAGACCTCTCTTTTCTGTTAGGCTATCTATCAATATCTGTTGGATAGCCCAGTGAGTGGACCATCATTTGTCCCCACTGTAGTGTTGAATTTGGGGAGCAAACAATTGATGCAACAACAGGGGAAATGTTAGGGCATCACTCAGAGGCAAAGATCCTTAAGCTTATTGGATAGTCCCAGAAGCTAAGTTGAGATTCAAGTGAGGTACATCTACAACACTTGCTAGTATATATACTACACTAGACAATTCTCATGTACTATCACATGCACATGGATCAGTAATCACAATAGCCCTTAAATAAAATAGAAGGCATTGCTTGCATGATATAGACAGAAGAAGTCAGGAATGGTGGGAACGTGATATAGAACAGATATAGAGCTTTAGTAGATATGAGCTCACTGGACTTACTAAGTGTCACCCTAGATGTCCCCTTACAGGAAATTTGTTGCAAATGTGCAATGTTCTTTATTACTAGGTAGACTATTTATTTACAAAGAACAATAAAACATAAAACAATAAGAAATAGCCTAGAACCCATTTAGTATAGCATTTGATATTCCAACATGTAGTTGCTGCTCTCTATCCTTCTAACACTATGCACTATCTATACTACATATATGTGCATTTTGTTACATAGTCTGTGATCTTGAAGCTGATGATGTGGACACCTAATCTCTTCTCACTAGCCCTTTGACTGGGAGACATGATGTGCCATAGTAATTTGATGCTATACAAAAACAAATCCTATTTACCTTCTCCATGACATTTTTGGCAACCTTAAAAATTGTCACAGGATAATGCATCAGTGTATCAATGTAGGAGACAAATATCTTTTTGATTACTTAATTAGCACATGTCATAAAATTGTCTTATGTAATTCAATTTAACTTTGGACCTCACATCTGTCTACCACACATTATATATACTACAAGATATTTACAAAAGGTTATGGCCCCTGTGTATGACCTAGTTACCAATGTCTGGTCTTTTCCAAGATTAACTAGACAGAACTATTTTACCTGGTCTAAGCAGATGAAGACTGCCCTCTAGGCTCACTATCTCTAGCAGTATGTAACTAGAGATAAACCTAAATCTCCTAAACCACCTGTCTCCTCTTCTGGACCCACTACCTCATCTGAACCTTCTACTCCCTTGAAGCCTTCTACTACTGGAAGATCAGATGGAGATGGGAATGCATCTTTTTATTTCCCAAATTATATCTGCTGGAAAAAAGGTTGGGAGCATTATCATACCTGGGTACAGAACAATGGTACCACTATAGGTTTGATTAAGGGTGCTATTGACCCTTCCTAATGGGGACATGTGTCTGGAACTGCTACTTCAAAGGACATATGGGATTAACTATATCAATTGCATTTTGTCACTAAATGAGATGTCAACATTCATTACTACATCCAAGAGATCTAGAACAAATGTTGGGATGAGCACATCCCAATAAGTGACTACATTGGAACAATAATGCTTCTTAGGCAATGCATTTTGGAGTGTGGTGCCCCATTTGATGATATTTACCTTGTTAATGCTATTTGTATCTTACTTCCATTTACTGTGGAGTGGAAGGAGATCAAATGGTCATTATTTAGTCAAGGCTCAAAACTTACCTTGGACTTGGCAATCATGGAGTTGAATGCCACATATGACAGGCTGATGAATGATAAGAACTTGGAGAAGCAAGAGAAGAAGATGACAATGGAGCAGTTGGCATTGTGGTCAAAATCAAATCAGAATAGTGGTCAAAGCAATGGGAGTAATGAAGGAAAGAAAAAGAAGCCAAAGTGCAAACCTAAACCTGAAGACATCTGCTATAAGGGCAACTAGGGTGCAAGACTCCAGGAGAATCCTCAGCTGATATTATGGTTTGTAATTATGATACAACTCACCTCCAGGAGAATTCTCAGAGATTAGGATGAGGCTCCTGAAGGGATGTTCTACATTATATACTAGGTTTACATTCTTTAGTGTCAGGGTCAATGTGATTGGAGCTATACTAGTGTGTTTAAGTATTACTAAAGTAATACTTAAACAGGCTTAGGTTGCTCTGGAGTGTCATTATGCAGTTCAGAGGTGGAAATAGAGGTATCCCCTTACATCCGCCAGGATTGTGGAGGAAAGGGGCACTGGAGTGGAATGCCAGAATGTCCAAAGTGCAAGAACAAAAAGGGGGAGAAGAGTGGAAATTCTGCAAATTACACTGTTGATTATTTACATCTTGGGGGTAAAAAGAATCTTGGTGAGAGGAAAGTTGGATGGATGTTCATGGTGAGAGAGGATATTGGAGGAAAGGAGTTGTTGCTAGACTGTGGTGCTACAGCCCATATGTTTGATAAATGACACTATTTTGCTTCCTACACACCCACTCAAACCACTGGACAATACATCACTGTTGGCAGTCATAACTGAGTTCCTATTGCTGGTCAAGGATCAGTGAAATTTCAGGCAAAATTACCAGCTGGAATACTCACTGTAGTTCTCCACAACATCATTCATGTTCCTGGTCTTGGGGCTAATCTCGTTAGTCTTGGAGCTTTACATAAAGAAGGAGCAAGTATTCAAAGCATTAGAATGGGTCTAGTCATTGATTTTGGTGACAAGAACTATTTTATGCAATGCTTGCTAGGAGAAGTAGTATCCTGTATCATATTCAGGTCAAAAACAAGGTCAATCATGAAGCCTTATTAGCAATATGATGTGCATATGGCACAGGAGAATGGATTATCTGAACCCTAACATGATTGACACAATATATCGGCAAAGGATTGTAAAAGGACTTACCATTGAGTCTCCCTTAGCCTTTGACCATCTGTGTAGCTGTTGTGCTCATGGAATAGTTATGTTTATGCATTGGTAATAGTGGAGGTTAGCTACCACTCTTCTATAGGGAGACTGGGGCAGCTGTGAGAGATATGGTAGCCTTGCTAGAGAGATAGTTTAGGAGAAAAGTCCAATGGTTCAGGAGTGATAATGGCTCAGAGTTTGTGAACTCAACAATGGATCTATTCTGTTGTCAAAATGGTATCCTTCACAAGACAACAAATCCCTATTTACCAGAACAAAATGGGATTGCAGAGCAAATAATTGCTGTCTTCTTTGAGATGGTCCTGTATATGTTGCATGCTGCAGGTGTCAAGCTGCACTACTAGGGTGAAGTCTTTATGTATGCAATTCACATTTGAAGAATAACTCTTACCTCTGGCCTAGAAGGGATTACTCCTTTTAAAGCCTGGACTGGATGAAAACCTGACATATCTCATTTGAGAGTCTTTGGATCACTTGGTTGGGCATGAGTACCTAAAGAAGTGAGAAAAGGAAAATTAGAGTCAAGAGCAGTGAAGGTTAAGATGTTGGGATGGTGGTCTAATAAGACAATGGGTTATAGGCTAGAGGATCTGGAAAACAGCAAGCTAATAACTTTGCGTGATGTTTGATTCTTTGAAGATAAAACACCTAGTAACCTAGCTGTGGTTGAAGTCAACATAAATTGCCCATCCACTAATGATATTGATGAACTGGTGGATAATGCTATCAACAGTGATCAACTTACAGCTACATCAACCACATAGAGACAAAGTTTAGACAATGTGACACCAATCACTACTGATAACACTTTAAACTATAATATACCATCTTCACCTCTACCTATTGAGTCCCCTATAGAACCTCCTACTATAACAAAACTGTCAAAGTGGGCAAATTTACCAAAGAGAGACCCATCTAACTGCATCAAAAAACCAGTAGACAATATGGGTTCAATGCTCTAGGTCCAGATGTAATTGCCATTGAGGGTAGTCGAGTATTTGTTGCATCTATTGCAGCATTTGCTGAACCAAAAACATGGTCTAAAGCTTGCTAGTCTCCTCACTCAAAGCAGTGGGAGAAAGCAATTAATACTGAATATGACAACTTAGTCAAAAACAATGTCATCAAGTGGGTTGATAAACTATCTGGAAACAAGAGTACAGTCTCTAGAAAGGTTGTCTACCAAGAGAAGCTAGATGAAGATGGGAATTTCAAGAAGTGTCATACCTATGTTGTTACAAGAGGCTTCTCACAGATCCCTGGCAAAGACTTTACTGAGACATTTGCATCAGTTGCAAAATTTGTTACACTTTGGATATTCTTGGCTTTAGTGGCTTATCTGGACTGGGACTTGGAGCAAATTGACATTGTTGCCACTTTTCTGAATGGAGAACTAGAGGAGGAAATTTATATGTGAGTACCAGAGGAGTTCAAGAAGTTTGGTGATGGAAAAATGTACTGGAAACTCCTAAAGACACTCTATGGACTGAAGCAAGTAAAAAGGCAGTGGAAGATGAAGTTAAATGAGGTGCTTATTGAACTTGGCTTCATTAAGTCTATGGCCAATGACTGCTTGTATTTTCTACAAGAAAGTAGAAAGATTGTACTGATGGTGCTAGTTTATGTGGACAGTATGGTGGTTACTTGTCCCCATGGCTCTAAAAAAATTTGCTAGTTCATGCTTAAGTTAGGTGATCACTTTGAGATTACCAAACTAGGTGGACTCAGACATATTCTTGGTTTTGTCATCACTCAAGATAGATCTAAGAAGACCATTCACATCTCTCAGATGGCCTATATCTGCAAAATGCTTGTACGTTTTGGCATGGAAGGTGCAACACCTGTCTTAACACTACTGGCTGTAAAACACGATCTCTCAACTGCATAATCACCAGTGACCAATGATAAAAAGATGAAATACCTGGATTATGCTGGTGATCTTCATTATCCCTCTATCATTAGCTCCCTCTTATTTGCTGCTCAATCTCGACCAGATATTCAGCATGCCATCAGTTTGGTATCTCAGTTTGGTAGTAACCCAGGCATTTCATACTTAGAAGCTGCCAAGTGAATTCTTTGTTATCTGAAGGGAACAATAGAGTATAGTCTTATGCTTGGTCATCATGGAATAGTTTGATCTAGTTGGGTGAACAGACTCAAACTAGGCTTAGGATCCAGATGATTTTTGATCAGTAGGAGGTTTTATTTTTGAGATTACTGGGAGTACAGTGACCTGGTCATCAAAGAAGCAGTCTACAGTGGCTACATCTTCAGCTGAAGCAGAGTATATGGCATCAGCAAATGCCACAAAGGAGGTCATCTGGTTGAGAATGCTGTTGAAGGAGATAGATTTCCCTCAGATTTCTGCAACAATTATCTTTGCTGATAATCAGGGTTGTATTTCTCTTACTCAAAATCCCGTTAATCACTCTTGTGCAAAACACATTGACATCCAACATCATTTTATTCACAAACATGTTGGGATAGGTGAGATTAATCTGTGATACATTTCCACAAAGAATATGTTGGCTGATGTATTCACAAAATAGCTTCTGCATGAGGCCTTTGAGAAGTTTTGCAGTTGCTTAGATATTGTTCCATTGACTTAATACCTTGACGAGTGGAAGTGTTGCAGGATAATACATCAGTGTATCAATGTAGGAGACAAATATCTTTTTGATTACTTAATTAGCACATGTCATAAAATTGTCTTATGTAATTCAATTTAACTTTGGACCTCGCATCTGCCTACCACGCATTACATATACTACAAGATATTTATGAAAAAGATACATTTGTCATAACACTGATGTTCTTATAGAAGATATTGATTCCTAGCCATACACTGCTTGATTGTCAGACATTGCTCTTAATGTCTCACTTTCACAATGTTTAGGATCACAAAAAGAGACTAGGGAGTATCTGAGAAGCCACCAAGAGCCCATTAAAACATAGATAAGGTATCCTGAATACAAAATATAAGTGTTTTTCTGTTTTGCACTGTTACAATATGTTGCCTTCCCCTTTCTCAAGTCTGCAACCCTAGCTTTAGCCTCTGTTGATCCAAGTCTTGTGGTCCCTCTCAATGCTACAATTGTCTCTGCTTCTATTTCTCCTTCATCTACAATAGGTCCAAGCTCTGCTACTGTCACCTATGTGTTGCCTAATAGACTATTCAGAGTAAGAACTTTAGGACACAGCTGCTTTTATACAATTCATAAACCCTGTCACAATTGTTATTCCAATGCTGTTAATACTCCAATATATCTTTTTGCCATCAAAGGCAAGCTCAAATACTTAAAAGCCTGATACTAATATAAGAATTCATGTTACAATAATGCTGCCAAGTTGATCACCAATTTCTCAGATTATTGAGAATTCAATGATTCTGACCACTGAGTTACAAGCTAGTGTCGAGACAACTAAACAAACCAAATTCCTACTAAGAAGTAGGTAAGCATTTTTGATCTCAATGGTGACATAGGCAAAGTGCATTTGAGGGACACTGATCATGCCAATTACTTGGTTAAGCAAGGTTTTGTGCCTTGAACTCCTAAGAAGATAGTCTTCATTGAGGACAGTAGCAAGAACCTCTTTGTCTATGAGACCATCAATGGTAGAGGCATTATGGAAGCTGAATGTGCAGGAAAGCTGAGTTGAGGGCACACCATACCACACTTACTTCCAAAACATGGCCATCAACACTCAAGGTATCTTGCCTCAGAGTACTTGTAAATCTCATCCAATTTCTCATTCATTCTTGAACAGGCCTTAATTACTGGGTACAGAAATTTGAATCATCTTTACCATCATGTCTAATACCTTTAAGGATTCTTTTCAACAGGTCAGTTATATGTTTCATTGCCCATACATCCCTCTTCCCAAACTCAATACAAGGCCCCACAATGGATCATATAAAAGAATGTATCAAGAACTGTGATATGGCTTGTAAATGGCATTACTCCAGATCTAGGTACATGTTATAGTTTTGTTTCTCTTTGTCTTGGCTGACTGTCACTCTTAGATTTGAGTTGGTTGGATAATCTGACCTTGTACACACTCATTGTAGCCTCCAACTGTCATTCATCCATTTTCTCTAACAAATCTCTTGTTTCAGACATGATACATGTCATAATGCATCTTATGTTGAATATGCCCTCTATGGACTATTATTTCATCTCTTTTTCTCTCTATATTAAATTCTGATTGATTAGTAATCAATGGGTATGTCTGCCAGCACAGACCTTTCTCACACCTCAGTTCTGCACACTTCAGACTGAGACTTTGTGTTCTGACAGATGGCTTATCCATCTCACTAAAATAAAATCTTAACCTCAGGATCAGTCACTATAAAAGCAACTGCTACATGCCCAAGGCTGCTGAATCATCCCTTGGCGCTACCCAACTGCTGCGTTTACTATATCTGAAGGTCAACTGCTCTTTAGACTCTAGTCCCAGAATCAAGCATGTCTAAAGTATATACGACAGCTTCTATTTTCTTGTGTATCAGCAGCTTTATATAAGCATTTATTTATTCTTAGATCTTCCATCTATTGAATTATGCTATATGCAAAGTGTAGGCTTGACAAAAACCCATCACTACTGCCATTGTCTCCAACAGAGCTCATCTGTTCCCACAGCTATTTTGCCTTTGACACTTGTAAGCTCAAAATGTTATCATAACTTCCCTCAAACCTTTAGTAGGCAGCCCCAAGTCAGAAAATATTGTGTTTCTTCTAATCTATGGTGCATTCCGTCTCTTGTCTCTAAAGGTGCGTCTATATTGAGATAGTTGGGCCATTTCCCTTACTTCTATACTGAGCTGGAAAATATCAATACTATGAAGGCTACCTATCTGTGAGCAGGTGGTGCTCAAGCATGTCTGCCAGAATTACTTTCCTTTCTTTACATCAACTCTTTGTCTATGGGACATTTTTATTGTATTTGAAGTCAAAAATCCACTGCTCAATTATCTATACATTTGACATCTGTTTCAGCAAGTTGAATCAATTTATATTTCTTAGAGAAATAATGTTGAAGATGATTATTTATTTGTTATTCCTTTCAGCAGCCCCACTCATACTAATAGTGAGTTAAGGTATCTTTTTTTGCTGTTATACAAGCTAACTAGCTCTATAGGAGCCCAAGTTTGAAGTAAGGTCATATTTCCATGGTTTTATAGAACGTTATATGCCAGGACTGAAGATTTGATTTCACTCAGCTATATAGATGATCGTCACTATCTATTGCACTCTTGCAGGTGCATGCAGCCAGGTGAATATACTTTTTTTGCAGAATTTGTTGTTTTGATACTGTGTATAAATTACCAAAAGTAGTGAAAACGATTGAGGAAGGATTAAAGTACTAAAGCATGAACATTGGTCAAACAAGATAAATACTTACAAAATAATAACAATAATATGAAGTATACAAAAACCAAAGAAGTACTTTTTGTCATAATGAATGCCAACAAATGCCAATGAAACAAAGCACCAACACTGGTCACTTGTTGCTCAGACCCTCACTGTTGTATAGATGTCTTTCTTGAAGCTCCAGTATGCTCTGACAAGACCACTTCATCACTTCCAGGATAGCTTAGCATATGCATATCCAAATAAAGTTGCCAGCTATAGCATATCCTATGTTTCAATTTCATAATGTTCCCACTTTTAAAAGAAAATTGAAGACCATGCACATGAGAGGTGTGTAGTTGTGTGCAAAGTGTATTTGAGTATATGTGCATGTGTACACTGATCAAGACCTCTTAAATAGAAATTCTGGAGTTGACATATGCAGAATAGTGGCTGGAAGCCTGGATGGCAACAAATCCCTTGCAGTTGATAACGTCTAGGGTATTATGGTAGGTGGTTAGCATCATGTATAGATATATTGACCTAGATGGTGACATTGACTGATCAGAAGGATGGTTGAGGTGAGTATATGCCTATGTGCAATGGTAGTAGCTACACATATCCATAATACAGCACAATGCCAAGTAGAGGATAAGGAGCTATTGGTGTAAGCACAGCCAGAGTTGAGGATGAAGTGATTGTAGATAGACTGAAATCAGTGAACTCTTGGGAAGGTGTTTGAGCTTCATAGGGCCAGTCAGACTTGTAGTTGGTATTATAGTAATATCTTATGGAGATCGGAAGCTATCTGTTAACTCACGTTAATGTTTAGAAAGTAGAGCATTTGATCTGCTTATGTGAAGCACTCTCAGGCACCTCATGTCTCATGGTCAGAAGAGGCAAACCAGTCAGAGGGCCAGTGAGAAGGATCTAGGGTTAACTTCAAGAATGTATATTAGTACCTCAGAGCATTGATAAGGAACAGTCAGACATAATTGATTTGGTAGCTACATAAATGTTGCAACAAGGGTGTGAACTTCTTTGTCTTCAAAATTTTCAATACTAAAATAGATAGATAAAGTCCAGTTATGTATTGCCTCACTTTTGTGTCTGATGTCTCTGGTTTTATCCTGCCTACTGCTGCTGTTTCTTTACCTCTTGTGTAAGAAAGCTAAACTCCAAGCCAGAATAAAGCCAACTGCTCTTTGTTCAGTGATTGACAAAGAAAACTCGATAGAGTTCCTGTTAGATTCTCTACACTACTTATATAACTACTACATGGTCTGTGCACTTCTTTCCCATGCCTATCATGTGACATCATGTGATGTGATGCTGTGACTTTCTGTCATGTGACTGTGACTGTGTGACACTTGTGACATAACACTTTCCCACACTTCCTTCTATGTAGTAAGTCCAAGATAAAAGAAAAGAAAAAGAAAAGAAATATAAATAATGACTTAGCCATTTTGCTAAGTCATGATATCTTGGATGTTTTTATTTAAATTACTACTGGTGATAAACATGGATAGCATTGGAAATAAAATAATGAATTCAAAGCTGAACTATCTCTGAACTTATCCTCCTGAGCTCTCGACTTGAGGAGGATAGCACTTCCTTATAGGCCAACACTCATTCAAAATCTTGTTTGTCTCACCAAAAGAAAGGACAAATTGGAACGTCATGTCTAGAGACTCAACTTTTTCTCATTATTGTCACAAACTTCATTTGGCCATATCTCCATCAATTCTTCAATGATTCTCACAGTCTCAAAGGCTACGAAAAGCCCTTAAAAAGACCTTTTGATTGATGCTAGTCACGTCTTGAGGCGATCAATAATGGCTGAGATATTAAGCAGATCAACTGGTAACCACTATGTTACTATTTATTAAATCGCTAATATCTCAAAAACCACCACAATAGATGCTTTGGTTCTAGACTCAGTAGAAGCCTTCTTTATAATGCTCAGAATGAGCCTAGAACAACTTCAAGGCAATTAATATTAGTGGAGATATGAAGGCCTCAATGTTTGTACATGGACTTTATTAATTACCCATAGATAGTCATTTGTCCTTTTCTTAGAAAAAAGGACAGCCTCCATATGGTTAGGTTATCACTATTTCTAGCACAAAGGCACTATCATATATAGAACAATAGGTAGTAGCATGTGATGATCTGTCCTAGTGCACAGACCATCACAATTATGTATATAAGGACTCATAGTCTGAGGATTAGACCTCAGACTTAACAACATCTTTTGTCACCTGTCTAACTTCGCATTTTTGAACTCTTTAAAGTATCAAAGCACCCATTACAAATAGTAAGTGACCATTTGTGATAACCATCAAAGAAGAATGAGTACATTCTCTTGAGATATCATGATATGGATCCTATATAATTATATCATATCATTTTCATAACTCCCGAGATGAGTTGTCTTCAATGCACTCACTCAGGAATATCTCATACATTGACAAGGTCTACCACAGCAAAAACATTTTGTTATCTGTTTCAAATATAGTGAATATCTTCCCATTGACCCTGCTGCATCACTGCCTAGCAACAGGAATGGAATACGTCTTTTGAATCTTCATAATAAACCCATCCACACCCTACTGTAGTTTGTTTGTATAATAGATGCAGTGGATATAAATAATCAAATCACAGTTGGTAGAACATATAAAATCATCCATGATGCCAACAAGAAGCTCAAAGGATAGTTTCAAACTCTTTACTCTAGACTGAGCAATGCATTAGTGGACGTAGTGGAGAAAAAGTGTCATAGATAAAGGAGGGATAGAAGCTGAGACAATGGTAGAATTGAGAGAAGCACAGGATGAGCTCAGGCTGGGGCTGGGCTTGCAGACTTACGAGAGGCTAGTGGCAAAAGATAAGCATGTCTATGATAGTGCATGACAAAAAAATACTCACATTTCATGTTAAAGATGCCTTATCTGTGTCTCTATCAGCTCTTGGTCACTTTTCTGATGCTTCCTGTATTATGTTTGTGATCCTAAGCATGGTGAAAACAAGACATTGAGAATCAGACAGTTGAGATGGCTAGGGATCAGTATCTTGAATGTGAAGACAAATGTGTTGTTGAAGTTGCCAGAAATGTCATGTGGAAAGTAGTAAGGAGTAGTTTCTATATAATTGAGAATGAGCAACAACAGGAAGAACGAATGTTGAAGAAAGACTTGGATCACTATGTGCACAATAGTCAACACGTCATCCACAACAAACATTATGAGCTGCTGAGTGCATATTACGGTTTCACCAGCATCAAGATTTACTATTAGAGCTAGTCATATTCTCAATGGCATTGCAGAATAGTCTACTTGGGTGACTGCACATGGTCATTGAGTTTTGCAAGGCAGCTTGGTTCAGTGGGTAAAGCATCAAATGAAGGATGATTTTACATTTGATATGGACTCCACCATTTGGGCTGTTTTTTCACCAACAGGATTGATCCAGCTTCAAGGCAATGGAAAACCATACTATTAAAGATAATGAGCAGCTTCCTCGATGGCGAAAAACACTCACTGCTCCTGTGTTTCCAAGATGTATGGCATAAGAATATGTGCTACCAACTACCTTTTATATCCAATACAGAATATTTCCTAGGCCAGGATAAAGCAGATGGCAAAGTCGGTTGACCTCAAAGTAGTGAGCCAAAAAAGAATAATTTTGAATAATCATGACATTGAAATATATGGATTTCAGTGCATTTGCTATGCCAGTTGCAGCTTCAATGAGGTTCTCTGCATCATTCAGGAACTTCTTGCAGGAATATGAAAATGGTAAAGAGATGACATGCACAAAATCAGAAGAGACTGAGAAAAGTGAGTCTGACTCATTTGACCAGGACTATGTAAATGCAGAAAACCATTAGGCAAAGTAGAGACAAAGCTCACGATATTTATTTCTGGTAATTTGCAAGCCTGATGACCAGGGAGCCAGTGTGGACAAAGATCACTTTTATCCTGAGCTCTGCTATACTCTACTGTCAGCTTCCATTAATAGCCCCAGGGTAAAGATGGGACATCAGCAACAGAAATTATGAAACTTTTTCAAATGGCACCTACCCAGTTCAATCAAGGTTCAAGAATCTGTTGGTTCTTGTATCTGCATCACATCAATGCTCATGAATTAGAAAAAGATATACAAATAGCGATTGACTTCACAGGTACAGGCATACCCATCTGGATTCAGTGTTGGAATAGTAAATCCTATATAGAAGTAATGATTCAAATCAAATTACCCACAAAACTGTCAAGAAGGTGACAAAGTGACCTAGATTTAGAAGGATCAGCAATGGGGGGTAAATTGCCACAGCTGTTGCAATTCACTGGGACACTTTTGAAAGGATTGCAGACAAGACACAAGAAGGAAAGTCTATACCTCACATGCATGTTGTTCCCTAGCAATCCCAAAACCTGGCTTTCTAGGTCTTGGATGACCACACTCAAATGGGTTGATGGATAAAGCTAACAAGGTGATAGCAGTCATCTCTCTGCCTTCAGCACTGTGACCTATTTTTGGGGCTTGACAATATTTCGACCACGCTTGGAAATGTCCTGAATGAATTGATAGAGAAAACAATAGGTTAAATTTACAAGAGAAGAAAGATCCAAGCTAGCCTTGGTAATACTGTGTACTACTAGTTGAGCTCCATTGAAGAAACATAACTAGCAAGATCACTTTCTGCAGGAACATATATGTCAATGTGAGAAGCAGAAAGCTGAGAGGAAAGTAATTGACCCAATCACATGAATAGACAGCTGCCGCTGTTCATGAGTCACCATAGATCGTTTGAGAATACTAGTCATGTGTTCTTCACTAGTATACAATTAAAAAGATGATAGAAAAAAAAGGTAGGTCATGTGATCAAGTTGATAACTTGACTCTTGCCACAAATTATCATCACAAAAATAAACTATTCTTCCAAGAGCCACTTCTATGTTGTCTTCTCTGTACCTGGAAGTTAGTTCTTTTTTCATCCATTTGTAGATCTGTACAATTGCCATGCACTCCTAACCATCCAATTGGGACTCATCAGTCCTCTGTGAGTGTGTCCATTGAGCAATCAGTAGCGCTGATTGACTATGCTGTGGAATTCTGATACAGAAGACGCAAAGGAGCAAGAAAGGCAACATTAGGAGTATCAGCCAGAATCACATTTGGTCTGATGTTGTGCAGCAAATGGCTGTTGAAATGTTGTGTTGTGATATTGATGAATTCCTGTGTTACTATGCTCTGTTTTGTCCAACCAACAATTCAATTGATAGTATGCTCAAAAAATTGGAACATAAGGGGCTTTTATGTAATAATGGATGGCGATATTACGCCACTAGAGAATTTTCTGCAGAAATGTAGCATGGGATAAAAATTATAACCCTGGATTTCACTATTGAAACCCACTCTAGAGAACTCCTACAAGCCCCAGACATAATCTAGACCCAAGATTGGGTCCTTCTATCAGGTAGTGGCCAAGCTGTCACATGCCAGAAAAGCATATACCTTGGGAGGCAAGACTG
>Ga0157361_1000426_pt1 | contig 17392 bp, 13 predicted proteins | sample AttlaeALBM2_FD_111481 | JGI IMG/M metagenome (GOLD analysis project Ga0157361, IMG submission 111481) | Fungus gardens microbial communities from leaf cutter ant in Ribeirão Preto, State of São Paulo, Brazil - Atta laevigata ALBM2 | ecosystem: Host-associated > Fungi > Mycelium > Unclassified ...
CCCGCCATTGCAAGGTTGAGTGCTGCCTCTCCGATGACAGGTTTCTCCTGATCGTCGTCGTGATCAAACACTGAATACACCTCCTGATACGAGTCAATGACAACCTCACCGGTAACTGTAGTCCCAAAATGAATACGATGCCTGCCCGAACACGCGACCGCTTAAGGCCGCAGGCTTCACGTCGCTTAAAAGCCGCACTGCTTAAGCGTTGTTTACTCTGCGGTAGTTTTGAACACTAAGAGAGGCTTATGACGTCCGCTATGAGCGAAAAGCGGGCCTTTAATTATGAAGCCTTATAAGCACCCTTGCCGATTGATGGATTCCGCCTGTTCTGTAAATAAAACTAGATCGATGAATTAAAGTAACCGTAGCTTTTAGCCAGGCTCATCGCTAATTTTCTGTTGTCATCAAAACTTAGGGTTGATTTGCACCTCAACCATAAGGACGAAGTATGTCAGATAAGAAACGTATAGCCATTACCGGTGCGTCAGGAAAAATTGGCAGGGTCACAGTAGAGTGGCTTGAAAAAGCAGGGTATGACCTGTTCCTCATTGATAAGAAAGAACCGTCAACCAGCAAACATCCGGCGATGATTGCGGATTTAGAGGATTTTGGTGCAACACTTGACGCCCTTTCCTCCGTCGGGGAAGACATCTATTCACGACCCGAACCTGCAGCTTTTGATGCTCTGGTTCACCTCGCCAGTATCCCCCATCCCCGGATGATCCCCGACTCTGACGAGTTCAGAAACAATATGCTGGCCACTTTCAACGTATTTGAAGCATCCAGGCGTCTGGGGATTAAAAATATCATCTGGTCATCGAGCGAGGTTCCTACCGGCGTGCCTTACGATCGGTGGGCGCCCCCATATGTGCCGATTGATGAACACTACCCGGTACGGGGGATTAGCATTTACGCGCTGACGAAAGTGCTGGGTGAGGAAATGGCCCGTCAGTTCTGCCTTAATAACGCTGATATGCGTATTACCTGTCTCCGGCTTTCTAATGTTATGGGGCCGGATGAATACGCCCGGTTTGAAAGCTGGCAGGACGATCCGGCCGTCAGGTTATGGAATATGTGGACCTACGTTGACGTTCGTGACGTTGCCCAGGCGATTGAAAAAGCTCTCGAATATGACGTCAGGGGCAAAGATGAGTTCTTTATTACCAGTGATGTCACCTGCATGCGAATCCCCACAAAGGAACTTCTCGACCATTACTATCCTGAAGTTGAGCAGCGTAAACAATTTGCAGGCAATGAATCGGTGCTGAGCAGCGAAAAGGCAATGCGCATCCTGGGTTATCATCCGGCTTACCGCTGGACCGACAGTATCTGATGATCCCTTTGTTACCGGCCTGTACAGGGCCGGGTAAACCGTCTCAACAGGAGAATGATATGAGTGAGAAAAAACTGGCTCTCATAACCGGCGCAAGTAACGGTATTGGCCTGGCGCTTGCGGAAGAATTTGCGGCTAACGGATACGATCTTGCCATCGTGGCCCGGGATGATAAAAAGCTATCAGCTACACGCGAACATCTGCAAAAACACTTTTCAGTTAGCGTACACTCATTCAGTGCTGACCTTAGTGAGTATGATCAGATAATCGGCCTGCAGACCAGAATAGATGCGGCCGGTTTAAACCCCAGCGCGCTGGTTATCAACGCCGGCCAAGGCCTCGGCGGCGCCTTTATTGATGGTACCGATCTTGAAAAAGAGCTCAGGTTAATCCGGCTTAACGTTGATGCTGTGGTTCATCTTTCTAAAATATTTATCCCGCGGCTCGTTGAAAAAGGCAACGGGCACGTTCTTATCACCTCCTCGCTCTCCGGCTCGGCACCGATACCTTTTGAAGCTGTTTACGGGGCGTCGAAGGCTTTCGTCAACTCCTTCTTTTACGCCATACGTAACGAGCTGATGGGAAGCGGTTTGTCGATGACGCTTCTGATGCCCGGGGCAACGGAGACAAACTTCTTCAAAAATGCAGGGCAGGCAAGTACGACGGTAGGATCCATGAAAAAGGACGATCCGAAAGAAGTAGCCAGACGCGCCTGGTATGCCCTGATGACAGGGCATGAATTTGTCTACGGCAGCGAGTATGCCGAGTACGAGGGCGAGGTGATGAACAGAATGATGAGTGAATCACACAAAGCTCAGCGTCATCGCATTATTTCTGAACCCAATTCTGCCACGAAAAAGTAAATTCACACGGCGCCGGGCACAAGCCTGGCGCCTCTTTCAACAGGGATAAGCGTCCAGAGATGAGTTACGCGAAGATCCCCCGCGAAATGATGACTTTTCGTCTGCCGTGGCGTCGGGTTGCAACGTTTTGTTGAATCACTCTACACTCAACATCCTTCTGGCGCGATTCCGTGCAATGTCCTTTGATATAGCATTGAATTTTAATCAACGGTTTAACTTCATGCCTACCAGACTTTCCACCAGGCTCACCCGAAGCGATCTGGCTGAGCTCAACGCGTTTCTTATTACTGAGAAAATGCGCAGTTTTACCAAAGCCGCCATAGAACTCGGGATCACGACATCTGCGCTGAGCCATACCATACGTAATCTCGAGACGCGCCTGGGCGTCAGGTTGTTAAACAGAACAAGCCGCACGGTCTCTCCAACCGAAGCAGGCGCAAGCCTGGCATTACGTCTTGAAACAGGGTTTAAAGAAATTGGCGACGCGCTTGAGGAAATTAACCGCATGCGCGATCGGCCTGTGGGAAGACTCAGGCTTAACGTGCTGAGTGACGGCGCCCGCCTCATCATGGCACGCCATCTTCCGCGCTTTATCAGCAAGTATCCGGAAGTGGAGATCGAAATCAGCGTTGATGACAGGATGGTCGATATCGTGCAGGAGGGATTTGATGCCGGAATTCGCTTTGGCGGCACCGTCCCTGAAGATCTGGTTGCAGTTCGGCTGGGCGAAAAGCTCAGGTGGGTGGCGGTAGCATCGCCACGCTATCTTTATCAACATACTCTTCCTGCCATACCTGAAGATCTTCGCTTCCACGACTGTATTCAGTTACGCACCGGGCAGGGCGTTATCTACAAATGGGAATTCCGGAAGGATGAAGACTATCGCGTAGTCGATGTCCGGGGACAGCTTTGCGTGAGCGAAACGGCGCTGGCAATTGAGCTGGCCCTGTCAGGCGCCGGCATTGCCTACTGCCTTGAAGACAGGGTTCGTGACCACATTCGTGACGGCAGCCTGAGGATTGTGCTCCCGGAATGGGCACCCGTTGAAGAGCCTATGTATCTTTACTATCCCGGTCACCGGCGGGTTCCACAAGGGCTGAAGGAGCTGATTGCGGTGCTGAGAGAAGAGATAAAAAATGAAAAGAGAGTAGCTGATAAATAATCTGATTTATTGCTATGGGTAAGTCCGCTCCTGGTACGAAGCGGTCATTAGTATCAAAAAACTGATGGCCCCCTCCGGCTCTTCGGCGTTGCCGGATCTTCAGCCTCACCCCCGCTAACCGGCTCTGCCCGATCCCTCCGGAGTTAGGGCCTGCGCCTGACTTTTTTGAGGGCTTTATTGGTTATCTGGCATCGAAAGCGCCGCGTTTACTGACTCACTGGATGCGTTCTCACTCTAAAGACTGGACGGGGGATACCGGGAGTATTTTTCCATCAGCAACGGCGCCTGTTTTGTCGTGCCGGGATTTGAGGGCAAAAAACACTTTCAGATCCTGTCCAGGGGCTTTAGCGCGGAAAAGTCGGCCGGGGCTGCAGGGTCAGCACCATGTTGTTCGTACCGAAATGTCTGGACGTGGCCTGAATCATTGCGACGCGGGCAGCAAGTTGCCCGCTATATCCGCAGTCAAATGTGCATGTTGTTAATTATAAAGCGGCTTCATATGGTTATACCGGGATAACGCAAGAATACAGATATCAACATAAAGATGAGTTTTACTGACCAAAATTCTTTTCTGTCACCGTTGCTGTGGCGCAATTTGATTGTGGACTTAATGAGGCTAACATCCGCTTCTGCCACAAACCAGACATACAGACGGCGTGAGCGAATCTCAGATCGGGTCTTCAGCACCAGAGATCATAGCTGGCAGTTCGCTCACCAGTTTATCTACCGCCAGCCTGACCTTAAGAGGAAGATAAGGCATTTGCGGCCATACGGCATAGACCGGCTGTCTTTCAGAAGAGCAGTTTTTTAACACCTGTACCAGCTTGCCATTGATAAGCTGCTCCCGCACAAGCCAGTCAGGCAGCCAGGCGATCCCTCCTCCTGCAACGGCACTATCTCTTATACCCTGCATGTCATCCATTATCAGCCGGGCGGATGGCGTCATTTCATACATCCCTTTATCACCATTTTTTATACGCCATTTAAGAATGCGTCCTGCACTGAGGTAGGCAATCGCGGCATGCTGCTGCAGATCCTCCGGTAAGACAGGTTCTCCCGCTTCACGCAAATATGCCGGTGATGCACATAAAACCATGGCGTGAGAGGTTAGCTGGCGGGCTATCAGGCTACTGCTGTCATCCAGCATGCCAATCCTGACAGCCATATCAAAACCCTCTGCTGGCAGGTCAACCTGGCGATCGCTGAAAGAAATTTCCAGTGCCAGCCCGGGATGCTCTTTTGCCAGCGCGGCTAATAGCGGTGCCACACAAAAATGTCCGAACAAAACCGGCACAGAGACTCTTAGTTTACCGCTTGCCTGCAGCTTGCCGCCTTCCAGCATCTCCTCTGCCATTCTGATTTCATCCAGCGCCCGACGGCAGAATTCATAATAGAGCGCGCCTTCATCCGTCAGGGTCTGACGACGGGTTGTGCGGCTGAAAAGCGTAACGCCCAGCCTGCCTTCCAGCCGGCCGATGGTTTTTGCTACGGCCGAACGCGTGAGGTGCAAGTTTTCGGCGGCCTGAGAAAAACTTGCTGACTCAGCAGCAGCCACAAAAACCGTTAAAGATGAATTCAGGGCCTGCAATGCATCCTGCAGGCCTGTCGGGAACGAAACTTCTCTCGTCCGCTGCGCTCAGTGAGGACGTTTTCTGAGTGCGCGATAATCAACCTGCCACGCATTAAGCTTGTTATAAAGCGCTGTCCGGGAGATCCCCAGCTGTTGTGCAGACTGACGCAGATTTCCCCTCTGTTCTTCTAACACCTGAATAATGTGCGCGCGTTCCAGATTCTGCAGCGAGGAAAGCGCCTCCCCGCTCACATAAGCGGCGGTCATCTCCTGCAGCGAGTCGGGTAGATCTGCACAGGTAATCTCTAAGCCTTCACATAAGTTAACCAGGCGTTCGACGACATTTTCCAGCTCACGCACATTGCCTGGCCACTCCCGGGACTGCAGGTCCGTCATCGCGTCAGGCATGACCACAGGAGGCGTGCGTTTCAGACGCGCGCACAGTGCCCGAATGAATGCGTTAACGAGCTCCGGAATGTCTTCGCGGCGCTCACGCAGCGGTGGAATATTTAATGAGATCACATTCAGGCGATAATAAAGATCGCGCCGAAAAGCGCCTTTCTCTGCGGCTTCGAGCAGATTGCAATGTGTTGCCGCAATAATCCGCACGTTGACTTTTACTGGCTGCGCCGCCCCGATACGCTGAACTTCGTTCTCCTGCAGCACGCGCAGCAGACTGGTTTGTGCCTCAAGCGGCATCTCGCCGATTTCATCCAGAAACAGAGTGCCACCGTCCGCCAGTTCAAACTTGCCTGCGGAACCACCACGACGTGAACCTGTGAAGGCGCCATCTGCGTAACCAAACAGTTCACTCTGTACCAGATCGCGCGGCAGGGCGCCGCAGTTGATAGCAATAAATGCCTCCTGCCGCCGCGGGCTGGCGTTATGAATGGCCTGAGCAAACAGCTCTTTGCCGGTCCCGCTTTCACCGCTGAGCAGCACCGTACTGTCAGTGCGGCTGCTGGTACGCGCTTTCTGAATTGCCTGCTGCAGGCGAGGGGCGTGCCCGCGGATCATCTCAAAGGTGTAACTGGCACTTACGCCCATCATCCGGCGGGTGATAGCACGGATGCGCTGATCTTCACGCAGAGATAACACGCGTCCGCCATCCGGTGCCGGCATCAGGGAAATCAGGCAGGAGAAGGGGGGAACGCCTTCCGGCATAAACTGCAGTTCACGGTCATTACAGAAAGGCATGGTCAGCAGCGATCCACCCTGCGGCTTTAGCAGAGCATCAATTGGTGTATCCTGCGGGTCAGGATCGCTGAAAATCTGGCGTGCATAACGGTTGAGTGTCTTAATACGGCCCTGTTTATCGCAGACAATCACCCCCTCATTCAGCGTTTCCAGGATGGACTGCTGTTCTGCCAGCAGACGGCGCAGCGTCAGCTGTTGCCCGACAGCGTCCGCTGCCGCCTGCACCGTGCCAAGCGTATGCGCGTTGAAGTTATCTGGCGTGGCGGTGAGAGTAAGCACACCGATCAGTTGCCCGCCGGCATCGCGGACGGGTGCTGCCGCACATTGTCGGCTGCGTCTGCGCAGATCGAGTTTCCAGTTCTCTCCGCTCAGCACGTAGACCAGTCGTTGTTCGATCAGGCATCGCGCAGTGCAGTTAGTCCCCAATACCTCTTCGCGCAGAATACTGCCGACCGGGGTCAGATCGGCGCCGCAATAATGCAGCGTGACGCCATGCGCATCAGTGAGGTTGATATGGCCGTCCGGATTATAAGCCAGCAGATTTTCCATAATACTGCGCGCGACCAGAATCAGTTCGGCATTATGTTCAAGAATGGCGTTCAGCTCACTCGCTGGCGGAGCAGTATAGATAAAGCTGCAGGGATCGATAGCCCGCTGTTGCGAACGCTGCCATGACTGCAGAATGCTACGCCGTACCGCTGGCGGTTGTTCACCCTGAATAAAACGCTGCCAGCTCTGCCATAACAATGCGTCCCAACTGTCAGCGTCTGCTCTGTCTGGCAGGCTGAAAATCGCATCGCTCTCATCTCTTAATAACCGCTGCTGTTTCACGAACATTCCCCCCGCTCAATGAAATGTCCATTTTATTGACATGTTAAGTTGACATGTAAATTTTGTTTCCACTTTGTGAGCTATAGCTGTGCGGATCCTCACAAAATCAGGCGGGTTTTTGTTGGCATTGGCTTTGCAACAGGAGATTCAACTTCATGATCCCGACTGCAGAAGGAAATTAAGCCGCTATGCGCAAACATAATTTACGCCTGATTTTGTATATCTGTTCCATTGCCTCGCTCAGCGGTGTGATTCTGGGTTATGACGCTTCGGTAATCTCCGGCGTGATCGATCCGCTGACCGAGCATCTGGCATTAACGCCGTGGGAAAGCGGCTGGGCGGTGTCAAATGTCATTATCGGGTGTATCGCTGGTGCGTGGGGTGTGGGTTTTATGTCCGATCGTATCGGGCGCAAACGCACGCTGATCGTGACCGCCATCCTCTTTGTGCTCTCAGCAATAGGTTCAGCGCTGGCCAGTTCTCTGACCGGGTTTGTTGTCTGGCGGCTGCTGGGCGGTCTGGCGGTAGGAATGGCGTCGGCCATTACGCCCTTATACATTGCAGAGGTATCACCCAAAGATTTACGCGGGCGCATGCTCGGCCTGCAGCAGATGCTGATGGTCGGCGGACAGGTAGCGGTCTATATCGTTAACTACCTGATTGCGCGCGGTATGCCGCATCAGTGGATTGTCAGTGAAGGCTGGCGCTGGATGCTGGCCTCTGGCGTGATACCCTGCGCCCTGTTCCTGCTGCTGGTGCCCTTTATGCCGGAGTCGCCGCGCTGGCTGGCGCTTAATGGCAAAACAGAGCACGCCCGTGAGGTGCTGACCCGCCTGTCAAATGCGCAGCATGCTGAACGACTGCTGCAGGAGATCCTGGCGGCCAGCCAGCACGACAATGCCTCCCCCGGCCAGCGCAGCATCCTGCGTGATGCACGCGTCCGCTACATTCTGCTGATTGGCTGCGCCATTGCCGTGTTGCAACAGATATCCGGTATCAACATCCTTCTCTATTACGCACCGTCGCTGCTGCAAAATATTACTGCCAGTACGCAGGCCTCCCTGTTTCAGAGTATTTTCCTTGGCCTGGCGCTTCTGGCAGGCGTGGCGATTTGCCTGAGCACCATTGACCGCACAGGACGGACGCCGCTGCTGCGCTGGGGAGCGCTCGGATGTGCATTCTGTCTGATGTTTACAGCCTGGGCATTTATCACTGAGGCGGGCGGGCTCCTGCCGATAGCGGGTCTTGTCGCTTTCATCCTTATTTTTGGCATGTCATGGAGCCTCGGCGCCTGGCTGCTTATCTCTGAAATCTTTCCAAACCGTATCCGTGCAGTGGCGATGGGCTTTGCGTTTGCCTCCATGTACCTCGCAAATTTTATCGTTACCCAGAGCTTCCCCATGATGAACCGCAGCCGGGTGCTGATGGATAACTTCCACGGCGCTTTCCCGCTGATGTTGTGCGCGGTGGGATGCCTGGTGGCGTTCTGGTTTGTTCGCCGGTTTTTACCGGAAACCCGGGGCGTTTCTCTTGAGCATATCGAGCCGCTGATGCTTTCCAAATCCCGTCGTTTCGCCGGACAGGCGCAGCGACACGATCAAAAACCCTCTTCGCCCGCGTGGGCAAAAGCGAAATAACAAGGAGTCTTTATGAACCAGCAAACAGTCCGTGTAGGGTTAATTGGCGCAGGGCGCATGGGCAGCTTCCATGCTGAAAACCTGGCGTATCGTGTACCCGGCGCCACTCTTGCGGCCGTTGCCGATCCCTTTCCGGGCGCCGCAGAAAAACTGGCAAGTCGTCTGGGCGTCAGCAAAGCGTACAGCGATTTGCATGCGCTTCTGCAGGATACAGAGATTGATGCCATCGCTATCGCCGCGCCGGCACGCACTCATGCCGAATGGGTGATTGCTGCGGCGAATGCCGGTAAGCATGTTTTTTGTGAAAAACCCATGGCCGTTACGCTGGAAGAGGCAGACCGCGCGATTGCCGCGGTGAAGCAGGCAGGCGTGGTGTTACAGGTGGGCTTCAACCGTCGCTTTGACTCCGGATTTGCGGCGGCAATTGCAGCCGTAAAAAACGGTGAGAACGGCACCACTCAACTCAGCCGCTCGGTCACACGTGACCCTGGTCTGCACGATCCGGCACCGATCCCGCAATGGACCATTTTCCTTGAAACGCTTATTCACGACTTCGACACGCTGCTGCATTTCAATCACGGCGCGAAGCCGGTTGAAGTGTACGCGCTGGCTGATGCGCTGGTGCGTCCGGATTTCAAAGATAAAGGGCTGCTGGATACCTCGGTGGTGACGATTCGCTTCGATAATGGCGCTATTGCCATCGCTGAGGCTAACTTTCAGGCGGTGTATGGCTATGACGTACGCGGTGAGGTGTTTGGCAGTAAAGGCATGCTGCAGGCGGGTCATATTAATGCCAATCACTGCGTACGCTACACCGCCAGCGGCATTGAAGTTGATACATCGCGTCTGGACTCAGACCTGCTGCGGGAAGCATACGTTGCGGAAATGAGCGAGTTTGCCCGCTGCATCCGCAGCAGTGAGACGCCCCGCGCCACTGGTGAAGATGCACGCAATGCGCTGGAGATCGCGCTGGCCTGTATTGAGTCGGTTCAGCGTAATCAGCCCATCAGGCTGGGAGATTGCTGATGGCCGGTTATCAGCTTTCCGTCTGCGCTGAAATGGTGTTTCCTGAGCTGCCATTTATTGAGCGCGTAAAACGTATTCACGAGCTCGGTTTTGGTGTCGAAATCTGGGGATGGGCGAATAAGGACATTGAGGCGCTGGCAGCGACCGGCGCGCGCTTTACCTCAATGACCGGCTATCTGAGCGGTAATTTAACTGATGAGGCAGAGATCCAGCAGCTGCTTCAGAGCGCTGAACTCTCGCTGGCAGTGGCTGAACGGCTCAACTGCCCGGTACTCAATCTGCACGGTACCGGCCTTGATGAGCGAGGTCTGCCGGTTAAACCTGTAACCACAGTGACCGGCGCAATGTGGCTGCAGGCCGCAGATACGCTGCGGCGCGTGGCGCAGCTCGGCGAGCGCGCCGGACGGGTATTTACACTCGAAAACCTCAATTTACCGGTTGACCATCCGGGCACGCCGTTTGCCCTTGCGGCCGATACGCTGGCGCTGGTGGAGGCGGTCAGCAGCCCGGCGCTGAAAATGAATCTGGATCTCTACCATGCACAAATCGGTGAAGGCAATCTGATCGTGCTGCTGCGGCGCTGTGGTCTGGCAATCGGCGAGATTCAGGTGGCTGATGTACCGGGTCGTCAGCAGCCCGGTACAGGTGAAATCAACTATCGCGCCATCGCTCGCACGCTGCAGGAGATGAACTATCACGGAACCGTTGCGCTGGAGGGCTGGGCAAGCGGTGACAGCACAACGGCGCTTCAGCAGTTCCGGGACCACTTTATGTTGTAAGCGTTGTCCGTCGGGTATTTGCCTGTTACCCGACGGTAACTATTTCCTAAAAAAACGACTTTAACCCCTACAGGAATAGATTATGAATATCAGAAACTTTCTGCTTTGCCTGTTTTCGCTGGCGCTCAGCGTGAGCGTGAACGCCAAAACTTTCACCGTGGGTGTGGCGCTGGCTAACTTTGACCTTAATTTTGTCTCTATCCTGCGTACCCGGATGCAGCAGGAGCTTAAAGCAAACCAGCTCAACGGACAGTTTGTTGATGCAAAAGGGGATGTGGCGCTGCAGGTTCAGCAGGTGGATGATTTTATCAATCAGGGTGTGGACGCTATCATCCTGAATCCGGTCGATACCCAGGGTGTATTGCCGATGATAAACGCGGCAAAAAGCGCCGGTATTCCGCTGGTCTTCGTTAACCGCAAGCCTGAAGTGAAACTGCCTGCCGGTATGGCCTATGTTGGTTCAGATTCGGCGCTGGGCGGCGAAATGCAGATGGAGGCCCTGGCTAAAAAAATGAATTACAAAGGTAACGTAGCTATTCTGATGGGGGCGCTGTCAAATGAAGAAGCGCGCGAACGGACCCGTGCCGCAGAAGCAGTCATAGCCAAATATAAGGATATGAAAGTCATTGAAAAGCAGACGGCAAAATGGCAGCGCAATGAAGCCGTAGACGTTGTTTCAGGCTGGCTGCTGAACCAGCGTCCAATTGACGCTATCGCCGCCAATAATGATGAAATGGCCATAGGCGCCATCATGGCTCTGAGTCAGGCAAAGAACGAAAAAATTCTTGTTGCCGGCATTGACGGAACACCTGATGGTCAGCAGTTCATCAAAAACGGCAAAATGGCGCTGACTATATTTCAGGATGCCAGAGGGCAGGCCACCGGCTCAGTTCAGGTGGTAAAAGCATTGCTGAATAAGCAGAAAGCAGAAACGCTTAACTGGGTGCCTTACCAGCTTATTACACCTGAAAATTACCCCGCATTTTCTGCTGCTAACTGAAATTCTGATTTGTCAGGTACGTGCACAGCACGGCCTGGCAAAATCCTTCACGCCTGTTAAGACAGCAGCTGCAACCACCTGACACGATCTTTTCCGGCATTTTTTCATATCCTCTGCTCAGGCCGGGTAATAGCGGTCAGACTGGCAAAGTCAGATTTATCTTCAGCACGGCAGGCTCAGTAATATACTGTTCTGCAAGCGGGATAACCGGTGCTAAACACCCGTGCAGTGAAATGTGAGAGGGCTGTTGCTATTCCCTGAAGCACTCCTAATTCGTGACTTTATTACAAATTGGTCACTCGTTATCAATCAGTGATGGTTAAGTTAAGCTGGAAAAATGAATAAACAAATGATCAATCACCCCGGCAGGGGACCTTCAGAGCATGCTATCCGCGATCAGGTGGTCGCAGCCGCGACAGAGCACTTCGGCCATTATGGTTATGAGAAAACAACCGTATCCGATCTGGCCAAAGCGATAGGATTTTCTAAAGCCTATATCTACAAATTTTTCGATTCTAAACAGGCTATTGGCGAACAGATCTGCTCCAATCGCCTGAGTATGATCATGGATATCGTTAATGCAGCCATTGCCGATGCCGCAACGGCATCTGAAAAAATGAGGCAGATGCTCAAAGCGCTGACCCGGTCCGGCAGCGATCTGTTCTTTCACGATCGAAAGCTGTATGACATCGCCGCTGTGGCCGCCCGCGACAGATGGCCATCGGCGGCGCTGCATGAAGAACGCCTCCGGCAACTCATAGAAAATATCATTCTTGAAGGGCGTGCTGCCGGAGAGTTTGAACGGAAAACCCCTCTGGACGAAGCTACGCTGGCGGTGTTTATGGTGATGAGGCCCTATATCAGCCCGGTTCAGCTGCAGTACAACCTTGATACCGCGGAGTCTGCTGCGGTGCTGCTCTCATCGCTTATCCTGAGAAGCCTTTCACCCTGATTAGTGACCGTTGACATTTACGGTCACAAGAATAAGAATGCGGTTACTTTCTTTTCAATGTAACCAGGTAACGCATGTTCAGGATCACACCCGCTGGTCTTGCTGTCTGCCTGTTACCGCTGGCCCTGGCGGCTTGCGGTGACAACGCTGGCACAAACGATCCACGTACGCAGCCGCCTCTTGTAAGGGCTGTAAACGTGGCTGATGCTGATAATACTCTCCGTTCATTCACCGGCGTGGTTGTTGCGCGCACTCAGAGCGACTCTGGCTTTCGGGTACAGGGAAAAATCCTTGAGCGTCTGGTAGATACGGGCCAGACGGTGAAACGCGGGCAGCCGCTGATGCGCCTTGATCCTGCCGATCTCGGCCTCCTGGCACAGGCTCAGCAGCAGGCCGTTAACGCTGCCCGCGCCCGCGCCAGACAAACCTCTCTGGATGAAGCGCGTTACCGGGGGCTGGTGGCGACGGGTGCTGTTTCAGCGTCAGCTTACGATCAGATCAAGGCCGCGGCGGACTCCGCTAAAGCCGACCTCAGCGCGGCAAAGGCACAGGCTGACGTGGCGCAAAATGCTAAAAGCTATGCTGTTCTGCTGGCAGATTCGGATGGCGTCGTTGTGGAAACGCTCGCTGAGCCGGGTCAGGTTGTCAGCGCAGGTCAGCCGGTGGTCAGGCTTGCCCGGGCGGGACAACGTGAAGCGCTTGTTCATTTGCCCGAAACGCTCAGGCCAGCATCCGGAAGTCAGGCTGAAGCGACCTTGTACGGTGATGGAAATCAGTCTGTCAGCGCCCGGCTTCGCGTACTCTCCGATGCCGCCGATCCATTAAGCCGTACTTTTGAAGCGCGATATGTGCTGGAAGGGGCGCTGGCTGACGCACCGCTGGGCGCCACGGTCACGCTGCGTATTGCCGATGCAAAAGCTTCAGGTAAGGTCATGCAGGTACCCATAACTGCACTGTTTGATCAGGGTAAAGGCGCGAGCGTTTGGGTAATTGAAGAGCGATCTGCACGTGTAACCCGGCGGGCTGTGCAGGTAGAAGGTATCAGTGACGATAACGCCAGAGTGACCAGTGGGCTCAGTGCTGGCGAAGAAGTGGTTGCGCTTGGCGCTCACCTGCTGCATGACGGTGAAACCGTCCGCGTGGCACGTCAGGGTGATGGCAGCATTGCCGGAGGCCAGCCGCATGAGTAATTCCCGTTTCAATCTCTCTGCGCTTGCCGTCCGTGAACGCTCAATTACGCTGTTTCTGATCATTCTGATTACGGTCACAGGCATCCTCTCTTTTTTTGCGCTGGGGCGGGCAGAAGATCCGCCTTTTACCGTCAAACAGATGACGATTATTACCGCATGGCCGGGTGCGACGGCACAGGAAATGCAGGATCAGGTTGCTGAACCGCTGGAAAAGCGATTGCAGGAGCTTAAGTGGTACGACCGTACTGAAACGTATACCCGTCCGGGAATGGCATTCACCCTGCTATCGCTGCAGGACAGCACGCCACCCTCACTGGTGCAGGAAGCGTTCTATCAGGCCCGTAAAAAGCTGGGTGATGAGGCAAAAAATCTGCCTGCAGGCGTCATCGGACCGATGATCAATGACGAGTTTTCGGACGTCACTTTTTCCCTCTTCGCTTTAAAAGCGAAAGGAGAGCCTCAGCGTTTACTGGTACGCGATGCAGAATCACTGCGCCAGCGGCTTCTTCATGTGCCGGGTGTGAAAAAGATCAATATCATTGGTGAGCAGACCGAACGCATCTTTGTTTCCTTCTCTCATGACCGGCTGGCCACGCTGGGCGTTTCTCCCCAGGAGATATTCGCAGCGCTCAATAACCAGAATGCACTGACGCCGGCAGGCTCCATTGACACCCAGGGCCCACAGGTATTTATTCGCCTTGACGGGGCGTTCAGCAAACTTGAGCAGATTCGTAAAACGCCGATTGTGATCGGTGGCAGAACGCTGCTGCTGTCGGACATTGCCACCGTTGAACGAGGCTATGAGGATCCCGCTACGTTTCTCATCCGTAATCAGGGTGAACCCGCTCTGCTACTGGGAATTATCATGCGTGAGGGATGGAACGGCCTTGAGCTGGGGAAATCGCTGGATGCTGAAGCGGCCAGTATCAACGCATCCATGCCGCTGGGTATGACGCTGACGAAAGTCACCGACCAGTCGGTTAACATCAGCTCAGCCGTCGATGAATTTATGCTTAAGTTCTTCGTTGCGCTGCTTGTGGTCATGGTGGTCTGCTTTATCAGCATGGGCTGGCGGGTGGGCGTGGTGGTGGCTGCTGCGGTGCCGCTGACGCTGGCGGTGGTTTTCATGGTCATGGAGGCATCAGGTAAAAACTTTGACCGTATCACTCTGGGGTCACTGATCCTGGCTCTGGGGCTTCTGGTGGATGATGCCATCATTGCGATTGAGATGATGGTGGTAAAAATGGAGGAGGGCTACGATCGCATCAAAGCTTCCGCCTATGCATGGAGTCATACTGCCGCCCCGATGCTGGCTGGAACACTGGTGACGGTGGTGGGGTTTATGCCTAACGGCTTTGCACAGTCTACCGCCGGTGAGTATACCAGTAACATGTTCTGGATTGTCGGTATCGCCCTGATAGCGTCGTGGGTAGTAGCCGTAGTGTTCACGCCCTATCTTGGCGTGAAAATGCTGCCAGAAATCAAAACCTTATCAGGTGGCCACACCACAATTTACGATACCCCGCGCTACAATCGTTTTCGCCGGTTAATTGCGCACGTTATTGCGCGAAAATGGTTAGTCGCCGCGACGGTCATCATCATCTTCACCGTGGCTATTCTCGGCATGGGGCTGGTAAAGAAACAGTTCTTTCCGACATCAGATCGTCCGGAGGTTTTGATTGAGGTTCAGATGCCTTACGGCACCTCAATTGAACAGACCAGCAAAACCACGGCGAAAATTGAGGAGTGGCTGAAAAAGCAGAAAGAGGCAAAAATCGTCACCTCTTACATCGGACAGGGCTCACCCCGGTTCTATCTGGCAATGGCGCCTGAGCTTCCCGATCCCTCTTTTGCAAAGATTGTTGTTCTGACAGAGAGTCAGGATGCCCGGGATGTTCTCAAGCACCGGCTGCGTGAGGCTGCAGCCAGCGGACTCGCTCCTGAAGCACGCGTCCGCGTAACACAGCTGGTTTTTGGCCCCTATTCACCTTATCCGGTTGCCTGGCGGGTCATGGGACCTGATCCGGATAAACTGCGTGAAATAGCGGGCGAAGTAGAGGCGGTTATGCTGGCCAGTCCTGATATGAGGACCGTCAATACCGACTGGGGGCAACGCGTGCCGACGCTGCACTTCTCGCTGAATCAGGATCGTCTCCAGGCTGTAGGACTGACGTCTAATGCCGTTGCGCAGCAGCTCCGGTTTCTGCTCTCTGGCGTACCTGTGACATCCGTTCGCGAAGATATCCGTTCTGTAGAGGTGATGGGGCGTGCAGCCGGCGATATCAGGCTCGATCCTGCAAGGATAGCTGGATTTACCCTGGTGGGATCATCAGGCCAGCGCATTCCGCTGTCTCAGACAGGCGACGTTGAGATAAGAATGGAAGATCCCGTACTGCGGCGTCGCGATCGAACCCCGACGATTACCGTACGGGGCGATATTTCAGACAGCATGCAGCCACCCGATGTTTCCACGACAATCCTGAAAAAATTACAGCCTGTTATCGCTAAGCTTCCGGCCGGATACCGCATTGAGCAGGGGGGGCCAATTGAGGAGTCGGGTAAAGCGACTAAGGCGATGGCGCCGCTGTTCCCGATCATGATTGCCATTACGCTTCTGATTATCATTCTGCAGGTGCGGTCAATGTCAGCGATGGTGATGGTGTTTCTGACGGCGCCGCTGGGGCTGATTGGTGTGGTACCGACGCTGCTGCTGTTCAATCAGCCGTTCGGGATAAATGCGCTGGTCGGGCTGATCGCCCTGTCGGGGATTCTGATGCGCAACACATTAATCCTGATAGGGCAGATCCATCACAATGAGCATGAAGGGCTGACGCCTTTTGAGTCCGTTGTCGAAGCCACTATTCAGCGTGCCCGTCCCGTTGTACTAACGGCGATGGCCGCTATCCTGGCCTTTATACCGCTCACGCACTCGGTTTTCTGGGGAACGCTCGCCTACACGCTAATTGGCGGAACCTTTGCCGGAACCATTATTACGCTGGTTTTCCTGCCTGCTATGTATGCCATCTGGTTCAGGATACATCCGGAAAATAAAAAACACGCGGAAGTTAAAGCCGCAGAATAACGGTTATCCGCAGGGGGACCCCCGCGCATTGGCTCAAGTCTGACATTACAGGTGCTAAAAAGACGGTGCCCGGGGGAACGGGCCCGTTGCAGCAAGGTCCCGGCGCTGAATCGGTCGGGACTTCTGCCAGCACAGGAGGCGGTCAGGCCCGCTTCTGATCGGTTTCTTTTCCTCAACGGTTTGGTGTAACTTCGTCGCTGGGATACTCGATAAAACCGCATGAAAATAGCAGGATGATAATGATTAAGCTGACGGGTCGTTTGGTGTGTAAAAGTGCAGAAGAAGCGGATCTTGTTCGCCAGTACCTTCCTGAACACAAGCAACTAACCAGGAAAGAAACCGGATGCGTATCATTTGAGGTTACTGAAACAGCAGACCCCCTGGTCTGGACCGTCGAAGAGCTTTTTACAAACCAGGCTACTTTTGACGCGCATCAGAAAAGAACCAGGGCTTCGGTCTGGGGAAGAGAAACCAGCGCGATCGCCAGAGAGTATGAAATCTCAGAGAGTGAGTAACTTTACCGAAACCGAATCACGATACGTTTATAAAAGGCCGCTACCCAGCGGCTTTCTTACATCTGCAGATAGAGCCGCATCAAACATAACATCGCTGTTGCGAATCAAAGAGCTCTCAAAGTATAACAACGCATCAGGTTCAGAATTCTTACGCGGTCAACAGGTAAAAACCAATGATTTCTAAGGCTAATGCTGAGCATTATGTATGGGGTGATAAGTGCGATGGCTGGTATCTGGTAAACCGGCAAGACA
>Ga0157361_1000427_pt1 | contig 17351 bp, 18 predicted proteins | sample AttlaeALBM2_FD_111481 | JGI IMG/M metagenome (GOLD analysis project Ga0157361, IMG submission 111481) | Fungus gardens microbial communities from leaf cutter ant in Ribeirão Preto, State of São Paulo, Brazil - Atta laevigata ALBM2 | ecosystem: Host-associated > Fungi > Mycelium > Unclassified ...
AGGGGTGCCGTACCATCATTATGGCCTTGCTAGAATTGGGAATTTGGAGGTTTTCTTTGTCTCACTTTCTTTGTTGTCTTTTTGCTTTGTAATCATAATAAAATACTCTAGGGTACAGGAGGGGAATCAAGCATTATACCCCCATCACCATCCCTCTCTGTTGCTCTAGAGCTTAATGGCTATTGTTGAGTGACTGAGTTTCTAGTCTTTCCAAGTGTTCTACCTTACTTTCTAAAAACCCACCCAAACTCTTCCTCGATAGAAACTCGAGTCCCAATGGACTTGGGCATTCGCTTATGCTAGAAGTTAACAGCTTGCTACATGTCATTGGAGTTGGCTTCCAGTTGTACGGTCAGCTGAAGAAGAGCCCACACGATGTCACAGGAGTTCTAGGTAGTTCTACTGTATTGACGGCGAGCCAGGCTACTAAACTAGATAAGGGCAGCAGTGTCATGACACGAGATGAACACGCGTCTTAGGGATCCTATTACAGTGAGATCTACCTCAAGTGAACTCTTAAACATTTTATTATTATTTCTGAGGTTTCTTTTGGATTATATCCTACCCTTTCCCCTATTACCAAGCTCTCCTTTGTTATTTGATTACCTTCCTAGTGCCTACTTGTTTAGTGCACAACTGTGAAACATCTTGGGGATTATTAGATTTCTATTTGTTGTTACCCTTGTTTCAAGATCAAATTTCCTTTGATCCCCATTAGCAGAAATCAAGGAACAAGAGAAATTCGTTGAAGAAAACCTACAAAAAGGATACATCAAACACTCCAAATTGCCTATGGCATCACCCTTCTTCTTTGTGGCCAAAAAGGACAGAAAACTGCAATCATGTCAAGACTATCGCTACCTCAATGAACATACAATCAAGAACACTTACCCAATACCTAATGTTCAAACCATTTTGGACAAACTTTGAGGATCAAAATACTTCACCACAATGGACATATAACTCGGATACAACAACATCCGAATTCGAAAACAAGATCAATGGAAAGGAGCATTCAGGACGAATCAAGGATTATTCGAACCAACTGTCATATTCTTTGAAATGTGCAACAGTCCAGCAACATTTCAAACAATAATGAACACAATATTTGCACCACTCATTGCAAAAAACCTAATACTGGTTTACATGGATGACATTCTCATTTGTGCTCTAACAAGGAAACAATTACACAAGACAACAAAAGAAGTACTCAAAATACTTCAGGAGCACAACCTATATCTCAAACCCAAGAAATGCCAATTCGCCAAACAATGACTCTTCTACCCTGGATATATCATCTCACCCAATTAAGTCCAAATGGACCCAATCAAACTCAAAGGCATATCTGACTGGCCTGCACCCTCAACAATCAAGAAAACAAGAAAATTCCTTGGATTCTGTAATTTTTATAGGAAATTCATCAAGGACTATGCCAAAATTGCCTCGCCAATTAATCAATTGGTAAAGAAGAACACGAAATTCACCTGGACAGAGAAAGCACAAAAAGCATTCAACAAGTTGAAGAAGAAATTTGAAGAAAAACCCATCCTCATCACTCCTGATCCAACAAAACCATTTGAAATATTTGCCAATGCATCAAATCACGCGACAGGAGCAGTACTCACACAAAGGGACGACAATAGAGTACAACATCCCTGCTTCTTCTACTCGAAACCACTATCACCAGTGGAGAAACAATACCACATCTCTGAGCAAGAATTTCTTGCAATCATCAGAGCCATTCAAGAATGGAGACACTATATCAATGGAGCACCACAAGAAACTATCATCTGGACCGACCACAACAACATTATTCACTGGACCAACCCAGCCAAATTGTCACGACAAATGACAAGATGGTCAACAATGCAAGTGCTTACAAGATCAAAATCAAGCACATCGCTGGCAACAAAAACACCGCTGTGGACGCCCTCTTTCGGAAATTCATCGAAGATAAAGATGAAGATGAACCAAAACATAAAGATGAAGATGAACCAAAACAAGCTATACCTGACAAGTTTATCGACAAATCAACATTCCCAGCAGAGGAACTATCCAACGAGCCGACCCTGGAGGAGAAACAAAACATACTCAGGCAACATCATGACTCACCAACAGCTGGACACCCTGGTATCAAGGAAACACTATATAAAGTGTCAAAACAATACTCATGGCCTGGACTTAAACAATTCGTCACCAACTATGTCAAAGGCTGCAAAAACTGCCAAAGATACAAGATCAACCAACACCCTCTAAAACCACCACTCCAAGGAATCCCAGCACCACAATCTAATCAACCATTTGCTCAAATTGCTATAGATCTCATCACTGACTTACCCAAGTCAAAGGGCTTTGATTCTATTTTGTCTGTGGTGGACCACGGCCTAACAAAGGGGATAATACTAATACCAGCAACAAAAGGAGTAACCTCAGAAGGAATCACAATACTCCTAATGGACAACCTCTTTCAAAGATTTGGTATTCCTGACAAGGTCATCTCTGACTGCAATCCTCAATTCATTGCCAAGTCAATAAAAGCCTTCTTATAAGGACTAGAAATCAAACAAGCCACATCTACACCCTTTCACCCTCAATCAGACAGCACTATGGAACGGTTCAATCAAGAAATCAAACTATACCTTGCCATCTATTGTGCTAACAACCCTAAAACATAGACAAACAAGTTACCCATGGCTGAATACTCTCACAACTCTAGACTCCATGGAGGACAATCATACACCTGTTCGAACTCATGTTTGGACATCCCACAAAAACCCACATCGATACCCCAGAAACCTCATCTATTACTGCTGACAACAGGATCAACCACATAGAAAATATCTGGACAAACGCCAAACAAGCACATAAAGTTGCCAAGAATCTCATTAATCAGAGAATCAAAAGCAAACTTCCCAATCTCAAGACAGGAACACAAGTCTGGCTAGACTCTCAACATATCCAAATTGAAGGAACCCCAAAGAAGCTGGCACCAAAACATGTAGGCCTCTTTGAAATCTTAGAAAGGACTGGACCTATCAACTACCAGCTAAAATTACTGCCACACTGGAAGATGCACCCCATTTTCCACATCCACCTTCTTTGGCCCACACAAGAGAACACCCAATATGAGAAATTCTCAGAGAGACCTTTTCCAAAGATCATCGCAGGAGAAAAAGAATGGAAAGTCGAAGACATAATCGACTTCAGAAATAAAAATAGGGTAAAGGAATTTCTAGTTCACTGGAAAGGATACCCTGAAACAGAATGCAACTGGGAACCAGAAACAAACATCACCAATACCAAACAAATCCTCAAGACCTATAAAAGAAGACAGAGACAAAACTAACAAGAACAACACAACAAATTCATGTCTTCTTCTTCTTCTTCTTCCTCCTCATCCTCAGCATCCAACACAACCACCCTTATCACCACACCACCAACACTATCAATCAACCATAAACAAGTCAATAACTTCTTCCTCTCCATCGAACAGTTCCTCCGAGCACAAAACAACAACCTGTCTCCATCCTACCATGCCCCCTATTAACAAATTGCTGCTAATCAAACTTCCCCCATACAACAATTCATGCTATTTGACCATCCCTTGGCCCAGCTACAGACCACTCTCATTGGGAATTCAGTGGCTATTGCCGATTTTAACCTCTTCAGGGAGAATTTGGCTCTTTACCTTCATCTCCAACACGCAGCTGATCAACGATTCCTTCAACTCCAAACAATCTCAAGAATCTCAAAGAGTTTCCACTCCCTACAATCCATCAACATCTCCTACACACTGCCGCAAGAAGAGTACAACACCCAGCAAACACAAGCCATCAGGACTCTGGCCTATCAACTGGATCTGACTTTGGAAATAGTTCTGACGACACACAAGAAAGTAACTCCAGCAATGACGGAATTGCTGAATGACTGAAAACTGGTAACACCACAAAAAGAACTGGACCAAATCTGGATGATCCTCATGGAGATCAAGAACTATGAGACCTTAGGAATACACCCCCCTTCATTACAGATGATGCACAATGCTTTGTCTGTGGTTGACATGACCATTTCCTTGACCAATGCGCTGATTATGTCTGCAAAAGATGTAATTGAAGAAACCCTGGTCATTACAAAAAGTTCTGCCTCCTCCAACCATGACAACCTCAACCACAATTCACTGTGGCAAAATGACAAGCCCAACGAGCCAGAGCCGATTATCCAAACCTCTTCCAAAATGAATCACTTTCTACTTTTATCCTTGGTCTCACTCTAACCAGAAGACAACTCCTGGAACATTTTCTTACTGAGACCCCAGAGGATCAATGTCGTTCCACTCCTTGAAGACACAATAAACAAGTTCTCTTCAGAAATAGACTTCCAACTAGTCACACCACTGCGTTCCCCTCCACTTCCAACTCTTAGAGACCCATCCTTCGACATCTTCCTATGAGATGACCTTGACAAAACATACAACAAAATTGGAAAGACAATGACAAAGATTACTATGATGACATCGACAATGTCACCTGGTCCAATATTCTGGGAGAACCCATTGGATATTAAATTCGATGAGGACATCAAATCAAACAAAGGGGATTATGTTATGAACATTGAGTGGGACTACAATTATTATCAGCCATGGTCTGATAATGAGTAGTTAGTAGATGAGATGTTGGCAATACTAGACGAGGACATTATTATGCAGTAATGCATCGAATAATGTCTGAGGACTCTAAGAGACAATAGACTCACAGAACAAACAGGATTCTTTGGAGAATTCTCGGACTATCTCTTTCTATTTTTGGACTTGTGCCAAATGGGACAACACTAGACTAACCCATTATTAGGACACTGACTCGACTTGTCACCCTTAGCACTTCTGTCACTGGACTGTCACTTAACTAGTCACCCTTAGTTACAACTAGTGTTACCACATTGTAACGTAGTCACAATACCTAGTTAGGATAAATACAGACCAGAAAGAGAAGGAAACGGCAAGTTCTCTCTTTCTGTATTCCCTCTGTAAAATCTTACTCTGAGGAATTGGTACTCTTACTTGTCTTAGGACAATCTCAAGGGTGCTACTCAAAGTCTTGTTTACATCTCTTCTCTAATATAACTTCACTGAAAACCTTAGCTGGACCCTCTAAACGAGGAGCATGAAGATATCAAGTATTAGATATAGGCTTCAAGTTAAACATATTCAACTGTGAGGTCTAGAGTCTTAATAGCAAGAGGCTCAAGAACTGCCTATTATACAAGGGAGGATTCCTAGAGTAGGATTAGAGGAGCAAGGAGTAGTCATCTAGTGTTTGGAAGAGACATCGTCTCATCATTTCAGCCTTACTATGTTTGGGAATTTAGAGGTTTTCTTTGTTTCACTTGCTTTGTTGTCTCATTGCTTTGTAATCTTGATAAAATACTCTAGGACACAGAAGGGAACTCAAGTATCATACTCCCATTATCATCCCTTTCTGTAGCTCTAGAGCTTAACAGCTATTTGAGTAATTAAGTCTCATTTTTCTGAGTATTCCTTTTTACTTTCTAAAAACTACCAAAACCTCTCCCTCAAATAATAATTCAAGCCCCAATAGACTTGGGCATTTTCTGATACTAGGAGTTAACTGCTCACTATGTATTTTTGGAGTCGACTTCTAGTTGTACAGTTAGCTAAAGAAGAGCTTATACAATAGTACAGGAGTTCTAGGTGAATCTGCTGTATTAACAGTAAGCCAGACTACTAGACTATGTAAGGGCAACAGTGTCATGACGTGAGATGAATATGCATTTTAGAGATCCTACTATGGTGAGACCAATCTCAAGTGGATTTATAAAAAACTTTATTATCATCTCTTTTGGTTATTTGAGTCTTTCTCCTCTATTTCTCCCTTTTTTAAGCTCTCTTTGTTATTTGATCATCTCCCTAGTGCCTACTTGTTTAGTGCACAATTATGAAATGTCTTAGAGATTCTTTTACTTTTATTTGTTGTCACTTTTGTATTGTGATCAAATTTCCTTTGATCCCCATTACTGCCAAACTACAATTGTATTGCTGATACTTGAATACACTGGCATATGTTTTGAGATTGTATTTGAAGTAAGAGAAAGCCAGTTCAGGGATTGGGAAACATCAGGTAAGAGTAAAGTATAGTAGTGGAGTAAGATCACATAGTCATGTCTGGAAGGTATGGAGGACAGAAAGGTGATGTCTGTTATAGCCACATGACAATGTCATGGAGGAAAGACATAAAAGAGAGTAATAGAATAAAGAGTTTTCTTTTTCTATTTATTTTAATTGAGTTATGGGATTTGTACTATTCTAATATATTTCTCAGAGTAAAGATTGATGAAGAAGCCTCCTTGTGTCATGACTTGGCAAAACAGCTAAGTTATTTTCTATTTTTATTTCTATTTATTTAGTTGAATCACTACTATGAAGATGAAGCATAGAAAAGAAGTCATGTTATAGTTACAATATGTGATGGGTAACATGAGAACTGTAGAAGGTGAAGTGCATAGCCACAATAGTAGTTGTATATATATAGTATAGAAAATCAAATAGGAACTCTATTGAGTTCTCCTTGTCAACTCAGACTTAGAGTGAATTTAAGTTGTCTTGGCTAAAGTCTTATACTAGAACTTGATTCCACTTTGAGCACTATTTGCCTTAGATCTTGCTCATACTTACTCTCATCCAAATCAACCCTTAGCTAGTATTCATTGCAATCACTAGTCACCTCCATATATAGCTGGGTCCTTGGCTTAAGGGGACTTTGCAGTCAATTAGGGACTGTAGGTGGAGATATAGTATTATACCTGGGTATTACATTTGAGACATAACCTCATAAGCAGGTGGTGTTTAGTAGGATACTTGTACTGTTTCTTAGTATAAACTTCATGCTATAGGTGCCCTTGTCACTTGTTTACACAGAGGATTGATAGTTACTCCTTTAGAGGCCATCTAGAGTAGGGATCTTCTCTGTGGAGTGATAGTATAACCCTAGTATTAGAGCAGTAGCAAGTAAGGCAGTAGAACTCTGGCTGGGTGAAGATCTTACACCCCCAGTAGATATAGTTTACTTAGCAAGACCCAACATTCATTTTGTACCCTTCAGAGATGTTATCATAATGTCTCTCTCATAATATAACTCTCTCATGAGCAGCATACTCAATCAAAAGTATGCCCTTGCTAAATTAAGGGTAGAATTGGAAGGAAGACAAGGAAAGCTATCCTATGAGTATAAGAAGTTTGGGCACCTAGCCTATAACTGCAGGAACAAGAAAGAGAAAGGGAAAAGGACATCTGTTCCTCAAAATAGATTTGAGATATTATCAAGTAGAGTGATGAGGTGTGGAGTAGAGATAAGAAGGCAAGAAAGGGACAGAAAAAAAGAAAAAGCAATACAATGTTTTAAATATAGAGAAGAAGGACATCAATGGAAGAAATGCCCAAGGAAGTGAAAAAAAAAGAAGAGAAAGAGTGGTATAGGTAGTAGCACCACAAGAGGTACTACCAAAGAAGGAGCTAGCATGCTCTATTAGAAGGGATGCACAAGAGAATAGAATGAGGTATTTTGAGTGTGAAGGGGTGAAACATTGATACAGAGACTGCCCTAATAGGAGACTAGAAAAGGAGAAGGCAGCACATATGGCAAACCTACAAAAGACACAGCAGAAGGAGTAGAGGAAGGAAAATGCTCTACAATAAAGAGCATTTGAGCATTGCAGAGAAGGAGTATTTGAAGAAGCAGATCTGTTTGAGCTAGGATGGAGTAATATCATGACTTGGCAAAACGGCTAAGTCATTATTTATATTTCTTTTTCTTTTCTTTTCTTTTCTTTTCTTATTGGACTTACAACTACAAGATGGAGCATGGGAAAGTATCACATGACTTTGTCACAGTTACAGTGTGTCACATGACTAGAGTAACATGAGGACCATGGGAGAGTAAGTGCATAGCCACAGTAGTAAAATGTATAAGTAGTAGAGAATTAAGTGAGAACTCCATTGAGTTCTCTTTATTAAATGCTGAACAAAGAGACAGTTGGCTTAATTCCAGTCATCAGACTTTAGCTGCTGACAAGTAATGGGAAAGTAATAGTGTTATATCTGACATGCAAAGATTGTGGAAGGAAAGAACATCATGTAGTAGAAGATAGAGAGCAGAGAGTAGTCAAATGAAAGGAATGGAAAGAACTAAAGAAGTATAGAGAATGTGTAGAGAAAGGAAAAGGGAAGGAAATGCACCCTACTAAGAAAAAAGCACAGCAAAGCAGCACATGGGCAAGAAACCTAGAAGGTGCAGCAAAAGAGAGGAGTAGTCAAAGGGAAGTTTGCAGAACTTTCAAAATGTTGAAAGAAGTGTAGTTGGATATCAGGATCAAAAGAATGGACCCTTATAAGGGTGTCACAATAAAGGTACTCTTAAATAGTGGAGCAATGGGGATGTTCATAGATAGGAAGACGGCAGCCAAATATGGATTTAGGCTACAAAGGTTAGAGAGACCAGTAAGAGTCAAGAACATCAATGGAATATATAATAGTGGAGAAGTCATTATACATCAGATAAGAGTAAATGTGTACTATCAAAGCCATATTGAAAGAATGAGGATGGATGTGTGCAACTTGGGAAGGACAGAAGTAATCCTGGGGATACCATGGTTAGCAGTACATAACCCAGAGATCAATTGGGAAACAGGAGAAGTAAAAATGACAAGGTGCCTACCTCTGTACAGTGGAGTGAAAATAAAGAGAGAGGAAAAGAAAAAAGAGAAAGGAGAGTAGTAACTATAGAAGAAGAGAAAATTGTCAGATGGATGATAGATGATAAAGAAGATTGGGGAAGAGAAAAAGAGATTGAAGAGGACTATAGAAAGATTAAGAAAATGGTTCCAGAGAAATTCTTAAAATGGAAGAAAGTATTTGGGAAGGTAGAATCAGAAAGAATGCCAATGAGAAAGGTTTGGGATTATGCCATAGATCTCAAAGATATGTTTATACCATGAAAAGGAAAGATTTATTCTCTGTCCAAAAACAGAAGAGAAGAATTCCAGAATTTTGTAGAAGACCAATTAAGAAAGGGGTATATTAGACCAATAAAATCCCCTCAAATGTCACCAATGTTCTTTATAGGCAAGAAAGATGGAAAGAAAAGAATGGTTATGGACTATTATAACCTAAATAGCCAGACAGTGAAGAATAATTACCCACTATTATTAATCACAGAGTTAATCAATAATATGGATAGCAAGAAAGTATTCACTAAAATGGATCTTAGGTGGGGGTTCAATAATATGAGGATCAAAGAGGGCAATGAATAGAAAGGAGCATTTACAACATATATAGGCTCTTTCAAACCAACAGTAATGTTTTTTGGGATGACAAATTCACCAGCCACATTCCAGGCAATGATAAATGAAATCCTGAGAGATTTAATTAATGAAGGAAAAGTTGTAGCATTTATAGATGATATATTAGTAGGGACAGAGACAGAAGAAGGACACAATGAGATAGTAGAAGAAATATTGAAGAGATTAGAGAGAATGACTTGTACATCAAGCCAATGATAGATATCAAAGGAGGTTGATCACAAAACAAAAGTGATAACAAATAGAAAAAAAAGGGATCTCTGAGATGTTTCACTAATTGTGCACTAAACAAGTAGGCACTAGGGAGATAATCAAATAACAGAGAGAGCTTAAGAACAGGGGGAATAGGGGGGATGAAATTCAAATAACCAAAAGAAATAATAATAAAGTTTTTAAGAATCCACTCGAGGTTGGTCTCACTATAATTGGATCTCTAAGACATGTGTTTGTCTTACATCATGATACTACTGCTCTTACCTAGTCTAGTAGCCTGGCTTGCCATTGATACAGCAGTACTATCTAGAACTCCTATGCCATTATGTAGGCTCTTCTTCAGCTGACCATACAACTGGAAGCTGACTCCAAAAACATGTAGCAAGTGGTTAGCTTCTAGCATAAGCAAATGCCCAAGTCCATTGGGGCTCAAATTCCTGTTTGAGGGAGAGGTTTGGTGGTTTTTAGAAAATAGAGAAAAACACTCAGAAAAATAGAGACTTAGTCACTTAAATAGCTGTTAAGCTCTAGAGCAATAGAAAGAGATAATAATAGGGGTATGATGCTTGAGTTCCCTTCTGTATCCTAGAGTATTTTATAAAGATTATAAAGCAATAAGACAACAAAGAAAGTGAGACAAAGAAAACCTCCAAATTTCCAAACATAGTAAAGCTAATGTGATGAGGCAGTATCTCTCCCAAACACTCAGTAACTACTCTTCAATTCTCTAACCTTACTCCAGGAATCCTCCTTCACATGATAGATAGTTCTCAAGCCTCTTGCTAGGTCATAGAAGAAGATGGCAATCTCAAGTTATCTTGCTCTTGAGCACGTTATCTTTGTTAATCTTCCTTTTTATCTTTCTCTCTAACGTCCTTATCCTGCTTTCTACATTCTCTATCCTTTCTTACTCCTCCAGGGTCCAGTTTCCTTCTACTGTAATTGTGATGTGACTCTGTGCCAACTTGACTCTCTTGATCTTGATATAATTAGCCATCAGTGATGATGGCTCAGGTCTGGTTATAACTCTTCTGAAGATAGTATTGCTAACTACTAAGGTATGACACTATTCTAGTAGAGCTTGATCTTCAAAGTTTGCCTCTTGTTATGGCCTTAACCATGACCCCAAACTTAGCAGAATATTACCTAAGATTAGTCAGCATACCTGAAGTACACATTAATTTAGTCAGTATATTTTAGTTTTGTTCTTTTATAGGCAAAACTTCAATCAACTTTTTTTTCTCACCCTGACCTCCTGTGATCCTAGCCTGGACCTTAATCTTTTCAACTTGAAGCTAAGGATTAGTATAGAGGCTGGTTCAACCCTTAAGATTGCAATCAAATCCTCAATTACTCTCTTTTTCTTGTGAAGTTTTCTGGTCCTTAACACCTTTGCCCTTAAGAGCACTCTAATTGGGAAATCTATCATAAATCCAATATAGGACATCTGGGCAAATGTCTATGAGGTATATGTAGTGGTGGTCACAGCTACTACTCTGCTACTCAAGCAAGATGCTTAAGTCCATGACTAGGTATTTAAGGAACATCTCTAGGAGGCTAAACTTGTCTCTCAAGTCAGTTATTCTAGTTATTAAGGTGAAAATAGCCACTTATTTTGCCTAAACAGCTGCCTGGTGTGACACCAAAGAAATGTGTGTAGAAGGTCAGAAAGATAGGATTTCTCAGAGTTGTCATAGGACCCAATGGAATAGAAATAGAGAAGAAAAAGATAGATGAAGTATTAAGTTGGCCAGAGCCAAGAAACATGAAAGATGTCAGGAAATTTTTGGGCCTCACAAACTACTATAAGAGGTTCATTAAAGACTTTGCTAAAGTAGCTAAGCCAATGAATACATTGATAAGAAAAGATATAAAGTAGTAGTAGAGGCAGGAGTAGTAATGAGCTTAAAGGGATCTTTACAATAGGACCAGTATTAGTGTTCCCAGACTTAGACAAAGAGTTTAGAGTAGAGGCAGACACCTCAAATTATGCTATAGAAGAAGTACTATCAATAAAGTGCTCTAATGAGTTATGAAGACTAGTAGCCTTTATTTCCAAATCCTTGAGTAATACAAAAAGAAACTATGAAATTCACAACAAGGAAATGTTGGCAGTAGTTAGAGGCTTAGAGGCATGGAGACACTTTCTAGAAGGAATAGTAGTAAAATTCGAGATCTGGACAGATTATAAAAATCTCAAGTATTTTATAAAGGCATAGAAATTGAATTAAAGACAACCAAGATGGGCATTATACCTATCTAGATTTGATTTTACATTAAAGCATATTCCAGGGAGTAAAATGGGAAAGGCAGACAGTTTAAGTAGGAGATCAGATTGGAAGGTAGGAGTAGAAAAAGACAATAAAAATAAGACATTGGTAAAGCTGGAATGGCTGGAAGTAAGGAGGATAGAAATAGTAGAAATTGTGGTTAAAGAAGTAGACTTATTGAAGAAAGTGAGGCAGTCAAAAGTAAAAGATGATGAAGTCATCAAAGCAGTAAAAGAGATGAAACAAGCTAGAGTCAAAATGTTGAGAGATGAAGAGTGGAGAGAAGTTGATAGTATAATATACAAGGAAGAAAAGGTTTATGTACCTAAGGATAATAAGCTTAGAATAGAAATCATTAGACTACATTACAATATGCTAGTAGGAGGCCATAAAGGACAGTAGAAGACAGTGGAGTTGGTCACTCGTAACTTTTGGTAGCCAGGAATAACAAAAGAGATGAAGTGATATATGGAAGGATATAATGCCTACCAGTAAAATAAAAATTGCACAGAGCAACTAGTAGGAAAGTTAATGCCCAATTCAATACCAGAGAGACCTTGGACATATGTTTCAGCAGACTTTATCACTAAGTTGCCTTTAGCTCAGGGATATGACTCAATTTTAGTAGTAGTCAATAGGTTAACAAAAATGGTACATTTTATTTCTACTACAAAAAAGACTTTGGTAGAAGGGTTAGCACAGTTGTTTAGAGATAATATGTGAAAACTACATAGGTTACCTAAAAGTATCATTTTAGATTAGGAACCCCAGTTTGTAGCAGGAATTATACAGGAGTTGAACAAGATATTGGGAATCAAAAGTAAATTGTCGATGGCATTCCACCCTTAAACAGATGAACAAACAGAAAGGGTAAATCAGGAGTTAGAACAATATTTGAGGATGTTTATCAATCATAGGTAGGAACAATGACCAGATTAGTTAGGAACAGCAGAGTTTGCATACAACAATAAAGCACACTCAAGTACTCAGATGTCACCTTGTAAGGCAAATTATGGGCAGGATCCAAGGATGGGATTTAAGGGAAGAAAGAAGGGGAAATATATGGAAGCAGAAAAGTTTGTGGAAAAAATGAAAGAAATACAAGAAGTAGCAAAAGCAGTACTAGAAAAGGCACAAGAAGACATGAAGAAATATGCTGATAGAAGGAGATCAGAAGTCAATGAATATAAAGTAGGAGACTTGGTAATGCTCAGCACTAAGGATCTGAAATATTAGATAGTCAGAAAGAGAACAAAGAAGTTGACAGAGAGGTTTGTAGGCCCTTACAAAGTACAAAAGATAGTATTATTGAATACAGTAAAATTAGAACTACCTAGTATAGTAAAAATTCATCTGGTAGTAAATGTTAGTAGAATACAATGTTATGTAAAGCAAGTAGAAGGACAGAGGAAGAAGCAACTGGCTCTAGTAATAATCAAAGGAAAAGAAGAGTAGAAAGTAGAAAGAATATTGAATAAGCAGAAGATCAGAGGAAAGAATAAATACCTGGTATAGTGGAAAGAATTTATAGCAAAATAAGATACTTGGAAAGGAAGAGAAAATTTAGAAAATACCAAGGAAACAATCGAGGAATTTGAGAAAGAATACAGATAGAATATGGAAGACATAAGGAAACAGGAAAAAGAAGAAGGAATGTTTAGAAGAGGAGAATTGCCAGGAAGGTTCATGGCAAAGAAATTATTTGGATAGACAGATAAGAGATATGACCAGGAATATTGGGGAAGGTTAGAAAGAAATTGGAGAAGATAAAAAGAAAGCCAATGGAAGAAAAATCAACCAGGAAAGAGAAAGACAACTCTAGAAACAATTGAGAAAGAAGAAGAAATTAAACAAGAAAATTTGGGAGTAAGAGAGTAGACAGAAGAAAATAACAAAATAGGCAACATGGTTGACCTATATTACAAATTGTAGAAAAAATCCTTGGAATTAGAAAACTTAAGAGGAGGGTAGTGTCATGACTTGGCAAAACAGCTAAGTTATTTTCTATTTTATTTTCTATTTTTATTTTCATTTTATTTAGTTGAATTATTACTATAAAGATAAAGTGTGGGAAAGAAGTTACATCACAAAGTCACAAAGTCACAAAGGGTATGACATTGGTCACAGAATAGTCACAGTCACAATACATGACAGGGTAATCACATGATGGGTAACATAAGAACTGTAGGAGGTAAAGTACATAGTCACAATAGTAGTTATATATATAGTATAGAAAATCAAATGGGAGCTCTATTGAGTTCTCCTTGTCAACTCAGACTTGAAGTAGATTTAAGTCATCTTGGCTAAAGTCTTACAAGTCATTGAAAGAGTGCAAAAGGGAATTACATACTGGAACAAACAAAATAATAATGTGCCAGCTCTCAATTGTGTGCTAAAGGTCCAAGGGAAGATAATCAAAGGTGAAGGTTTATAAATAATTAGAAAAGTAGAATTATATGCAACTCCAGTAAAATATATATTAGTTATTGTAAAATGAATATAAGATCTTTCTAGATTGTCATCGTATAGCTTCCCTAAGATGTCAACCTTTACACACCATAACTAGACTCAACTGGAAAATACAGTTAGTTGATCACTTATGGACCTTCTATACTCAGTTGCCCCCTTATCTATACCTCTAACACCAAATCTTATAGGTGTGATACAGTCCAAGTGTGTATCTAGCCAAGCTTTTCTAGCCTGCTGTCTTCTCCAAAGCCTGTCCAAGTTGCATTTGCTATTTCTCTCTAGATCGAGTTCTGGGTATATTCTGTGTTCTTCTCAAGATATCCTCCTAGTCCCAGTCTTCTTACTCTCAATAGATCCATATTCATGATTCCAGAGGCAGTGTAAATAGAGGTCAGAGTCAAGAGGTTCTTCTTTTTATCCAAATGCACTCTGGATACTATATTAAAGTTATTACAAAGCCCTGAAACTCAAGAAATAAAATATAAAAAGGAAACTATTACTACTTTTAGTATTCCATTGACTCCTTTCTGTCCTAAGGTCTCCCAAAATCCCACTGATGATGCAGCCCTCTCCTTTTTTTATGATGATGTGTTCTCTCACTAAGTCCTTCCCATCAAATCACCACTTCCTTCTAGAATATTTTTTTGTTTTCCTCTATTATGCTCTTAATGCTACTTTGTAATTTGGACTTCATTGATTACCTGTTAAACAGTTAGCAAGTCCCCATAAATGTCTAGTATCTCCAAGTTGTGTCCTAGAGGTTATTTATCTAAATATAATTGATCTGATGCCATCAATGCTTATTTACAAGCACAAAGTCTATTAGTCTAAGTTTGTTGTCTGAGTAGTACTGGTTCTAGAGTACAAGTCTGCCATCCTTCTAAGTTAGTCTATCCAAAGATAGATTTAGAGTACAGTTCCTTAGTGACTTTTTTAGCAACCTGATGCCAGTTTATCCTAATTGTCTCTTAAGGTATTGGCACGAGCTCTAGGTCAATTATCGCCAGCTCAGTGTCTTTATCATATAGTATTATATTCTGAGGATTATAGAAAGGGTTCTAGAGCAAATTCCAATTAAGAATCTGTTGTTATAAAGTGTATCAAATGTTATCTTCTGCAGAAAATTTGCTTATAGTGTAACAATATTTTGAGACGATTAGTATTGGCTGAGATATTAAGCAAATCAACAGGTAACTATTATATTACTATTTATTAAATTGCTAATATCTTAGAAACCACCATAATTGATGCTTTGGTTCTAGGCTCAGCAGAAGCCTTCTTCATAACACTCAGAATGAGTCCAGAATAATTTCAAGACAATTAATATTAGTGAAAATATGAAGGCCTCAATGTTTGTACATGAACTTTATTAATTACTCATAGATAGTCATCTGTCCTTTTCTTAGAACAAAGAACAGCCTCCATAAGGTTAAGTTATCACTATATTAAGCACAAAGACACTACTATATATAGAACAATAGGTAGTAGCATATGATGATCTGTCCTAGTGTACAGACCATCACAATTATGTATATAAGGACTCATAATCTGAGGATTAGACCTTAGACTTAACAACATCTCTTGTCACTGTCTAACTTTACTTATTAAGTACTTTTGAATACCAATTCATCTATCACAAATCAAGTAAGTGACCATTTGTAATAATTAGACTTGTCTTTTGAGCTGATTCTGATAGTTATAATAGTTAAAATGCCACTTATTTTGCCTAAATGGCTATCTAGTGTGACAGTGTAAAAGGGACATAATAACATTATTCCTCCATTATCCCCCTCTATTACTCTAGAGCTTAATAGCTATATGAGTAATTGAGGTTTTCTTTTGTCTTCTATTTATGTAAAACTCTATAAAACTTCCCTTGCAGGGATACTCTGTTATGAACATTGAGTAGAACTATAATTATTATTAGCCATGGTCTGATAACAAGTGGTTAGTTAATGAGATATTAGTATTGTTAGATAAAGACATTACAATGTAGTAATACATTGTGTATCCAGGACTTAGAACATTGGACTTATGATATAAACAAGACTCTTTGGAGAAACATTGGACTATTTCTCTCTATCTTTAGACTGGACTAAATAGGATAATATTAGACTAACCCATTATTAGACATTGACTTGACTCTAACTCAACTTGTTACCTTTATTACTGATCTGTCACTTAACTAGTTATTTAGAGTTATAAGTAGTGTTACCATATTATAATGACTGTTAGTTAGGATAAATACAGACTAGAATGTCATGACTTAGCAAAATAGCTAAGTCATTATTTAATATTTCTTTTTATTTTCTTTTCTTTTATTACTAAGGTAGAGCATAGAAAATATCACATAACAGTCACAGAATGGTCACATTACACACACAAGTTACAGTCACAGTCACAGCAATATAACAAAGAGGTCAGCTGATCAATAACATAAGAACCATAGAAGACAAGGAGCATAGCCACAATAGTAATCTAGTATGTATACTGCACCGAACGTGGGATGATGCCTGCTTAGCCAATGCTTAGTCAATGCTTTACAAGCATTGGTCAGCATTCTCTCTCTTTGCTTGCTAAATTCTCTCTAAATTCACAATAAATTCAAATAAATTGGAATAAATTGGAACAGGCAGTGAGCAAAGCGAGCTGACTGTGGCCTTACTGTTGTAGGAAGGGAGCAGAGCGACCTGACGTACAATAAATATTGCTCACTGTGTCACAGACCGTTGTTGGAAGGGAGCAAAGTGACCTGATGGACAACACTATCTGCAGCTGCACAGACCATTGTAGGAAGGGAGCGTAGCGGACTGACTTCAACACAAACTTAATAACACAGAATTAGTAGAGGGTTCAAGAAGGGCCGGAGGCCCAGATGAAAACCTCGTCTAGTATGTATGCTGTGTCGCATGTGGGATGATGGCTGCTGACTCAGAACTGACCAAGCAACTTTGTCACATGACCTTGCTTTTCACTCAAAACTTCTACAAAATTCAAATAAATTCAGAATAAATTCAAATAAATTGGGAT
>Ga0157361_1000428_pt1 | contig 17310 bp, 17 predicted proteins | sample AttlaeALBM2_FD_111481 | JGI IMG/M metagenome (GOLD analysis project Ga0157361, IMG submission 111481) | Fungus gardens microbial communities from leaf cutter ant in Ribeirão Preto, State of São Paulo, Brazil - Atta laevigata ALBM2 | ecosystem: Host-associated > Fungi > Mycelium > Unclassified ...
AGTGATAACTTAACCATATGGAGGCTGTCCTTTGTTCTAAGAAAAGGACAGATGACTATCTATGGGTAATTAATAAAGTCTATGTGCAAACATTGAGGCCTTCATATCTCCACTAATATTAATCACCTTGAGGTTGTTCTAGGCTCATTCTGAGCATTATAAAGAAGGCTTCTGCTGAGCCTAGAACCAAAGCATCGATTATGGTGGTTTCCGAGATATTAGCAATTTAATAAACAGTAACATGGTGGTTACAAGTTGATCTGCTTAATATCTTGGTCAATAATGATCACCTCGAGATGTGACTAGCATTGATCGAAAGGTCTTTTCAAGGCTTTCTGTAGCTATTAAGACCATGAGAATCATTGAAAAATTGATGGGAATATGGCCAAATAAAGTTTGTGACAAAAAGAAAAGGAAATATAAATAATGACTTAGCTGTTTCATGACAGATTTGATAACATATTCTTTTTCATCTTTGAAGTCAAAGAAGAGTTAATTTCTGTTTTTGTCCATTGCAAATGAGGATTGTTATTCTTTTAGTATATTGTCATATTCTTTCTTCTTGCTGAAGAAGAATGAGTTTTTGCTGGGATATATAGGTGAGTTGTCAGTTTCCTTGACTTGTTTATTAACCAGTTTATGTCTAGGCCATCCAGCTTTGCTTGGGCAATACCAGAACTGGACATTGCAGTGATTATCCTCCTTCAAGAAGAAGAAGATTTTAGTAGTGAGTGGTACAATAATCTTTTGAAAGGGGATATCAGCAAGCCAGCTCCTGAGCTGGAATTAAGCTAACTGCTCTTTTATTAGTGTTTGACAAAGAGAACTCAATAGAGTTCCTATTAGATTCTGTATACTATTTATACATGAAGAGTAACCCTAACCCTTCCCTTTTATCCTGCACTTCCCTATGAGTCACTTTTCTCTCATGTGTCCATCAATAAGAAAATAAAATGAAAATGAAAAGAAAAATAATAATCAGAAAATAAAAGAAAAGAAAAAGAAAAAGAAATATTGACTTGGCCATTTTTTGCCAAGTCATGACAGGGAATTATGTAAGATTTGATGACTTTTCTAGTGGTAGAGAAAGAGTCAGTGATAACAATGATATTTTGATTGTCTTTGTCTTTTATAAGGCCTATGCAAATAGCTATTAGTTCAGCTTTGACAGATGTGATATTCATCAATTGGATTTTGACTTGATTGATGATATGATTGTCTTTTCAGATGTGCACAATGAAGGTTGCAACATTGGATTTTTTGACACTACCATTAGATATAATAGTAGTGGAATAGAAGGAGAGTTAAGACTGACAAAAGATATAATTGAGGTTTTGGATGTGTTTTTGAGGTCTTTATCATCTGATAATAAAGGAGAATGAAAAATGATATGGTTAGAGAAATGATCAACTAATCTTGAACTAGGAGAAAAAATGGAATAAAAGAGAATAAAAGAATTAGTAACTTCAGAGAGGTGATTATTGATATTTGAGGCCAGGCTATTGAGCTTTGTTCTTTGTTTATCTGTGAGATTTGGGAGGGAGAATCTGTGGGATGAGACATTTTTAGCATGTTGAGGATCTAGGAGTAAATTGATAGCATAGTTATAAGGGACAGATGCATATCAAAGATAGTAATCGCCATTAAGCTTTCTAAAATAGAGGAGGATTAGAATAAGGCTTACAATGGCTTTTATGCCTGTAGATAGGAATGTTTTGAAGACACCAGTAATCCAAAGAGCTGCTCTTTGTTGCATTTTGTTAAGTTCCTTGACATTGTTGGCCATACAAGAACCCTTGAAGAACCAAAGTTGGAAACCATATATGGCTATGGGTAGAATATACATGCTATTAAGACTCTAGACCTCACAGTTGATATGTGTTCAACTTGAAGCCTATATCTAACACTTGATATCTTTATGCTCCTCATTAGAGGATCTGGTTAAGGTTTTCAGTGAAGTTATATCAGAGGAGAGATGTAACAAGACTTTGAGTAGTACTCTTGAGATTGTCTAAAGACAAGTAAGAGTACTGATCTTTCCAGAGTAAGATTATAGGGGGAATACACAAAAAGAGAAAACTTGTCATTCTCTTCTCTTTCTGGTTTGTATTTATCCTAACTAGGTATGTAACAGTCATTACAAGTTGGTAACACTACTTGTAACTCTAGATGACTAGTTAAGTAACAGATCAGTAACAGAAGTAATAAGTTGTCATAAGTTGATGCAACTATGATAACAGTGATGAACAGGATCAGCTGATGGAAAGAAATGACAAGTGACATAAGAAAAAGATCAGGAATGACTGATGGACATGGGAAAAGACTTGTATTATAAATAGGAACAAATAGCTAGGAAATGTATAAATAGTGTAGAAGAATCAAGTGAGAACTCCATTGAGTTCTCTTTTAACCCTAAAGAGCTACCTGGACTAAACTCTAGTCTAGGTTCTTAAGTTAGTTGCTGACATAAGTTGAGTCATAGTTAAGTCAAAGTCTAATAGTGTCAAAGACGGGATTGTGGAGGACAGATGGGTAAAATAATAAATAAAAGTATACTTCAAACAGAGTATTGTATTACATTGAAAGAGAATATTACTTAGTGATGGTATAAAACCCAAAAGAAGGCTCTAGCAGGGTGAAATGACATCAGAGTAGAATACAACTTAGTAAATGATCTTGGCTTCAACTTATGTATTATGCCCTAGTCTCTGGTCATGAGGTAGCCATGTATTTTGGAGTGAAGGGAAGTTGTCAGAGAAGAGGTCCTTAAGGAAGTGAACTAGGAATCTGGGGTGGACAGGAATAGTGTTAGGACCAGATGGCGTTAATTTGCAGACTGAGCAAATATACTATAACTACTCAGTACTTATGGGAAGTCCAGAATAGGAGGAGAGTAGTCTACTACACTATCCTACTAATTATAATTTTTAGGAGAGTTATTTAGGAGAATTAAATTACATAATTGTCAGATTTTCAGAATATGACAGTATCCCCCCTTTAAGGCTGAGCCCTCGAAGCTTTCATGCATAAGCAATTTAAATATCACCTGACTCCAATTTTAAAAATCCTTCATTATGGACTTTCAACCTGAAATTCTACTACTATGTCCTTCAAGTCTACCTCAATTGGTAACCTCTCTAACTCTGATGATGAGCTTTATAAGGCTGAGTTGGTGAGAAGATGCACTGAGGCAGAAGCCCTACTTCGACAGCAGGAAGAAAAGGAATGCCTTGAACGCCAAGCCCAAAAAGAGGTGAAAATAGTGGAGTGGAAATGATTGGAGGAAGAGGCGCAGAGAAAACAGGAAGAGGAAGAGACACGATGGAAAGAAGAGGAATGCCAGAGGGATCTGGCTCACTGTCTAGAGGTGGATTGTGTCGCCGCCATGGAACAACAATGGTGCAAAAATTGGACCAAGACTTTCTTGCCTCCCATAACTTCTTCTTCCAACAAGGAAATGAATCTTATCGACCTTCTGTCTTTGACCAAGAGGCAACGTGTTCAATACCTGCCACAAGAAACTCCAGAGGCTTGCCAACAACGTGAGGAGTTAGCAAGAGAAATGGAAACATTAGGTGTTGGTGGAGGAAGTCCGTGTGAGAGGTGTGTGGACTTCAGAATACTTTGTATTCCCCAAAATTTGCCGTAAGTATTTGTTTGAATTTTCCTTTCTCCACTAATTGTTTGTAGTCACACAACTTCATGTGCTCCCTGCACCAAGGCCAAGGCTACCTATAAGCCCTTTGATGCAGATAAGGCATGAGCAAAAGCCAAGGCGGAAATGGCCCAGAGGTCAAAAGTGAGGAAAGTGAAGCAACAGATGGATGTAGAGTGAAAGGCAGAGATCTTGAGGAAGTTGGAGGATCTAAGTGAGTTGAGGGGATTGAGAAAAGACATCTGGAGGATCGTGGTGGCATTGAAGAAGCTGGCTGGCATAGAGGGCCAGGACTCTGATGAGGAGTTATTGTTGTGGCTGAAGTCTGAGGAAAAGAACATGGAAGTACAAGGGAGTAAGGAGAAAGGAAAGCAGAGGCAGGAGAAGATAGATGGAGTGGAGGAAGAAGAAGTCAGAGGGCAGGAAGAGGAAAATAGAATAGAGAGTATGGAAGAGAGAAGTAGTAGTTTCTCTCCAGTCGCATTTTCTGTCAGTACTAGAGCTTTTTAGTTTCTTTTTTGAATATTATTATTATTATTATTTTTTTAATCTGTGGATAGAAGTAGATGTGAGTGATAACAATTGATGAAGCAAGAATACAAGTATTGGACGACTACAAGGGGGGCTGTGGAGGAATGCAAGTATGTAAGTTTTGCAATAGAGATTGTTTCTGAATACAAGTATTAGATTGCAACAGAAACTGCAGAGTGGAATACAGGTAAGCAAATCAGTGCAAAAGAAACTGCACTCTGAAATGTGTATAAGGACTCATTATTATTATTATTATTACAGAGTGAATGCAGAAAAACAGAGTCAAGGAAGTGGAATAAAGGCATTTCAGGGTTATAATGGTCCCAGTTTAGAGGAATACTTGAGATAAAAGTCGTTCAATAATTCTTTGGCATGTTCCAGTTCTGTTGCTGGTAACTATTTGGAGTTGTTATCAGTATCTTTGTATCCCAGCCATATAACCTTGTAGAGTAGTTTGTATGTCCTCCAGTAGTCAATCTTGGAGTTAACTATCTTAAAGATTTTGTATTCTGGTTCTCTGTCAATGATTATAGGTACCAGCAGAGGTTTGGAACGCTGCTGGAAGGTATTGGGTGTGGCTGGTTTGAGCATAGAGACATGGAACACAGGATGAATAGCCCTCATAGTGTCCAGAAGGCAGAGTGTGAAGGATTGCAGACTGGGTTGAGCAACTATCTCATATGGTCCGAGGTACTTTTCAGAGAGTTTTTTTGATGGGTGAGTCATCTGGAAGTACTGTGATCTAACGAATACTGATTGTCTAACTTGGAAGTCCGGTGGTTGTTGTCGACAAGAGTTGGCAGAGGGTTAATATTGTTTTTGGACTTTGGCAATTTCCTCTTTGAGTGTGTCTTGTAGTTCGTCAAGATTAATTATGAAGTCATGGGCATGAGAGGAAGCTATATCTCGTTCTGGGTACACACTGAGGTTAGGATGATATCCTTTGTTGGCGAAGAATGGGGAGACACCAGTAGTAGCACTAGGAGTATTGTTGTAAGCAAATTCAGCCAGGGGTAACAGTTCTGACCAGTTGTCCTGTTGGTAATTGCAATATATGTAGAGATACTGTTCCAATGTCTGGTTGGTCCATTCTGCTTGACTATTTGCCTCCAGATAGTATTCACTGGTAAAGTGAAGTCTCGTATCTAGGGTGGTACCTAGGGAGCAGAAGAAGTGAGAGACAAACTCGGAGCCATGGTCGGACATAACATTAGATGGAACTCCCTGTTTTGAAAAGACATATATGACAAAGAGGCATGCTAGTTCCACTGAAGTGATAGTATCATGAGTGGGAATAAATATGGCTTGTTTCAACAGGTGATCCACTATTACTAGGATGGTGTTGAAACTGGAGGAGGGAGGGAGTTTCTCAATAAAGTCCATGAAAATTGAATTCCATGGGCGTTCTGGAATAGGGAGTTGTTGGAGAGATCTGTATGGTTTGTGACACTGTGGTTTGGATCTTATACAGGTAATGCAAGACTTAAAGAACTTTTGTACATCATTGTGGATGTTTAGCCAGGTATAGTGTCTCTGTACAAGTTCCAGTGTTTTATTTTGGCCTAGATGTCCTGCTAATACATGATCATGGTGATACTGGAGAACTTGGAGGCACAAGTTGGTGTTATCTAGAACGTACATCCTGTTGTCAAGTCTGAGGAACCTTATGTTGTCTTTCGACCAACATTCTTTTAGATGGAGTAAATAGTCAAAGATGGAAGAGTCAAAGGGAAGTGTTGCTAGAATATCAGAGTAGAGTTGGTCTTGATCCAATATTGTGGCTGCACAAAGTGTCAGAGTGGTGAGGATGGTTGCTCAGAGAGATGCTGCAATTTGTTTATGAGTAAAGACTAGATGGAAGTTATGAGGGTTCACTATAGTGTAGCCATTATTTCCCTCTTTTGGGTAGATGTCCTATCATCTAGTTAGAGCATCCAGTTTGGTGCCAAGACGTCTAGGACGGAAACGAATTATGAGATTGAATTGAGAGAGGTACTCCAACTATCTTGCTTGTCAGTACGTTAGAATCTTAGTTGTTGAGAAATATTCCAAGTTCTTGTGATCCATTACAACATTGATTGGTGTAGTGGAACCTTCCAAATAGTGTCGCCAAATTTTGAAGGCTTCGAATATTGCAAGTAATTCTTTATTGTGGACGTCATAGTTGAGTTCCAGAGTAGAAAACATCCTGGAGTGGAAGGCTATGGGGTAGATCTCATTATCTTTAGTTATGATGGAAAAAATAGCAGCAAGAGCATAGTCTGAGGCATTGGTTTCCACAATGAGCTATGTGTTGGGAACCCAGTGCATGTCACAAACTTCATTCGGTCATATCTCCGCCAATTCTTCGATGATTCCCACGGTCTCAAAGCCAGCTTAAAGCCCTTAAAAAGACCTTTTGATCGATGCCAGTCATGTCTCGAGGCGATCAATAATGGCCGAGATATTAAGCAGATCAACTGGTAACTACCATGTTACTGTTTATTAAATCGCTAATATCTTGGAAACCGCCGAGATTGATGCTTTGGTTCTAGGCTCAGCAGAAGCCTTCTTCATAACGCTCAGAATGAGCCTAAAACGACCTTGAGGCGATCAATATTAGTGGAGATATGAAGACCTCAATGTTTGCACATAGACTTCATTAATTACCCATAAATAGTCATCTGTCCTTTTCTTAGAACAAAGGACAGCCTCCATATGGTTAAGTTATCACTATTTTAAGTACAAAGACACTACCATATGTAGAACAATAGGTAGTAATCAGGTGATGATCTGTACTAGTGCACAGACCATCACAATTCTGTATATAAGGACTCATAGTCTGAGGATTAGACCTCAGACTTAACAACATCTTTGCTGCTTGTCTAACTTCACTTTTTTGAGCCTTTTGAATACCAAATCAACCAATCACAAATTAGTAAGTGGCCATTTGTAACAATGACAAATAGTGGGTTAGTTCAATATTGGCCTATTTAGAAAGGAAGACAAAAATAGAAAAGAATAGTCTGAGATTTCTCCAAAGAGTCCAGGATATGAGTCCAATGTCCATCAAGAGTCCTCAAATATTCAATGTATTGCTATAATATCTTCGTCAAATAATGCTAGCATCTCATCTACTAGCTATTTATTATCAGACCATGGCTGATAATAAAGATAATCCTACTCAAGATTTATAACATGTGTGGTATAGTAGGCATTTTTGGAGAGGTGAAAGGCCTTGTGAGGAGTTACCAAGCATTTTCATAGCTTTGAGAGTAGATAGACATTTTGTAACATAGAAATGGACATAGTGGTGAAATGTGAGTTTACATTTGAAGAAAAAACCCAGGTATTGCCATATGGGTTTAGGATGTAGAATGGGCCCCTCTATGCTTGTAAGGTCAATGGGGTAGATAGATGTAGAGTGGGCTCTCAAGAAATGAAACACTTCTAACTTCTTATGTTCAATGGCAAGACCTGCATCTTTGAGGAGATTAGAGATAATATTATAACTACATAAGAGAAAGGTAGAGGAGCAATCAAAACTTTTCTCCTAAGAAATAAGAAGACTATTGTCAACAAATGAAAGGATATTTGTTAGGATTTCTTTATTTAGATTTTTTTATTCTTGAATGGAAGACATATACATAGCCAATAAAATGAGTGAAAGGACAGATCCTTGACTGACCCCTATGTTTGTTGAAAATAAAGGAGAATGAAAGGAGTTCCATGAATATATTATGGAATAGTTGGAGTAGTAGCTATTAAAGAAGTGAATAATTTGGGAGTTGAGACCTGCTTTTTTTAAACATAGTTGTAGTGACTTAGCCTAGATGACTTAATCACCCTCCAAGTCTGAGTTGACAAGGAGAACTCAATAGAGTCCTCATTTATTTCTTGTACACTACTTATATAACTACTATATAGTCTGTGCACTATTTTCTCACACTCCTCATGTGACTTAGTCATGTGATGTGACACTGTGACATTCTTATTGTGACTGTATAACACTTGTGATGTGACACTTTCCCACACTTTTTATGTGTAGTAAGTCTAAAAGAAAAGAAAAAGAAAAGAAATATAAATAATGACCTAGCTATTTTGCCAAGTCATGACAATAGTATTAGGAATGTGTGGTTTAGAGAAGGAAAGAATTGTGTAATATCAAATGCAATAACACTAGTATGGCATTGTTTGACCCAGCCTACTCTCACTAGATGAGCAAGATAAATTCCTATGTCAACTGTTGATTTTTGTCATATTCCACTGAATTGATTAGGATAAAGAAAACCATTAGCTATAGTGTAAAATTATAGCTAGTTGCTAATGACTTTTTTGATGAGTTTGCTAATCATGTTGAGTAAGACAATGGGCCTGAACAATTTTGAAGAGTTGTATGAGGGCTTATTAGGCTTGGGGATAATAACAAATGTTGAATTTTTGAAGTGGTTGGGCCAGTGCTCTACTAGGATACAAGCATTAGCAATGTTAGTCAAGTGAGTAAGACACATATTGTAAGAAAGCTAAACTCCAAGCCAGAATAAAGCCAACTGCTCTTTGTTCTGCAATTGACAAAGAGAACTCGATAGAGTTCCCATTGGATTTCCTACACTATATATACAATTACTATGTGGCTATGCTCCTTATCTCCCATAGTCTCTATGTTACTTGTCAACTGACTTCTTTGTCATATGCTGTGACCATTCTGTGACTACTATCACACCTTTGTGACTCTGTGACTGTTATGTGATATCTTCCCATGCCCTATCTTAGTAATAAAAGAAAAGAAAAGAAAAGAAAAAGAAATATTAAATAATGACTTAGCTGTTTTTATCAAGTTATGACACATATTGTCTAATAAAATAGTTTTAAAATGATTCTATGAGATATGGTTGGGGCCTGGGTTAGATGAGATAAAGCATTTGGTTACCATATCTGTTATGAACATAGAATAGAACTATGACTATTACCAACTATGAAGTGATAATGAGTAGCTACTACTAGAATTGATGGACAATAACTTCTCTATGAAAGAAGGAGAGAAAGACAATACTGAAAGATATTTATAGCTTTTGTATGAGCAGAAGTTCTGGGTTGAGCAAGAAAGAGACATTGGACTCTTGGATAATTCTCAGATGGTGATCTAGACACAAATAGGACAGTACTAAAAGAAGAATCATCCCAGGGGATGAAGGCACATCCACAAGCACCCCTTGTTATGGGCCCCAGGCTCAAATTTCTAGACTTTGCCAAGTGCTAGAAAATGTGAGTAGACACCAGATATGAGAATCCACAAGCCCAGGAAACGGAGACACATTCACAAGTACCTTTACTCTGGGATCAAAGTCAAAGACTTTGTCAGGTACTTGAAAATGTAAGTGGAGCCTAATGGGACGCTTCACAGGTACAGAGATATACCAAGATAATACCAAAGATACAAACCAATGACCCTAGACATAAAAGACCTAAAAACTAAACTAAACCTAAGAAACAATGCACAAACAAGACACAAACAAATAAAACCATAAATAGAGACTAACCTGACATAAGGCAAACATAAATGACTAGAACTCAAAACAAAGAAACAAAGAAGACCTAAAAAATCAATTAAGAAACCAAAACAAGAGATCAAAAACAACAATGCCAACAGCAGCAGCAGCAACACTAACAAAAGACTACACAGTCCAACCTCAAGAAATGAGACAGAGGCTGAAATGAAAATGACCTAGACAAACCATTGACATTAGAATAACAAGGCAAAGACCTTAAGCAAAAAAATTCCCTAGAAAAAGGGAACAACAAAAACAAAAACATATGAAATGTTACAAAAATACAATCTCAGAAGTACAGGCTGTCTGGAGGTTCAAAAGGAAACCATGGACAGTGACATCAGGGTGAATACACCACCTGCTTCTTCTAGCACATAGAGGAGAAGTATAAACACAAATAAACCCATAAGCCTGGGATCAACCCATGGCTCTAGACCCCAGAATACAACAGCGAGAGCCATCTCCACCACTGCTTGTAGAGGTTCGGCAACTGAGGGAGTAACACTAGAACCTTATAGACAAATGACCAAAGAAAAATGATAACTATACCCATAAGCAAAATAGACTCATGGAAAGTAGCATTACTCAATGTCAAAGGAAAGAGATACTCAAACAGAAAATCTAAGTATAAAGATATAGCAATAACCATATGACTTAAAAAGATCACAATACTTGCAATACAAGAAACAAAACTTAAAGAAAAAGAAGAGAACATAATGAAAGAAAACCCAAGAATAACCATAATCAGCAATAATGATGACAGTAAAGCAGGAGTTGCCTTCATAATCAATAACGACAACATGAAAGAAGATACAGAAAACAAATGGAACCATACAATCATAATAAAAGGAAGAGTATTGACTATAGAAATAAGAAAAAATGAACAAGACTATACAATAATAAATGTGTATATGCCAAATGACCAAAAAGAAAAAATAGAGACCATAAATAAAATAAAAGAACACATGAAAACAATAGAAAACCTGAATAACTTGATAATAACAGGAGACTTCAACTTTGTAACAGACGCCCTAGACAGATCACTACCATATAAAGACAACAATCAAATAAGTGAAAGTTGGACCAATACAACAAGTGAATACAAACTAATAGATGGATGGTGAGAATCAAATAAACTAGAAAGACAATTTACATACACACAAGGAAAAAGTCTAGCAAGAATTGATAGAATATACACTACAAGAAAAGTATATGAGTCAACTGCAGAATGGACAATAGAAGAAAACAACAGAATATCAGACCACCAAATAATAACCACTACGATATATAGTATGAACCTTCCCTATATAGGAAAAGAACTATGGAAACTAGATATAGAAACAATCAAATGGAACCCCTTTAAAAACTGGATAAGAAAATTACTATTAGAAACAGAAGAAAAGATAAACAACACTGAAAATCAAGAAACCTAAAAAGTGGAAATATGAATAAGAACAAAGAAAGAAATCATGAGAATAGGAAAAGAAGAATCAACCAACTGACAAAGAATGCTAACAAAAAAGAAAAACAACTTACAAAGGAAAATTAGAGCAGAAGGAAAAAACAATGGCAATGATTCACAAAAACAATCAAAGATAATAGAACTGATTAAAGAAATAAATAAAGATGGCAAAAGAAGAATCAAAACAGCACAGATGATAGCCAAAGCAAAATACATAAAAGAAGGACAAAAAAGCACAAAATACTTCTTGAACCTCAAAAAAAACAAGAAAGACCCATCAATAATAAAAGCTCTACAAAACAAAAACAGAAAGATAATAAACAATACAAATGAAATGTACACAATAGCCGCTGAATACCACCAATCCCTACAAAAAGCACCAGAGAGACAAGATGAAGATGATCAAAAAATCAATGAAACACTAAAGAACATTACCAACAAACTAAAAACAGACAACCAAGAGAAACTTAACAAACAAACAGATGAATATGAAATAAGAAAAGCAATAAAAGCAAGTCAGAATGGCAAAGCACCTGGAATTGATGGAATCCCATATGAATTCTACAAAGTATGGATGAAAGAACACAAAGACTATAAAGATAGAGAAGGATCAAAAAACCCCAAAAGACCAACTGCAGATATAATAAAGATATTAAGAGAAGTATACAATGAGATAGAAAATATTGGCCTAAAAAAGCAAAACTTCATACTAGGAACAATGTTTCTCCTATACAAAAAGAAAGAAAAGACAAAGATAGAAAAATACAGACCAATCACACTAACTAACACAGACTATAAAATCCTAACAAAAACAATTGCCACAAAACTTGGAAAACTTGTACATAAGATAATACACCCAAACCAAGCAGGTTTCATCCCTAAGAGAGGATTATATGACCATACAAGAATGACAGAAGCTATGATAAACTATTGTGAAACTTATAAAGAAGACAGCTACATAATAGCCCTAGACCAAGAAAAAGCATATGACAAAATAGCCCATGATTATCTATGGAAAACCCTAGAACAATTTAACTTCCCACAAAGATCCATATTTAAAATCAAAGAACTATATAAGAATGCAAGAACAATAGTATCTATTAATAAAACACTACCAGGAGTAATAAGAATAGAAAGAGGAGTTAGATAAGGATGCCCAATGTCATGCCTACTATATAATATAGCCATAGAACCACTGGCCAAAATGATCAGAAGATCAATGCTCAAAGGGTTTAAAATCAAAGGAATACAAGAAAAGACCTTAGTATCACTCTTTGCAGATGACACACTAGTATATATGAACAAAACAGACAAGAAACAAACCCTAGAAAACATAATAAACACATTTTGTAAAGCATCAACAGCAAAGTTCAATAAAGAAAAGACTGAAATATTACTAGTAGGATCTGAGACATATAGAAAACTAGTAATAGAAGAAAGACAAACATCCGAATCAGAGGAAGACAAAATATCTGAAGAAATATGAATTGTTAAAGATAGAGAAGCACTAAGAACCCTAGGAAGCTATATGGGCAATAAAACAAACCAAATGACACAATGGAACCAAATACTCAAAAAACAGAATGAAGTACTTAATGCATGGTTAACACTTAACTTATCAATAAGTAGAAAAGAACTGATATTAAAGTCACTAATACAATCAAGAGCCCTATTCCTAGTAACTATTAATGGAATGCCAAAAGACATTCAAAAAAGAATGGAAAAACAAATGAGAGACTTCCTATGGAATGACAAAAAAGCAACCATGAACTGGAAAGAAGCATCACAACCAAGTGAAAAGGAGGACTAAATATGCCCAATATAGAAATGAGAACAGAAGCAATACAAATAATGTGGCTAAAGAAATACCTTGTACCAAAAAATGAAAGACCAGACTAGGCATACGTAGCGGACCAAATAATTTTCAATAACCTACAAAAAACACCCAAGATAGCAAAAGAAAACAAGATAAGCTGGATATTCCAATCATGGAATGAAACAGAAAAAAAAGACGCAATTCCAAAATTTGTTAATGAAATAATAAAAGTTGATAGAAAATACAAAGTGGGATATGATATACTAGAAGTAGGACCAAAACCAAGAAGACTACTACCAATATGGCATCATATTGGCATAGAAGACAACTACTCATGGAATAAAAAGCTAGCGACATGTTTAAGAAAAGAACACAAAATAGTAGAAACAGAACAACTTGAAGAATTCACAAAAAGCAATAGTATACACTGGTGTTGCAAAAGACTAGCAAAAAAGATTATAGATAAGATAACAGAGTGCCTTATACTAGGGAAAGAAATAAACCAAGAAATACCAACAACACCAACAAGAGATAAAAGTAATAACCTAAGCTCAAGAACTGATATAATAAAGATAAACCTGAGAATAGTAGACAACAGAACACCTGAAAAAGCAATAAAAATATCCAAGATATAAGAAGAGAAACAACAAAGAAAACAACTTCCTGAGACCACCAGTAGAAATCAAAGACCAAAACACACAAGAAAAAACAATATGGATAACAGAGATCCCAGAAGAATTACTAAAAGAACAAATAGAACAAAAACTAATAAAAATAGGATGGAAGGAAAAAATGAAATAAACGAGGAAGAAATATATAGATTTTTTGAAGCAGACAATAATATACTGAAAGAGGAAATAGAGATACTTCTCATAACAGAAGCTATGAAGGAAAAAGGGAAAGTAACAATAATATTTAACCTACAAAAAACAAATATGGACATTCATGACAAAATGGAACAATAGGAACAATTAGATTACCTAGAGACAAAAAACAAAGAAATATGGAGAAACCTGGAATACCATATAAGAAAACATGAAGGAGAAATACTACTGGGCTCACCAAGAAATACCAACAACATAAAAATATTAAAGGAACTAGAAGAAACCCTGAATAAAAAAGAAGAAAAACAAAGCAAAAGAGAACTAAGAATAGAAGAAATACCAATGAGATATAAAATAGAAGGAGTAGAAATAAGACAACTTACACAAAAAACCTCTTATGAACTGATACTCCAAGAGAAGAACCTGAAACCAGGAGGAAAACCAACATAAGAAAGAATAAAAGAAACATGTAAAGAACACAAAAGAAAAACAGGAAACTGAATAATAAACAAAGATGTATGGAATGGACTAAAGAATAAGAAAATCCCATTCAAAATAAAAGACTTTATATGGAAACTTATACACAATTGCCCAAAGTAGGCAACTGGTTCAAAAGAATCCCAGGTTGGCAAGATAAAGCGATATGCAAATGTAGAGAAACAGAAACAATAGACCACATACTAACAAAATACAAACTAAACAGAAGTAAAGATATATGGCAAGAAGCAGAGGAAATGTGGAAGAAAAATAACAAAAACTTCCAATGGATAAAACCCAATGTTAAAATACTAAGAGGGCTAGGAGCAATAAAACTAAGAGAAAAGGAAAAACCAGCACCAGAATGGCTGAATGAAAGATATATAGAAATAGTAACTGAGACAACATGGCTGATATGGAATATAAGAAACAAAAGAATTTTCAAAAAAATAAAACTCATGAAAGAAGAAATGACTAAGAAATGGAGAGGAACAATAAATGATAAACTAGAGACAGAGAAAACCATAATAAAAATAGAAGACAAAATTAAGAAAAGGGTAGAAATGCAGAAAAACTTTGACAAAAAATGGAAAGAGACAAAATGACAAACAAAGAAACAACTTAGGCAAAAGCCTTGAATTATTGGATCTGCCCAAGAAACTGGGAGTCGCAAGACTGGAACTTTACCTTGGTAGGGAACCTGGAAAGGTTTAAGTACCTGGGGTTTTTAGTGGGTCAGATGAGATCCAAGCCCATACTGTAGAGCATTTGCATATACTTGCTCTGCACTGGATTACCAGTTTTTACCCTACCAAAAAAAAAAAAGGAGAATCATCAGACTCATCTATTTAGAGTACTGATTCAACTTGTTACCTCTAGTCATACTAGTAGTAACAGTAGTCACAGTTCTAGATAGTATAAATATAGTTCAGAAAGAATAAGAACAGCAAGTTCTCTCTTTCTGTGGTTCTTGTGTAAAACTCCTACTCTTACAACCTCATACTCTCTTTAGTCTTTGGACTATAGTACAGGGTATGACTTAAAGTCTTGATACTCTCACTTGTAATATAACTTCACTAAAAACCTTAACTGAATCCTCTGTTAAGGAGCATAAAGATATCAAGTATTAACATAAGCTTCAAGTGGAACACATACTTTACTTTGAGGTTTAGAGTCTTAACAGTATCTCTTAGTTCCTGTTTTGAGAGCCATTCAATGTTTGGGCAGTTTGGTATTTCATTGAGAAAATTGGAATTGATTGGACAGTTGAGTGTCAAGTTGTAAGACTGGTAGAGCACATCTTATAATCTGTCAAGTGAGTCACATGGAGTACCTTCAAATGATATAGCTTCAATAGCAGGAAGGGTTTTTTTGGACCCAGTTCATTAAATCCCATAGCCTCTTATTTGAAGAGGCTATTTTGAGAATTTTCTAGTCAAAAAACTCTTTTTCTAATCATGGATTTGAAGTTCTTCTAATTATTAGTACTATTGTTGTTTTGGTATCTGTTAATCCTATTAGTGTACTCAGCATTCCACTACTCCTTAGAGTGTTTTATAATGTGTATTTCTTTTGAGTGCTTATCCCAAGCTTTTTGGAATATTGTTTTAAGATGGGTTATACATACCTCTAGGTCTTCCTTGATATTGATGTTCTTAGTGTTTGTAGTACAGATATTGGAAATGATAAAATTGACAAAATCTTTTTCTTTATTGCTGTCTATTTTTATGACATATTTGGTGTTGCTGATATTCATACCATGTATATCAACTTGTAAGACTCTAGCTGTGATGACTTAAGTCCACTCCAAGTCAGAGTTGACAAGGAGAACTCAATAGAGTTCCCATTTGATTTTGTACACTACTTATACATTTTACTATAGTGGCTATGCAACATCCTCCCATGGTCCTCATGTTATTCCTGTCATGTGTCTACCTCATCACATGTTGTGACTGTGACATGTGACCAATGTGTGACCAATGTCATGCTTTATGATTATGTGACTATTACATGATGCTTTCCCATGTTCCACCTTAGTAATAATCTAACTAAATAAAAGAAAAGAAAACAAAAGAAAAATAGAAAATGACTTAGCTATTTTGCCAAGTCATGACACAACTCTAATAATAAGTAAGGCATAGTCTGATGGTTTTCTGAGCTCTAGGAGGATTTGTGTTGATTAAAACCTCTGTTAAGTGATGGGAGAAAGGCTAAATCTAGAACTGAGTTTGTACTACTACTATTGTTAGTGTATCTTGTAGGTACTGGGTTGATAGATGTGGAGAGATCAAGTCTAAGGCTATCAGCAATTGTAAGAAGATCATCAGTATGCTATGAGTGGTGTGGGAAAGAGGGATCCTAGTCACTATTCCTTATGTTGAAGTCTTTTGTCATTAGGAGAGCATTGTTAAGAGTAGAGGAGGTGTTACATAGAGTGTGTAAGGCTTGTTGATGATCATCAGAGTATATATTGATAATGAAGTTGAGGTTTTGGCTATTGTAAAATGAGATAACATTAATGTCACAATGATTGATAATGTCTTTTTGTAGTGTAAATCTAAGTCTTCTACATCATTGATTAATATAAGTGATAACTTAGAGTATGTTGTTAGGGTTGTTGTTATTGTGGGAAAAGAGAGTCCAGTCTGGATGTTGGGGTACACCATAGATGGGATTTTCTTTTGGGTTTGTATGGCTTAGGATATAGTATATTAGATATCTAGGAGGTATCAGCAACTGACTTAAGACCTTAATCCTGGGTTAGGATCAAGGGAGCTCTTCAGGGTTAGAAGAGAACTCAATAGAGTCCTCACTTGATTCTTCTATACTATTTATATATTTCCTATCTGTTTGTTCCTATTTAATAATACAAGTCCTCTGTCAGCGTTGATGGAGATCAAAGGGAATTTGATCTTGAGACAAGGGTGATAACAAATGGAAATATAATAATCCCCGAGATGTTTCACAGTTGTGCACTAAACAAGTAGGCACTGGGGAGGTAATCAAATAAAAAAGGG